>JGI1201J43222_100064_pt1 | contig 43457 bp, 59 predicted proteins | sample MastesBC008_FD_43222 | JGI IMG/M metagenome (IMG submission 43222) | reverse complement strand
AAAGTTAACCGCCCTTAGCAGGGGCGCGCCTTAAGCCACTCGGCCACCTCTCCAACGCCCGAAATCCCTATATATATTGGGGATTTGGGGCAAGGCCGAATTGCCGCGAATTGCTGCCAATTGTCACGAAATGGCGTGAACAGACGCGGAACGTTGGGGAAAATATGGGGAAAAATGGGGGGGAAATAGAACAGCCAGCGAACCCGGTTCGCCACGTCCAGGTGCGCGCCGGGCGCCCCCGGAATTGCCAAACCCGGCCGGGCACCCTAGTCCTGTATCCATGAAAGCGATTTGCACCGCAGCCATTCTGGCAACACTTCCCGCCGCCCCAGCCTTTGCGTGGTGCGCGGGCGATGCGCTCATTAATGCCAACGGCACCATTTCCGAAATCCTGACCGAGTCGGAGGGGCTTTCCAGCTGCGCCCATATCTGGGCGGGCGAATGCGACACCATCGTCCACATTGACCGCCTGCCGGTGCTGCGCAAACTCTCAGACCCGGCCTTATCTGGCTGCTTTCTTGACCAGACCGCGCCAGATGACGAGCGCAAGGCGGTGGAAAACGCGGCCATGGTTTACAAGGCCCGGCTGGAGCGGGCCATGGCCAAACAGCTGGAACAGTGAACCGGCCAGCAAGCCCATGAAACGCATGGACGTCATTTACCTTGCGTTGCAGACCATCAAGGCGCAGCAGATCATTGATGAACTTGGCACCGGCCTGCTGTTTCCGGCCGCCCGCAATGGCAAGGTGCAGGAACTGGCCAGACTGGTGGACGCCGCGCTGGCCAAGGAAGTGGAACGGCGCCAGTCAGGCCGCCGCACTGAATAATTCCGGCTGGTCATCATTGGGCGTCAGATGCTCACCAACGGCGATTATGTAGTCCTCGCGGTCATGCAGCTGCACGGGATACTTGCGGCCATGGAAGGTGCCCCGGACCCCCGTGAACGGGCTATTGGCAGGCTCCCTGACAAATTCGCCTTTCTGCGTGCGGTAAATGCGCTCGTCATTTTCCGCGAAGTGTTCGGCAATGGCGCGCGGCCAGATTTCCGAGTCTGCCTTGCCGTCATAATCATATGGCGAACCGCCCAGATACAACTCCGCATAAAGCGGAGACACCCGCACCATGACAAACTGGCCGGGCCCAATCCGGCGCTTGGCGAACATCAGGCCGGGGTCGTTGTCAATCAACGCCTTAAGGGTGGAAACGGGCGGGGTGGCCTTGTCAGCGAGGGCTAGGTTGGCGCGCAGTAACTGCTCCGCATGCTGCTGGCGTTCGGCCATCAGGTGATCAATCCGCAGATCTCGCTCCGTGACTTGCCGGTCAAGCGTGGCCAGCCTGCTTTCCAGACTTTGCAATAGCTTCACCTGCTGGTCCGCCGATTGGGCACGGCCAAGGTGCTGCGCCCGCCACAACCAGCCCAGACCCGCCAGCCCGGCCGTGACGGCCGCGCCTGTAATGAGGCCCCCAGCCTCCGTTAGCAACAAATTTGCACCGTCTGCAGACATTGGCACCCCTTCCGCTTGAATTCACCCCACAAAAAAAGGCCGCCCATCGCTGGGCGGCCCTTCCAGATAGATTGCAGGCCTAGCGCCCTGCGCAGGCCATCAGCCGGTCAGCATCAGCCTGCACCGGCTTCCACACTTCCAGATATTCCTCGCGGGTCAAGTCAGGCTCCTTGCTGAAACCATCGATAACGCCGCCCGTGTTTGTGCCCACGATGCGCCGGGCCGCGAAGCCCGCAATGTAAAGCCGGTATCCGGTGCCCGTTTCCAGGCCAAGGCTGCGGCCCGCCTCAATCAGCAATCTGGGCAGGCTGGACGTTACCGCCTTGACGGTTCCGCGCGCGCATTGTTCGCCTGCGGCCGGGTCCGTCTGCAACGCCCCATCGATGACGACGCAGGCTTCAGCACTGTCCGCATACGCGCCAACGCCTTCACGGATTTTGGGGCCGTACTTGACGACCACGGCCTTGACGTCCGCAGACAGCAAGCCGGTTTCGCAAAGGTCAGCAAGGTCTGCCACGGCCGGGCCGACGTCGTCCTTGACTTGAACCGCAGCAGCGCGCGGCGAGGCGTCCTTGTTAAAGACGCTGGGGCCCGCCTGAAGTGTTCCGCAGGCGGTCAGGGTCACGGCCAGCGTGGCCGCCATCAGGGTCATGATTTTCATGGTGTGTCCTTTCTCAGTCAGTTGACACGGGATAAAGGCCGCGCACCCGGCCGGGGCCGCAGCAGGATGGACCCGGCCACACTGCGCGGCCGGGCTTGGTATGTGGAATGCGTCAGGCGGCCCGCTGGTGGCCGTCCGGGCGGCTGGTGCGGGCCATGATGACGGCCTGCGCCTTGCCCAGCGCCATGGCGGTGCCAAAGCTGGTTACGGAAATCAGCCTAGTCATCCAGCCCCGGCCAAACGTCTTGAACGTTGACAGGTCGAAGTAAAACCAAAGCCGGGTATTGCCCAGCTCGTTGATCAAATCAAAGACGTTGACGGCATTGGCTGCGCTGATGGTTTTGGGGCCGACGATGCCATCCACCTGAATGTAAATGCGCCCCAGCTTGTTTGATGCCTTTTGCAGCATTTTCAGGGCCCGGCGCGGGCCCGAATTGACAGCAATGTCAAACACCACGAAGTCAACGCCACCCGGCAGCTGGTCACCCCCAACGGCCTGCCAATACCATGCATGATAGATTGGCAGGGCGTCCTCGATGGTCAGCCGCCGCATTTCGGAGTCGGGCACATCCTTGGTTTTCCGGCCGGTCCATTTTGCCCATGTGGCCTTTGTAATGCCCAGCATGGTTGCCCCACCGGGGTCGGCCGAATGGTTGGAATAACCGCCCTCATGGCTAAGTGTTTCAGCCACCGCCATCAGGTAATTGTCCGTATAGCGGACAAATTCGCTTTTCATAACGGCACCCCCCGGCTTCGGATATAGCCGCCCACGGCCGCACGGGCGGCCATGAACAGGAACTTGCGGGCGCTTGGCGCGGACTCGGAATACACGGCCTCGCGGCCCGCATGGCGCTCCACCAGTTCGGCGTTGTCCGGGTCAATGCGGGTGATGCGGTCAGGGAAGGCCAACCGGGCAAACTCGACGCCCGCAAAGGCGGCTATGCGATGGATGCGCCGCACGCCAAGGTCGCGCATGGCATCCCGATAAAGCCGGTTTGCTTCCTTTATGCTGATCAAACCGCTTTCCAGGGCCCAATCATGCAGGGCGGGCGGGCCCCACCATGCCGGACTCCGGGGCTGCCAGAAACGCAGCACGCGCGGAAGCGAATGCACGTCAAAGACAAACCCGGCCGGAACGGTAAACCCCTTATACCAGACGTCGCGCAGGATGCGGTATTCAGGCCGCCCCTGCCGCGTGGTGCCCGTGGGCTCCACTTCATCCGGTCCCAGAACAAGGCCGCGCAGCACTTCCATGGATACAGGCCGCACATCCTGCGGCGTGAAAAGCATGGCCGTTACTCCGCGCCCGGCGAACCCGGTTCGCTGGGGCGCACCAGCCGCATGGGCGTTGCGGCCGGATCGGAGTCCGCCGCATCCATGCGCTGGCTGGCCGCATCGATGTCAGCCAGAACCTGACCCAAACCGAAATCGGTCAGGAAGTCTTTGGCGTCCTGCTCCATTTCGGCCATTTTCTGGTCAATGTTTTCCTGCGCATCCTTGATGAATGCGCGGGTGCGCGCCATCTTCTCAATCAGCGCCTCGTATTTCGGGCTTCCGCGCAGGCGTTTTGCCATCAGGGGCAGCATGCCCTGCATGGCCACCTCCAGCATGACTTCGGTGTCAGACTTCGGTCCAGACATATCAAACTCCATTTCTGCTTAGGGATAAGAAAAGGGCGCGCCAGACCATCCGGCACGCCCTTGGTTGTGTAGATCTCCGGCGCTGGCCTTATTCGCCCGGCGCGCCGCCTTCCGGGCTGGTCTGGCTGGCCACAGCCCCGGCAAACTGGCTGGCCAGATAGGCCTCCAGATCGGCCGTGGCATAGCTTGCCAACTCTGCCACCATGGCCTGCACCACGGCGGGAATATCGAACTGGCCGCCCGCCCAATCCGCGTGCGGAATGCGCGCAGTCACCACAAACGCGGTGTCCATCACAAGGTCATCAGACCCGTGTCCCGAGTCATCCAAGTCGCGGCCGAAAGTCAGCGGCTCGAGCCGCACTGAAAATTGCATTGATGCCTCCTAGTAAAGCGGCCCGGCCGCGTGCAGTGCAGATATTTCGGTGTCACTCAAGGTCCCACTCCAGATGCGAATATCTTTCATCCGCCCACGCATATACTGGACCGAGTTGACCACCGCCGTTTCATCCGCCAATCCGTAACCGGCCCCAAACGTCAGGCCCATGGGTTCCGGCGTATCCGGTATATCTTCCGACAACCAGCTTAGGCTGGCGGTGTGCGAAAAATCACCCCAGATTGCGCGCCATGTCCCCCCGCCAACCCGAACGGTCAGGAGCGACCACACTTCGGCCACAAGCGCAGGCGAGCCAGACGAGTGGACCGCGTTGTAGCTGGTGCGCACCCCGATACGCGGCCCGTTGCTGCCGCCAGCTCGGCCCACCATCCATGACCCGCGCGTCGATGAACTGTTGAACACATCGCCATCAGAACAGCCAAGAAAGTGGCCATATATGGGGGAGTCGGTATTCAGATACGCCCACAGACTAATTGTGAACGGCCCACCTCCCCAATACCAACCCATGGATCGATCCGGCAGGATCAGCGCAGCATTCTGGCCTAGTTCGCCATTCCAGTTTGTTACAACGCCCGACTGGCCGCCCACATACAAAGGCAAGCCACCCACCAGCGCCGCAACTTGCCCGCTGGCATCCCCACCAGCGTCCGGGTTCCAGGCGTGAATGACACGCGGGTCATAGGCCGGGCCGCTGGCTGCGGCCCATACCTGATTTGCGCCCAGAAAGGCCTTGTCCGCGCCGCCAAAGCCAGCGTCGGCCGTGCCAAGTTTCAAAGCCATGGCGTTACCCGCTCACCACGTACAGCGTGCCCGCCACAGGTGGCGACAGGGCGTCATATTCGGCCTGCGTCAGCGCCTTGATGGCCTTGACGCCATCGGCCTTGACGAAGGTTTGATATGTGCCCGCGCCGGTGGCCAGCGCCATGTTGCCTTCATCCGTGATCAGATACGGCTCGCCAGCGGTCAGGCCGTCTGCCGTTGCAGCGGCATCCAGCTGGGCACGGGTAGCGCGCTTCACCTTGATGGTGACAGCCATGCTTAGAAAGTCCCGCCATCCAGCGTGACATTGTTTAGCGTGACGCCATCAATGGTGCCGCCCGTCACACTCACATTGTCAGCGTCCTGCCCAGCCATCGAGCCTGCATCCGTGACGTCCGCCAGCGTGTGCGTGTGCGCGCTGGGCGTGAAGCTGGCAGGCTTGTTAGCGATGGTTGACCAGTCCGGCGTGCGGTCAGCCATCTCCTGATAAGAGGCCTCCAGCGTCTTGTCACCGCTGCCCTTGTATCGCCACTCGCGGCCATCACTGGTGACCACGGACGAGCCGCCGCTGATTTCGGCCTGCTGCGGCGCGGTCAGGTCTGCAATCGCGCCGCTGGACACGATGGGCGCCGCAAACAGCACGGTCGGCAGGCGGGCCGGGTCAATCGTGCCGCTGGTGATCTTGCTGGCGCTATGGTCTGCCGGGGCGAATTCAGACGGCTTGCCGGTCACCCCAGACCACGGCACGGAGTCGGCCGCGTCAGCCGCATCAACCTTGCCGTCGCCATTGGTGTCATATTCCGACTCCAGCATATCGCCCAGACCGGCGCCCTGCATGGCATTTTGCACAAAAGCGGTCGTCGCCAGTTTCGTGGTGTTATCCCCCGGCGCCGGGGTTGGCGCCTTCGGCTCACCCGTGAAGGTGGGGCTATTCAGGGCCGCGAAATGGCCAGCCCCCGCCAGCGCCACGATGGACGTGGCATTGCCGCTGCCATCATCCCCAAACCCCGCATACAGAATACCGTCGACTTGGTTCCAGGCCGCCTCGCCGGAAAGCAGGGCAGCGGGCGCGCCGGGCGCACCAGACACGCGCCGCTTGAATTTGATTTTGATGCTCATTTAGAAGAAACCTCCGTCCACTATCGTTATTTCGGCCGGTGGGCCGACAAGGGTTTGCAGCCATTCCGACTCGGTGCCGGTAAAGCCTTGGGAAACCGCCACGTCATACGCGGACGGACCTACAGGCCCGGCCGGGCCTGCAACACGTATCTGGCGGAACGCGGCCGCCACTGGCTGGCCGGGCAGGAAAGTGATTTCTGCCATGGCCGTGGTGGGAACAAGGGAAGCGAAAGCGTTACGCGACATTGCGGGTGATCGCCTTTCTGACCGGCCAGCGCCACTGCCCCGGCACCACATCTTTGACGCCGCCGTCCAGCCTTACAAAGTCAAAGGAAACCCATGTATCTGGGGCCATGTTTGATGTGTCCTCGGACGGAATGGTGACAGTGACCAAGGTTTCATCAGATCCCCGCGCCACCGTTATGGTGCCATCGGCCGTGCGGGCCTCAAACAGCACGTCGTCGGCATCGATGCTGGCGCGGAACTGCGCCACCAGCGCGCCCTGCGTCAGCTGCGCAGCATCCGCAAACGCATTAGGGTAAGCGATCTCGAGGCGCGCATCGTATCCGGGCGCGATGGGTTCAACAGGTATCTGCATGGGGTCTCCTTTAAAGGTGCGTCACATCAATGACGGTCATGGGGAACGCAGGCCCGGTGCGGGTGTATTCCGCTTGCGAGCCGGTTTGGTAACTTTCAAAAATGCTCTGGAAGGCCTGCAGCTGCGTCCCCGCCGCATTCCATTGCGGGCATGTGAAGCTGGCCGTGTAGGACGCGCTAAACCCGAAATCGATCAGCCGCTCCGAATACTGCAAAGTCCCTTGCGCCACCGCATACTGGCGGCCGCTTGGATAGGTCACCGCCCCGGCATCACTCATTTGCTGCCCCACCACGCGCATGGCTGGCACACTCGAATGGAACACGCGCTTGCCGGCCGCGTTGAACACTTCCAGCCCGAACTTGTCAGACACCCCCGACGCGTCCACCTCGTCAAACAAATACCAGTCCACACTGGTGCCGTTGGCGCCAATGAAACGATAGGTGCGCGTCGAACCGCTCACCATTCCGGTGTAAATGGACACCGGGTCTGACCCGGCCCGGAACGCCATGACCGGATTGACCAGACCGGAAAGCGTCACCTCCGCAACATCCAGCTGCGTCTGGCCGCCCAGATCGATATTGCACACGGCCGTGCCTTTTTGCTTCAATCCGAAGCTGCGCCAGCCGGAGTCAATCTGCACTTTGCCATGGCTGCCATACAGCTGCAGTCCTGCGCCCATCAGTAAGCCCCATATATCAATTGATGATCCGGGCCACTGCGCGGCCACGTCCAGGACAGCGTATTGGTGCCCGCATTAAAACTGAATTGCGGGCTATAGGTGGGGTAAGACACCAGCGGCACGCAATGCCAGAACGGGTCCAGACCCGAAAAGCCGGAACTGGTGACGGAGCCCGCAACATTGCCGGAAATCGTCACGACGCCCAGAATGCGCGAAATGCGGTCGGTATAATCCAGAATGAGATTTCCCGACGCATCCCAGACTTGCAGCCCCGCTGGCATTACCAGACCCCCAGCCGAACGCGCAGCGTGCCAGAGGCATCATAAGAGCGAACCCCGTTATTATCGAACTCCGCGCGCTTTCCGGTCGATGACGTGCGCAGCAGGCCAATATTGGCCGTGATGGCTGACAGGCTGGTCACGTTCAGTTTATTTGCGGTCACCGTGCCATTCAGCAGCGTATTGCCATTGATCACCACCAGATTGGCGTCCAGCTGGATTTTTGTGCCATTGCCCAGCACGCCAGACGTTGACACCACGGCCAGCTGCGCCACTCCGGATGACGTATTGACCCGGAAGGCGACCAACGCCTCGGCCCCGCTGGGCTGCGCCAGCGTACCCTGCAGGATACTGACATTTCCCTCCACCGTGCCGAAGCGTGACGTGTATTCCTGCTGCAGTGTAGATCTCGCTGCGGCCGCGTTGCTTTCCACCGTATCAACGCGCGAATTGCTGGCCTTGGCATCGATGGCGGTTTGCAGGGCGTCATCATCGGCCTGCCATTCCGCGCGCATGTCCACCACGATCTGGCCGCGCGCGCTGGCCGCATCGCTTTCAACCGTGTCGACGCGCGTATTGCTGGCCTTGCTGTTGATCTGCGTTTGCAGGCCTGCGTCATCGCTCTGCCATTCGGCGCGGGCATCGGTCAGCAGCTGGGCGCGCGCCCCGGCCGCATTGCTTTCAGCCGTCGCCAGATCAGTTGCGCTGGCCTTGCTGCTGATCTGGACCTCCAGATCGTCCACCGCATCATCAATGGCCTGCGTATAAGCGGCCGTGATCTGGTTGCCCAGCAGGGTGCGGGCGCCTTCCGCATCGGACTCCACACTGTCAACGCGGGCATTGCTGGCCTTGGCGTTGATCTGGCTTTGCAGCGCCGCATCCTCGCCTTGGTATTCGCTGCGTACCGTTTCGGCCTCGTCAAACGCATCTTGCGCAGCCGCCAAGGCGGCCGCCGCCGCATCGCGCGCGGTCTGGTCTGCGCCGCTGCTGCCTTGTGACTGAATATAGGTGTCCAGCGCGCTGCCGGGCACATAGTCAACGGCCGCCCCAGCCACATCAACGTCCGGCAGCTGCACATCCGCCACGCGCACGCGCGGGCTGGTTTCCTGCCGGGCGCCCCGGTAATACACCTCCACGTCCAGCAAGGCCCCGGCAGGCAAGCCGCGCAGTTCGGTGGCGGCCACGGCCGGGTCGATGACGGCCAGCTGCAGGAAGTCTGGCTGGTCGCCTTCCGGCAGCCTTGCGTCATTCAGGTCAAGCGCCACCCGGCGCGCCTCAATGACCATTGAAACGATTTGCACATCCTCCACCGGCGTGGCCGAAACGGTCAGCAGGGGCCGCTGGCCGCCCGTGGCGCCGTGTTCGATACTGGCCACGGCCTGCACATCATCCGGGGCCGGAAGCGTGTCCAGGGCGGGCACGCCATCGACCAGCAGGTAAGGCCCCGCCTCGCCGGAAGGGCTCACCGCCGCAATACGATATATGAAGGCGTCACCCGCCTGACCGGCAGGCGCCACCAGCTGGCGGTCGGCCGCCTGCAGGTCTGGCAGCGCATCCCATGCCCCCGCCTCAGTATCCCCCGAGTCCGGCGCGATCGCGCGCGCAGCAATGAACCGCACGGCTTGCCCGCGATCGCCGGGCTTGATGCGGAAATGAATTGTTGTCTGGTCAAGGTTCTGGCCAATCGACACCAGTTCCAGCTCGGGCGGCCGGATAAAGGCCGGGCGCTCATATGCCGGGGTGTAGGCCGGAATGACCAGCCCGGTTTCATCGAAGCGCTCCGGCGCATAATCAACCATGTGCAGGCGCACCCATTCATGGTCGATGGCCTCAATATCGTCCACAAGCCCATCAAGGCGCACAAAGCCGGAAACGCCGAATGTGTAAGCATCGCCTGCCTGCGGCTTGTCTGCGCCCGTGACAGGGCTGGCAAACACTACCCGCTCGTCCACAGTGTCAGCGCCCACCGGTGCCAGTTCCAGCGCGCTGGACAATTGTTCGGACACGGCCGGGCTAAGCTGCCGGTTCCATTGCAACACCAGATCATCCCCAGCGGTCTGGCTGACAGGCTGGTCAAGAATGACGGCCGTGACGTGCCCGCTGCCATTGGTCTCGACGCTGCGTATCCACCCGGCCGCGCGGCCCACTTCCACCACCTTGGTCTGCACACCCACCCACCGGCCAAGGCGCACGGCCGTGTCCAGATCATCCACCGGCACTTCGGCTTTCAGGCGCCGGGTCTGCATGCGGCTGTTGCGATAGTTGCGCCCGACAAGCCGGTGCACATTATCCCAATGCACCGCCCCCGGAATTTTCAACTCCTCGAACCGGCGCGCCGTGGCGGCCGTATTGTCGCCCACATAGACGCGCTCCTCGCGCGTGCGGTATCCGTCTGCGGCATCATCGAAGATGACCCGGAAGCCATCAGGCGGCCGCGACAGTTGCTTCACCGCTTTGACATTGCGTGCGCTGCGGTCAGAAATCACGGCCACGGGCGCCAGCTGGGGCCCATCCACCACGGCCGTCAGCCGGTTGCCGATGAATGCCGCCCGGCCGCACGCATTGAAAGCAATTGTCTGCACCGCTTCACTGATGGTGGCCGCGCCCTCAAACACATGATCGAACGTCCAGCCGTTGTCGCGCGCATCCTTGGCGGCATAGGCCAAACTAGCCCAGTCCACGGCATTGTCAGACAGGGGCTCGCGCCCATCCAGCCCGTTGCGATACAGCCAGAGAATGATTTCCCACGGATTGCTGGACGCCGCTGGCGCGGTCATGTCTTCCGGCCCGGCCGTTGACAGGTCGCCGCCATCCAGCAGGGCATCATTGAAACGCGGAATGAGACGCGACACCATACCGTTAATGGTCTGGATGCGGCCTTGCGTTTCATCGCTGCCCTTGAACCGGAAAACCGAATAGGCCACGTCGTCACGCGCCACCGGCACGCCCGGCCGCCTGCTTTCCAGAACTTGAAAGGTCATGTCATCGAAGGTGCGGTCGGTGTCCACATCTTCATTGGTGCTGGAACGGCGCACCTGCACCTCGTAGGTGCCCGCGCTGGGGAAATCAAAATTGATGGCCCGGAAGAATGGCTGGCTGCGTTTCTTTGCACTGAAACCATACTTGCCCGCGCCGGGATAGACGCCCCCGCGCGTCGGCCATGACACCCCATTGCCGGGCGGGCTTTGCCAGCTGCCATAAACCAGCGAACCGGGTTCGCCGGTCACGCTTCGATACCGCACCTCCACCTGCGCGGCCCATTGTTCTGACTTGCCCTTTTTTGATGTGTGCCCCAGCCCGGCCGGAAACCCGATAACAATGGCCGCTTGCGTGGCATCGGGAATGGTTGTCCGGCCTTCCCAATCGCTTGCGCTTTCCAGGGCGGCCCCGACTTCCTCCTGAAACACTTGCGCCGGGTATAGCGTGGGGTGCGGATCATCGGCCGTAAGCCGGTGCTGCATCTGCACGCCGTCAATATTCTCAATAGGCGTTTCACCCACCTTGATGTCAGACAGCGCCACGCCGATGGGGCCCCACTCCACCACCATGCGGTAATAAAAGTCGTCACCAACTAATTCCTGATACCCGCGCGCCACCTGACGCGGAAACACGCGGCGCGTGCCCACGCTTAGGATGATGGGGTCGAACGGCACAAACCTGTTGGATGCGCCGTCCACGGCATAAACTTGGTTGATCTTGTCTTGTTCGGGCGCCTGCGGTGGCGGCACCAGCGCGCTGATGGCCAAAGACCCGACAGCCGATACCGCCGCGCCCGCAATGACCGCGCCCGCCTTGCCCGCCTCGAACGCCGCGCCCAGATAGGGCGCCAGTGCACCCCCGGAAATCCAGAACGCCGCCACCATCACAAAGATGGTCAGCACCGTGGTCAGCAGCTTGTTGCCATCATCCCCGCCGCCCTGCGGCGCAATGCAGATTGCCACATGCACGCCATCGCGCAGGCGCACCTTGCCCCAATCGGACTCCGGCACTTCCTTGCCATCGATGACAGCCACGGCCAGCGGCCGCGTAATCGGATCAAGGCCGATGCGGTCAACCAGCTGGGCAAGCGTTTCTCCGGCGCGCACATCCACCAGCCGGGGCGGTTTCGGATCGAACGGGTCGGCGCGCAGCACCGCCTTTAGGGGCAGTGCTGACGATTTACGCCGGGAGGAAATATTCGGACTCGGCTCGCGCATAATCGGGGTCGCTCATATCTGAAATGATCGTATTGGCTTTTTCACTGGCATGCAGGAAGCGGCCGTCGCCAAGGTAAAGGCCGCAATGGATAGGGCGCCTTGCCAGCCGGAAAAGAACAATTGCGCCGCGCGTTCTGGGCGGGGCTTGGCGATACAGGGGCAGGCCTGCATCATAATGGGCCTTGAACAAGGCGGCCGGGTTGCTGCGGTCATCATCCGCATACAGCCCCAGCGAGTTGATTTCGGGCGTTCCCAGCATCAGGGATTGGCCGACTTCGGCGCAGCCAAGGCAGTCCCAGCCGCGTTGCGGATCTCGGCCGCGCAAAGTCCAGGGCGTACCGATGACACCCGCCAGCCAGTCAAGCCTATACATAGCCAGCCGGGAAATCAGCCGGGTTATTGGTAATTCCGATTAACGGCCCATCGGTGCGCGGACGCCCGATACCGGCCTCCACTTCGCGCGCATTCCAGCTGGCCGTGGTCATCTCATAATCTGGGAATTCTGAAACCCATGTATCGGGGTCGTGCGCGAATATGCGGGCAATGGTCACCAGCGGCGGCTCGGTCAGGGTCTCAATTGCATACGTGATGCGACTGTCCACATTATCGATGGTCAGGCCGATGGTGCCCGCCGAGTCCCCTTGGCCGGGCGGCTTCACCCGGAAATGGGCCGCCGCAAAGGTTTGCCCCTTTGACACCACGTCCTCGCGCCAGTCAGCCACCCGCAAAACGCCATTGGCGTCAATCGCATCGACACGGCCATGCAGGCTTGCAAGGTCTGCGTGCGATATGATCGCCAGCCAGATGGGAATGCGGGTAACAATGCGCGCGGTCACTGCACGGCCTCCAGATAAAGTTTGAACGTTACTTGCCAGTCAGCTGACCGGCTGGATGGCGCCACCTTGTAGCTTTCCTGAAAATGCCCCAGCATCTGGCCGCCTTCCGGCGCGGGAAAATAGGTATCGCGCAGGCCAAAGGCAGCGTCCGTGGCAAACCACGCCTCGAAGTCAGCCAGCTGTTGCGTGGTCAGGCGCAGCGCCGTGTCCATGACAGACCCGTCCGCACGCGAAACAAGCGCCTGCCGGTGCGGGCCTTCGGCCGGGCTGCGCAGCACGCCATCCTCGCGCGCCTTGGCATAGCCAGACCGCAACGGATGGAACGGAACAGACGCAGGCCAGACGCCGGGCCCGGCATCCTCGATGGCGGCCAGTGCCGCAAGCTGGGCAAGGCTGGGGCTGGCCGGTGCGCAATCGATCTCCACGGCATAGGCGAACCGGCCGCCCTGCCGGGTCAGCTTTGGCTGGCTGGCGAAGCGCGCCACCACGGCCGCACCATTGTCGGTAATGTTCCAGTTGAACCGCACCAGACCCCGGTCCAGGTCTGACCCGTACCACGCCTCGAAGGCATCGGCCTGCGCGCTTGTCATGGCCAGCGTGCCCTTGACGCTTTGCCCGGCCGCCCCAGCGATCAGGCGCCGCAGGGGTGGGCCCGCGTCCATTTTGAGACGCTGCACCACATCCTGCGGCGTGCGCGTGTATCCGGTGCGTGACAGCTTCGCGGGCACACCCACCGGCCAGTCAATTGGTGCGATCATATCAAGCCCCCGCTGGCGTCAGGCCGTAACGGCGCTTAAACGGCGCATCAAATACTCCGCCGTCTGCCATTTCCTTTAGCTTGCCCTTGATGTCGACGCTTACTTCCGGCCCGTCCGGGCCTTCGCTTCGCGTGACTTCAACGTCAGCGCCCGCATAATTGTTGACGTTGACGTTCACCCCGGCCGCGCCGGTGCCGCGCCCGGCCGCCATCTGGCTGACCAGCCCGGCCATTTGCTGGCGCTCGGAAGCCATGGCCTGAATTTGCCCGGCAATATTCATGCGGCCGGATGCGGTCAGAATGGTTTCCGAGTCCTGCACCACGGTCAGGCCTTCGCCGGGATACATCGCCCCAGCCAAGGGGCGCCGGTTCGGCGGGCGATTTCCCGCGCCGCCAGAGTGCGATTGCCCGGCAGACCCGAACCCGAAAAATGACCCAATGGATGACAGGAAGCCGCCTCCGCCATCGCCACCAGCCCCGGCGCCGCCTTGGCCGCCCCCCATCAGGAAGTCCAGGAACGAGCCGCCCTTCATGGATTGCTGGGCGGTCAGGTATTCCTGCACCATCTTGATTAGCATGGCCGAAAAGGCCCGCCCCAGATCATCCAGCGTCTGGATGCGCCCGGCCTGCACGCCATCCAGCAACTCCTCGGCGCTGGTCAGCATCCGGCTTTTTTCGGCGGTTTCTTCCAAGCGCTTGCCATACAATTCCAGCCAATCGGTGGCGTCCTTGCCTTCCAGAACACCATCAGACACCAGAGCATTGACCCGCTCGGTTTCCTTGGCCAGCTTTTCGGCTGGCGTCATCGCATCCGTGGCGGCCGAGTCCAGATCGGCCCGGATGGTTTCAGCATCACTCCAGCCGGGCTTTGCCTCCAACTCACCTTGCGCCGCTTCGGCCAGTTGCCGGTTCAATTCTTCCAGCGCCTTGGCGTGCATTTCGGCATTGATGCGGCCCGCCTCATGGTCTGCGTTCAACGCCGAAATTTGCAGGCGCACGGCCGCCGTTGGCGACATGCTATCCTCGATCAGCTTAGCCCAGCGCTCTTGCGCATCAGCCACCCCAGACAACTCGTCCTTAAGGCTTTTGACGGCCGCGTCATATTGCTGCTGCGTGATGAAACCGGCATCCAGCATGGCCTGCCAACGCTCGGTTTTCTCTGCCACATGGGCCGTGTAATCGCCCAACTCTTTCTGCAGGCGGACGGCTTCGGCGCGCAGTCGGTTGCGTTCGGCTTCCGCGCGGGCGTCCGTCTCAGCATCCGAACCCGCGCGCCCGCTGGTGCCGCGCCGGTCAATCTCCGCATTGATCTGCGCCAGCACGCGCTGGGCCTCGGCCCGGTCTGGCGCGAACGGGTCCTCCACCAATCCGATTTCACCCGACTGGCGCTGCTGCGTTGTCATGGCATCCATTTGCGCCAGATGATCGCGCAGCGCTTCGCGTTCGGCTTCCAGCTGCTCCGTGGTCATACGGCGCCGGATCTCGCCCGTTGCCCGCTGGCGGTCACGCTCGCCGCGCGTCACCATTTCCAGCGTCAGCGCGTTGAACTTTTCCACCTGATCACCGGCCAACATGCGCGTGACGGCATCGAACTCCGAAGCCTCCAACGGCAAGCCGGTGGCCAGCGCCTTGTCGACGGCCTCCTTGGATGCGCCGAAATCCAGCATTTTCTGCGTCAAGTCTTCCAGGCGCGCAGCGATGGACTCGTCCGTGCGCTTATCGAACTCCAGCGCGGCTTGCGATACGCCCGCAATCATGGTGGCCACATCGGCCATTAACTTGGCCGACTCCAGCATGATGGGCGCCAGTTCCACAAAGGCCGTTTTCAGTTGCAGGTCGATTACCTTTGACGCTTGGCCAAACTGGTTTTCCATGTCTTCCGCTGACCGGATCAAGTCCTCGTCAACCACCAGACCCAATTCCTTGGCGCGGGCGATCATGCCGTCCATCCCATCCGCCTGCCTGACAAGCATGCGCGCCACATCTGCGCCGCCCTCACCAAAGGCCGCATAGGCGATTGTGGACCGCTGCGTGGCCGTCTCGGCCTGCTGCAGCGCCGTGGTCATGATGCGCAAGCGCGCGTCATTATCCACCGTGTTGCGCAACATCTCCACCAGTTCGGGGTTGATGTCCTTTAGCCGGGTGTAAAGTTCGCCTTGGTTTGCCGCCAGTTCGGAATGCCGCTTATCCAGTGCCCGGACGGCTTGTTCCACTTTGGCGAAGTTCACGCCCTCATCAATCGCGGCCGAATTCAAGGCCTGAAAAGCGTCTGTTGACAAAAGCAGGGTGTCAGCCGACTTGCCAATCTGGTCAAACGCCGAAATTGCCTCCCGTGAAATCCGCATGGCCCCGGCCAGCGCCACACCGATGGCCGCCAGACCAGCGCCCGCGGCCGCGCCCACCGGGCCCAAACCTGCCAGCACGCTGGTCAATGAACCGCCTCGCGCAGCCATGCCCTGAATGCTGCCATTCAATTCCTTGGCCGTCTTGTCCACGGCTTTCATGCCGGTATTGGCCTTGCGCGATCCGGCCTCAATCTTGCGGGCGGCTTTCTCATACTCGCCGCCCATGTCTTTCATGGTGCTGATTAGTTCGTCGCGGCCCTTCACGCTTAGGCGGAGGCTCACTTCATTGTTGCGGTTCGCCATCTAGTTGGCACCCCTTTCTGCCGCGCGCGCCTGACCCGTCAGGCGGCCGGTTTCAATTGCTTTCAGGCAGGCCATGACCACCTCCCGCCGCAAGGCGCGGTCAGGATCGGCCAAGGCCAGCGCCGCCATGAAGTCCAGGCCGGTGCAGATCACGCTGCCCCCATGCACTGACACCACCCCGGAATAACGCCAGACACCCTCCGACTGGCAGGCCCGCCAGCTGGCTGCGCCTTCCGGCGTATCGGGCGCGAAATCATCCACTGGGCAAATACTGCCGTCCGTGTTCCGCTTTCCACTGGCGCATGGCCAGCCAAGGTCGCGGCACCCTTTGCAGATTTGGGCGCCGCCACCCCAGAAATAGTCGGCGCGGCGCCTTAAGGCTTTCCCTCAGTGCTGGCCTCGAATATCGGCGCCAGCGCCAGCTGCAGGAAATACTGCGCCAAGGATTTGCCCCGGTGCCAATCGCTCATTGCCAGCGCAACATTGCGCCGGGTGAAGGGTTCCGGCTCGCCATTCTCAGCCACAAAGCCGCGCCAATCCGTTGCCACCAGCATGGCCAACTCCGTGGCCTGCAGCGTTGTGGCCACGCCAATGCTGGCGTCGGTGTCTTCCACCAAGGCCTCCGGTGGCAGTTCATCCAGACCATATGACTGGCGCACGTCATCGGCATCATGCAGGCCACGGGCGGCCTTGCCAGCGCGTTCCAGCGCCAGCTCCCATTCCATGGCACTGGCCGGGCGCATATGGAACTCCACCGCATCGCCCTGCGCAGGGTCACCCACTAGGGTGACCCAATCGCGCGTTTTACGTTTCAGCGAGCGCCCCATCAGAACGCGTCCAGTTCATTGACCAGCGTGACGGTCATGGCCGGGGCCGCTGCGCCCTGCGTGGCCACGATGCGGCCTTGGAACTCCACCGGGCCCACCCCGCCAACGGCCGGGCTGATGCGTTCGCCATAGCAGCGCGGCATGGTGAACACCAGCGAACGGCTGGCGCTGATCGGCACCGACACAGACGCTTCAAACGGGGTGCCGGACTCGCCTTGGAACTTGTCCAGGGCGGCATTGGCGGCCGCCGTCTTGTCCAGCCGGATGCGCGGCGTGATTTCGGCCGAAGCATCACCGGCAAACATGGCGGCCGGGAAGCGGGAGCCATCCGCAAAATTCTCCGGCTGCAGATTGTTGGAATAGTTGAAGCTGCCACCCACGCAGCGCCCCAGCGATACCCCGTCCACGGCGAACGTGGCCAGCGTGGCCGCCGCCTTCACCCGGTTCCACACATCAGGCGTCTGGCCATCAAACAGGGAATTGCCCGCACCCTTGATGTCGCGCACCTCACGCGCCACCAGCCCCAGCTGGGCGCGCTTGTAACCGGCCTCCTTGTCAAAGCTGAAATTGAGGCTGTTGACCATCGCGCCAATAACGCCTTTCCAGCGGTTTTCGCCCAGCGGAATTTCCAGCGTGGCCGCTGGCAGGTCATCCTTGCCAGACGTGAAAACGTGCGTGTAAGGGTCCTCGGTGCCCGTGGTGACAGGATCGCCCAGCAGCCCTTTCAACCAGAATGCAATGCAATTCAGATCAATGCCCACCGTGACATTGCCGGAAGGGTTCGGAAGGGATGGCGCGGGCGTTGTCATATCCCGCTCGTTGTGAACATCCGGGCGGATTTCGGGGTCCGACTCCAGCCCTTCGCCGGGCTGCAGGCTTTCGTCATAATAGGGCAGCTGGACCGCCCCGGCGCTCGCGGGCGTCTCAAAATCGGATTGAAACGCGCCCGTCATGATCAGTTTTTTGCCCTGCAAAGTGCCCATGGCTTGAATTCCTTGTGTTGTCCGTGAAGTGATGAAAGGGGCGCGGCCTTACTTGATGCCAATGACGCGGCCACCGGCCAGATTTACGTCCCGCTGCGTGGCAACTCGCGCCTTGCCATCGGCCACCAGACTGTCAATCAGGGCCGGGGCACCGCGAACAACGCGGCCGGGCGGCGTGTCGCCATGAAATGCGGTCAAAACCGCGCGCTTTTCCTGCACCGCAGGGGCGGGTGCCGGGTTGGAAGGCTTGGCGCCGCTGCCTGCGGTCATCGATGCCGGGCCCGGCGTTTTGTCAGTGTCTGCCATGGTCTCAGTCTCCTGTTAGCCGAACACAGTCGGCGCGGTTAAGGTCATTTCAATCGTGATGGCGGCCGCCTTGGCGCCTTGATAGCCATTCAGCACAAACCGCTCCGGCGGCTGGCTGACGCGCACCTCGTCAACGATGCCGCCCAGCGTTCCATCCATGGAAACAAACAGGCGCCCCAGCGCCTCCATGATCTGGTCAAACTGCGCGTCCCGTTTTTGGGGGTCTGGCTCAATCACAACCACTTCCAGGCGCGCGGGCTGGATCAACTCCACCTCTTGATCGTCCGCACTGCCACAAATCAGCTCGGCATCCACCGTGCTGCGTTGGTCGACAAGGTTCATAAGCCCCCGCACGCCCGTGCGGCTTTCGGCCAGCACTTCAGCCAGCACAGAATTGCGCAGCACCTTGTCCGGTATAGCGTCAAGCCCCTGCGCCATCGCATCCAGAAGCTCGTGAAGGGCGCAATATGCGCGCTCAATCTTGGTTGTCATGGTTTGTGCTCCTACAATCCGGCGCGCTTGATCGCATTGGCCAGCTGGCGCGGGTATTCGCTCTCGAACTCCCGCGAAATCCGTTCAAAATCGGCCGCAACATCCAGCCGCTGCTGCATCACCGCCTCGTCAACCAGCCAGAAAAGGAAAATTGTGGCGGTGCCTTTGCCCCACTTGCCTGTTTTCGTCTTTTTGCGGAGTGTCACCCGGCCGGTTTTGGTCAGGCCCACGCCTTCGGCGGCAAGGATCGCCGGGCGAACCCGGTTCGCCGGGATCACAAACAGGCGGTCCCCGAATTTCTGGCGCGCATAATCCACCTTGGTTTCAGGGCCACGCGGGTTTGGGAAATTTTCGGCCGGGCTCCCCGGTATTGGAATTGCCAGTTTCTTGCCATTGCCCGCCCGGATGGTTTCGCCCTCATTGGCGCGCACAATCTGGTCGGCCTTGGAATAAAACAGGATGGCAGGCTCGATGGCCTTACCATCGCGCGGGTAGATCTCCGCACGCCATGACTTGTCCAGCATGCCCAGCCCCGCATCACGCAGGGAGCCGCGCAACCGCACCAGCCCCTTGTCCTTGATGGAGTCCAGCGTGCTGCGCCCGGCTTCGGCCACGGCCGCGCGCACATCACTTTGGAAGCCGTCCAGGTTGCCAGCCAATGCGGCCTGAAACTGCAGGCTGCCCACCATGTCAGTCTGGCGCCTTGGTAATCATGCCTTGGCAGGTCCACTCACGGCGCGCCCGGTCCAGCCGTTCCGGCGCTGCCGTAATCAGGAAATGTTCGTCGGTGTCCGGAAGATAGAAGCGGCCGCCTTTCTCCGGGGCCGCCAATTCCTTCACCCGGCATTTCATCGCGCCGCTATCAACCACGGGCGCGACATTCAGCCCGCCCAGATCAAGGCCGCGCTCCTCACCTGCGCGCATCAGCGCAACAGGCAAGCCGCCACCGCTGACCGGCTGAACGTCCGGCGCGAAATATTCCGCAGGGGTCGCATGCGGGCCCTCATAGTTGGCGTCCAGAACAAGGTCAGCGATGGCAGACGACATGGCGATTACTTCCCGCCAGCCGCGTCTGGTTGCGCCGTGATTTCATCCGCAACGGCCTGCTGGGCAGCTTCCACCGCCTCCGCATGGTCAGCCTTCAACAGTTCGATGACTTTACCGAGCGACTCGATTTCCAGTTTGGCCGTCTCGTGGGCGTCTGCATATTCAGCATTCGCCGCAAGCGCCTCGTCGCGGTCCAGCGTCAACTGCGCAACCTGCGCTTTCAGGTCCTTGATTTCGGCGCGGGCTTCAGGGTCTGCAGCCTTCGATTTCTTGACCGGCTTGTCGGCCACCGCGATCAGCTGCCCATTCTTGACAAACTGCGCGGCCTGATCTTCCGGCAGCCGGATGGTGTCTCCGGGGCCCTTGGCAATGCGCTGCTTACCCTTCCGAACCGGGAAGGTTCCGCGCAGGATTTCGTATTCAGTGTCGGCCATGGCGGCCTCCTCTTGCTGGTTGTTTTCGTTTGAAGTGGGAAGCGCCAGCGGCCGGTCAGCCCGGCCGCTGGTCAGCGAACCCGGTTCGCCTTAGCCGACCGTCGCCCGCATGGAGCCGTTGACATTCATGGGGAAGACAACCGGCGCCGATTGCGTCTCGGCAATCAGGCGGTCGGGGTTGCGTTCCTCATACGTGCGCGGCGCCATTTCCAGCGGCTGGAACGTGTCCACGCTTTGAATGGCCGCATGGGCCTGCACGCCTTCCAGCGCAGCCGAACCCATCAGCACCGTGTTTTCCGGCAGGAACTTGGCAACCGTGCCAGCTTCGGTTTTGTATGTCTGCTGATAGACATAGAAGTCGAAGTCGCCAGACGTGCCCACATAGCGCGCATGGCTCACATCATCCGGGCTGATCGGGCCCAGCTCAATCTGGGCATTGCCGCCACCCCGGCGATTGTCGAGCGCCTCAAGGAAGGCCGCGTCCTTGCGGGCCTTGCGCCACGCAGACAAGTCCATGACCACCTCGTTAGGCGCCACGCCGCAGGCATCCTGCACGTTGATGGCCCAGTCCTCCAGATCATCCAGAACACTGACGCCAGCCTCGCCCCAGCGGTCACCACCGGTCAGCGCCACATCCAGCGCCGCTTCACGGTTGAAGTCCAGGACGATGGGCTCGGCGTAGCCTTCGCCCGTCAACGTCACCTTGCCATTGACCAGCATCTGGGCCGCCATCCATTCCTTGGTGCGCAGGATTTGCTTGCGTTGGCCGTCCAGAACATCCAGCGCAATGGCGTTGAAGCGTTCCTCCGGGGTCAGATCTCCGCCCAGCGGCTCACCCGCGCGGCGCTTGAGTGCGCGGCCCGGCTTCACGGCTTCATCAAGCTTGATGTATGGCGCCTCGATGGACGACACCTGCGTGGCGCCAGATTGCTGCCGGGAAGCCTTGACGTCCGGGTGAACGAATGGCGCCAGCTTGCGGCCTTCCACGATCTTGTCAAAATGGATGTATTGGTCCTCGAACTGCACGGCAGACGGGAAGAACTTGTCCAGCAACCAAGTGGACGGCTGATAAAGTGCGTTGACCACCCCCAGCAGGGCGCGGGTGTCAGCGGTGCGAATGTCAATTGTCATTGCTCAAACCTTTTTCTTGCAAATGATCTGGGGAACGAAAAAGGCCCACCAAATGGCGGGCCTTTCGGGTCAGGAGTTTTGGAGACGCTTAGGCGTCAGGGTGGCGAACGTTCGGCAGGAAGCAAGGCGTCCCGATCCACGCATTGCGCACGGCATCCACATCATGGCCGGTGCCGATTTTCAGCATGGCCGGGTCGAAATCCCCGGCAATCCATGCCTGCGCCTCAACATCACCACCCGTGGCGTCGCAATCATGCATCAGCACCACCGGGCGGATTGCTTCGGAGCCGTCATCGCTGGCAGCAACAGACTGGCGCCACTTACCGTCTGCAGTGACTTGCCCCAGCACAGAACCCGCCTCCAGGTCCTCGCCGCTCTTGATTGTGAGGGTAGCGCGGCGAACGATGACGCCGCCAACTTCAATGTCCTTGTGCGTCACAAGTTCGGTTTGATGGAAGTCCATGTGGAAAGTCCTTTTTTCACAGTGTCAGGAAATCAGGGAAGGCCGCGCCTTCCGCGTCGGGAAGCGGGGCAGGCGAAACCCGCCCCGGATCATTTGGCGCCGGGCTTAAGCCTTCGGCTTTTGGCGCAGGCGGCCGGGGCCCATCGCCTTGACGTAATCGCCCAGCAGCTGGTCAGTTGCACTGGCTTGCTCGCCATTGCCGGCTGGCCGCGCATTGACTGGCGTGTCCGTCCGCGAACTGATCGCATTTGTCCGGGCCGCTGCTTTCAATGCCTTCTTTGCAGCCTTGAAGCTCAAGCCAGCCGAGACAAGGCTGGCCGCATAGGCGGGCATGGCCTGCGCTTCCGGCAAGCCCATGACGGCCGCCGCGCGCTTTTCATCTTCGGTGGCGTCTGCGTCATCCGACTCGTCGTCGTCTTCCGACTCGGCTTCGCCGCCGTCTTCCGGCTCGCCGCCTTCTTCCGTGGTCGGCTCGCCTTCGGAAGCGGCTGGCGAGCCTTCTTCCTCTTCTTCTTCTTCCTCTTCTTCGGCTTCAGCCTCTTCCATTTCTTCGGCATCGATGGCAGCAAGCTGCGCCATGAGTTTCTGCCGTTTGGCCAGCCGGTCAGTGGCGGCCGCATTGCGCTGGTTCATTGTTGGGGCTCCTGTTTTCGCTTCGGTAGGGGTTCCGGCAGGTGCTGCCGGGGCGGCCGCCGCTAGGGCGGGCGATACGTGGGCGACCAGTTCGCGGAAGGCGTCAGCCTCCCCCATGATCGCATCAACCAATTTCAGGTCCACACCTGACCGCACCGGGTCATCATGGTGCGCCGTGTAAACACGGGCCTCGGTGGCCAGAATTTCCGACTCGGTCAGCTGGCTGCGCCCCTGCGTGACAGCGGCCACAAATTCGCGGCCAGCTTGGTCAACCATGGCCTGCAGGTCTGCAGCTGCCTCGTCGCTCAATTCCGCGAAGGATGCCGCAGCGGTTTTCTGGGCACCAAACTGCAGCGCCGTAACCTTGACGCCAGCGCGCTCCAGGGCGGCCGCATTCTGCATATGCAGGATGACCGCGCCCATGCTGCCCACCAGACCGGCGCGCGGGGCAATAATGCGGTCAGCCTGCGCACTGATCCAGTAGGCGGCCGAAGCGGCACAATCCGCGTAAACCCAAATGGGCTTGCCACCTGCGGCCTCGCGGCCTTCCTGCAGCGTGCGGGTCAACGTATCAAGGCCACCAGCCACCACACCGCCGGGGCTATCAACGCGCAGGAAGATGCCCTTAACCCGGTCGTCCGCAAGCGCGGTGCGGATGGCTGCGTCGAGCGAGTCGTACCCATGCCACCACTCGCCGCAGAATGACGTGCCCTTGTCTGAAATTGCCGTGTCCAGATTAAGCGTTGCAATCCCATCCTTGAGGGTCAGCCCCCATTCCAGCGAGTCGTCAGGCTCGCCCATCCAGACGGGGCAATAGGCAGCCGGGCCGTTCGGAACGGCCACGGTCTGGGCGTCAACGTCCTCCTGATCGAACGCTGCAGGTCGGCGCGCGCGGCCACGCAAACCAATTGCCCGCAAAGCCGCATCAAACCGGCTTTCAGTTTCCAGCACGCCGGGCACGGAGGCCTGCAGGCGCGTGGCCAGATCTCGCGCAGCGTCAGCCTGCATCAGCAGCGGGCGGCCCGAATGACGGGCGGCCAGTGTCGTCATGTTCGTCATTGGTCTGCAGTTCCTTCCTCGGATGATTGCGGGGCGCCCAGAACCGACGCCAGGTCCAGTTCGGTCAAACCCATTTCGCGCAGTTTTTCGCGTTCCACTGCCAGCTGCTCGAGGGTGTCTTCCCAATCGCGGCCTTGGTCTGCGCAGATTTGGTCAAGCGTGGTGACGCCCATCTGACGCAGCAATTCATTCGCCTGCGCCTCTTTCAGCGGGTCAACGTATCCCCGGCCGGGGCCGGTCCAGTTCGCATTCAAGTAAGCGCCGGGCTCGTCTTCAAAGTCTGGCCAGCCATCCGGCTCCACCAGATACCCCCGATAGAATGCCTCCGTGATGACTTCGGCAAAGATAGGCGACACCGTGTCAGCGATGAATGAGGCGCGGTCCTCGGTCACAATGCGCCACGTTTCGGCCAACGCCGCACGGGCGGCCGAATAGCTGACGCTTTCCCAATCTTCCGAAAGCACCATATACGGAAGGCCCAGCGCCGTGGCGAAGTCCTGCAGATAAGCTTTCTTGAACGCCCCGAATGCGCCCACCTGCCGAGTCGTATTGTTGATTTCCACCTCGTCGCCCGGCGCCAGCGCAGGAATTTTATTGTCCTTCACAGACAAGCCACCGGGCCCATAAATGCCCATGCGTGAGTCGTGCCATGATGTGCCGATGGCGGCCACGTCTGGATTGTCGAGGCCCAGCGCTTCCACCACGGCCGCAGGGTCAAAGCCTGATTTGATGAACGCGGCAAAGGTGGCATTGATGACAGCCGCGCCGATTTCGGCCTCCGTGAACCGCTGCAGGTCACGGAAAGCCAGCAGGATGGGCGCGAAGGGTGAAACGCCGCGCACTTGTTCCGCGCGCTCCTCGTCAAACGCATGTATCACGATGCGGCGCCCATCATCCCCAATGCGCGGAACACGCGTCCACGACCAGCGCTTGGATGACCAGCGGAAGTCGTTGCGGTGGGAGTCGCGGAAATGGTAGGCCATAGCCTCACCATCTTCATTGAACTCCACGCCCTGCGTCAGTTCATCCGTGTCCGGCTTCTCATTCGGGTTTGAAAGCCGGTCGGTGTCCATATCCTGCACGCAGGTGGCAAACTTGGTGCCGCGATCCGGGCGCCAGCGTAACACCGCGATATTTTCGCCCGTGGTGAACCGCTCCGACCAGAGAACACGCAGCAACTGGCCGAACGTGCGGCGCCGCTTCACGTCACACTGGCGGCCCGGATCATCAGCCCAGCTGCGCCAAACAGCCTCGATCTGGCGCCCAAAGCGCAGCGCTTCCGTGGGTTCCACCCCCAGCGTGCTGGCTTCCGGCTTTGACCGAAGGGACAGCCCCATGCCGATTGTCTGGGCGCGCGTCTTGCGCATGGCGCCCGCAGCCACACCGCTATTGCGCATCAGGTCACGGGCACGCGCCGCGATCCGGTCACGCGATGCCGTCTCATTCACAGACGGCAGGGGCGCCGTGCTCCATGCGCGGGTTTGCTGGCGATCTGCGCCAGCGCCATCAAAACCCCGGCCGGTCATGAATGCGGTGCGGGCCGACGCGCGCAGCGGGCGGCCATGCTGATCAACTAGAACGGGCCGGGTCATCAGTACGTCATCCGGGCCGGGCGGCTGGCCACACCAGTCAGCCGGTTCAATTCGGCGCGTGCATCGCGGCGCATGCCCTGCAGCAACTCCACATTGCCGGGGCCATATTCCACGCTGTTGCCTTCATAGGACAGCTTAACTTTGCGGTTTCCGGTGCCGATTTCCAGCAACGCGGCATCAATCTGGCTTATCTGCGTTTTCAGTTCGGCAATTCTGGCTGCGCTCATATCGTCCGCTTTCTTACTATTGATGCTGCGCGCGCATCTTCCGCACCCACTCCGGCACTTTGCCGGTTGTTGGCGTGGGGTTGGAAACGCGCGTTTCAGGAATGGCCACCGGGGCCGGTTTCTCTTTTTCGGTCGCCACGTCCAGGGCGTCACCATTGCCAGACCACAAGGCCTCCAACGGCCCGGCCGCGTCATCTTCCTCCGGCTTTCGGCGCGCATCAGCCAGCGCCGCCCAATCGGCCCATGTCTTCCGGTCAAGCGACTGGTGGGTCGCCAGCGCCATTGAATACACCGCCAAATCCAGCTGCTCATTGGGCTGACTTTTCGGCTTATCCCAGACCAGCGTGCGCTTGCCGCCGACTGACTTTTCCGTCAGGTATTCGGCCGTGATCTGCTCAGCCATTTCAAGGCTGATCTCCGGAGGCAGGAACAGCGAACCGGGTTCGCGGCGATTGGTGCCACGCAGGCCTGCAGCCATCGCGCCGGGGTCGGCGCCCATGTCTACAGATGCGAAGGCTTGCCCGAGTCCGTAATACACCCGGCGCTTCAGATTGTGGCCACCCACCAGCCAAAGCTGGACCCGCCCGCGCATCTTGCCGGTCGTCGTGCGCACCCGGCTGCCTTTGACCAGCGGCCCGGACTCCCGGTTGTTGTGGCCTTTCAGGGCTTTCATGCCCATATTGCGCGCGGCCGCTTGGTAAGCCTGCTGCGTGTAATGGCCGCCCGTATCGACGCCGAAATCATCAAAGGTCAACGGCACGCAAGCGCGGCCGGGCCATTTGCGATTTTGCACCATGGCCAGCTCGGCCCATGCGCGCGGGTCATCTGGTGGCAGCGAAATCACGCCCCAATCAACAAGGGCGCCACAGGTGGCCGGAACGCCCGGCGCCACTTCCCCGGCCGGTGCCGTGAAATCCTTGTCGCTGATCGGGCCCCACGCATAGGCGGCCCACTCAATCCGGTCGGTCTGCACATCGGCCGCGCCGGTCAGCATCCAGCACCAGTCCGGAATAATCCCCCGGCGCAGCCCCACCAGTTTTTCCGTGGCCGGATGGCGCGCCAGTTCCACAAGCCGGTCAGCCTTTGGCCGGTCCATGACCGGCTCGAAGGGTTCGGCCAGAACCTGCTGGTAAAATGTGCGCTGCTTATCCGGATGCGCCTTGCCTTCCTTGTGCCCGGCCCATATCGCGCGCCAGCTGGCAAATGGGCTGTAAGCCTGCCACAAATGAAAGCTAGGATAGCGCCCCTCGCGCGGGCGCTTGCGCCATTCGCCCAGATCATCCGCAGGCACCACCAAGGGCGGGGCCGGGTTCCGGTCCTCGTCAGTCTCAAACGTTGCCAGCCAGACGCCGCCGTCCAGCGCGCGGGGCAGATCTCCCTGCCGCATGATCGAACCGCAGCACGGGCGCACGAAATACGGCGCCGGATCGCTGGCGCCATCTTCCGGGTCATCGCAGCGGAAATGCTCAAAGTGCAACGGCGCGTAATCGCCGCAATCCTTGCACGGCAGATAGAAAAGGCGCTTGTCGCCTTCCTCGTACATTTCAGAAATCCGGCAGCTGCCCTTATCGCCGGGCGTGCTGGCTGCAATTTCCTTTCCGTCTTCCCCCCACGCATCCAGCCGGTGGCGCGCCTGATCAATCGGGTCGCCCCGGCCATCCGTGTCAAACGGGTAATCGGTGGGCTCCTCCAGGATCAAAAGCCCGGCCGTTGTCGATTGCAATTCCTTGGCGGTTGACGCCGACACCAGCTTAAGGAAGCCGCCCCGGAAACGCTTGAACCGGGTCGACGAACCTTCCTCAGACCGCGAACGGTTCGCCCTGACTTTCAGCTTAAGCGCCTCGGTCACTTCCAGCATGGGCTCCCATTGTTCGCGGTTCCACGCTTGGCACTTGTCGAGACTGGGCGCCATCAGGATGGCCCCGCGCGGCGCGGTGTCCACCATATGCGCCAGCGCATTGTTCATGGCCTGCGTTTTGCCCACCTGCGCACCCGCGCGCACCACAACCCGGCCAGCCGGATGATTGACCCCCATGCAATCCATGGGCTCGCGCAGATACGGCACGCGATCCGTTCGCCATTTGCCGGGATACTTGGAGCCGGACTCCGCGCTGATCATTCGGAACTGGTCAGCCCATTGCGAAACCGACAACTCCGGTGGCGGAGCGGCTGAAATTGCGATCTGCGCAAAAACGATACTGGCGCCATGCGCCAACGCGGAAAAGGCGGCCATGGCTACAGGCCCGCAAGCCCTTGCTGCACGGGTGCCGGTTCATCCGGCTGCGGCGTAACCAAGTCGGCCTGCTGGTGCGCCTCAGTCATCCGGCGAAAAGCCGACTCGAAGTGCTCCTCGTCCAGTTCGCACCCAATAAAACGCTTTCCCATGTTCAGGGCGGCCACGCCCGTGGTGCCAGACCCCATGAACGGGTCCACAATGACGCTGGCGCCCGGCACCAGACCGATACACCACTCCATCAACGCAATCGGCTTTTGCGTGGGGTGCACGCGGGACACGCCTTTTTCACTGGCCTTTAGAAGCCCTTTCCAAAGATGGCTGTAAATACGATCTTTGCCGCGCCCCTTCATCCAGGCGAACTCGACGTCCGAGAACGCATCATTAAGGTTGACGCCTGCCAACTTGTCCCACGCCAGCCAGCGGCCATGCGGCAAGCGCGCCGCAAAATGGTTGCCACCCCACATGATGACATGATCGAACCGCAGGAACGGCGCCGGATCAAATGGCACATCATCCCCGGCCACGGCCTTGGTGTTGCGATTGTCTGACAGGCCCTTGCCGCCACCAGAATGCTGGTAGGCGATGCCATAGGGCGGGTCGGATACGATGGCCACGGAGTTTGATAGCTGCAGCGCGGTCAGGATTTCAGACTGGTCGCCCAGATACAGAGTCGCCGGGCCCACCTGCTCACGCCTGCGCCATGGCTTGGCGCCTTGTTCGGCCGTCACGCGAAGCGCTCCTGTAGCCGGTCAATGTGTTTTTCCGGCCGGTGGCGCAGGTAGGCGGCCAGAACGGTCAGGCGGCCGATGCGGCCCTGCACCTCATTGGCGCTTTCATTGGTCAGGGCGGCATTGCTGCTGGCCACGGCGCTGACCAGACCCTTAAGCCCATCGCGCACCATGTTTTTCATGGCGGCCCGAACCGCGCGCTCCTCCTCACCAGCCAGCCCCAATTCGGCGCTAAGTACCTGCGCGGCATCAGGCACGGCCTGAAACAGCTGCTGACGAAACTGCACAACGGCATCGGCCACACCGGCCGTCACTTCATCGATCAGGACAAGGTCGCCGCAAAGTTTGGCGTTTTCCATCTCCGCTTTTTCCACCTGCAGCTCCTTCAGGCGCTGGGCGGGCGAAATCTCAAACACGTTTGAACCGCTGGGCGCGGCATCGGCCGGGGTCTCCGGCGCGTCATTGGCAGGCAGGCTGACCAGCTGGGGCTCGGCTTCCAGCCGCTTGCCGCCGGTCATGATTTCGCGGTCGTAGTTCTGCAGGCGATGGTTGCGAACGGCCGAAAAGGAAACGCGCGGGCCGTTTGGCGTGTTGATCTTTAGTTTGTGGTCATCGCAATACTGGCTCAGGCCTTGGCGCGAAATTTCGTCACCCTTGTCGGCAAGGGCGCGCGCACATGCGGCAAGTGTCATCAGGTCATCAGGGTGTGACATGGAGCGAACCCGGTTCGTTTGGGGCTGCCGGGGCGCAACCTGCGCCAACTTGCGCAAGGCTTTCCGGGGCTGCCGATACTAAAAAAACATCGCGCGCTTCGCCTGCCCGCATGGTGCAGACGCTGGACAGGACCCGCGAAGGCCTGCGCGCGCTAAAAAAAAGGCCCCGCCTGCCGGGTTAGGGCGGGCGGGGCAGTCAAAGGGAGAAACACCTCACAACCGCGAACACCAGACGGCGCCGGGCCTACAATTGGAAAAATCGGCCCGGCCGTTCATGCCGTCTGGTCTGCGCTTTGCTCAGGGATTGTGCAGGGTGCGGACGAGCCTCCAGGATGATGGGGGCGGGAAGCCCCCGGCCCGGCCGCATTCCTGCAACATGGCGAAGGGACACCGTTTTCATTGATCCGTCAACGCGCCCCCGTCTGGCAGCCCCATGCCAAGCGCCCGCGCCACCTCACAAAGCCCCGCCGCCATTGCGGTTTGCGCCGTCTGCAGATTTTTTGACGTGACGCCCACGCCCAGCGCCTTAAGCGCCCCGGTCAGGGTCTCATTGCCCAGAATGACCCGCTGCCCCGCCGAATCGGCCCACGCAGGATGACCCGCCTCGGTCACGCCCTTGGCGAAGGCCCGCGTCAGCCGGTCTGCGTGGTCACGGGTGCGCAGTGCCCGGTCGGGCACACCATCGCCCGGCGCCCGCTTGGCTGGCTTCGGCGCTTTCGGGTCAAAGGTGGGCGGCACCTTGCGGCCGTGTTTCTTGACAGCTGACACCGGCACGGCATGGCCCCAGCGATCCAGAACACTCCGCCCCCGCACGAACATGGCCGGGCCTTCCACCGGGTCAGGCAGGCGCCTGCCGGTCACGGGATCACGCCGCTGGCCGGGCTCGGCATCGGTGGCGCTGGCATCGGGCTCGGCCGCCCGCTGCATCAGGCCATCAACGGCTTGGCCAATCATGAACAGCCACCGGTCGGCCACGGCCATGTGCCAGTCATCCAGCACGGCAGACCGGCTGACCAGCCGCGCAAAGCGGTCCAGGGCGCCGCGCCGTTCCTTGGCCTTGCGGTCTGCGGCTTCGGCGCTGCGCAGCTTCCGGCGCAGTTCCAGAACCGTGCGGCCCATGCGGTCGGCTTCGGCATAGGCCCCGCGTGCGGCCAGCTGCTCAACACGGGCCTCGGCGTTTTCCAGCTGCCGGGCGATGCCGCGCGCCTGCTGCACGATGCGGCCCACCGGTGCGCGGCCGGGCTTGCGGCCCGTTGTGTCAGCCAGCCTTTGCCGGGCTTCCTGCCCACGCTGGTTGATCTGCTGCACCCGGTCGGCCAAGGCCTTGCGGCCGTCAGGCCCCAGCGGGGCGGTCAGGGTCGGGCGCTTGCGTGGTCTGGTCATCGATCAGCCCTCCACCCGGTAGGTTTCCAAATTCAGGGCACGCACCAGCTTGGCCATTGATCCGGCCAGTTCGTTCTGCAGGCGGTCAGCGGTCAGGCGGCCGGGCGCATGCAGCACCAGCACCGAGCCCTCCACCACGGCCGTGACCCCTTCCAGCCAGCGGCACACGCTTGCCCCCAGCTGGGCGGTTTCGATGGCTGACCGGAGCAGCCCTTCGCCCCCTTCAAATTCCACACCCGCCTCGCGCGCACCTGCGCGCACCTTGGTGTTAGTCCTTGGTGTTAATTCCTTATAGGGGGTGCAGGGGGAATTGCACGAAATTGCCGAATTAACGTCGTCCGTTGCCGAATTATCGGGATTAATTCGGCAATTATTGCCGCTTTCTTCCGTAGTCTGGCGTGTTTCAGCGTGTTTAAATCCGGCAATTATTGCCGCATTTTCGGTGCCCAGATCGGCCTCGGCCACGGCCTGCAGAACATCAAGCTGGCCGGAAATCGCGCTGACCCGCGCGGCCAGTTCATTGGCTCGCTTGGTGTGCTCCAGATACACCGCTTGTTCGTGTTCGGCCTTCACCGCATCGCGCAGCACCTCGATGACGCGCCGGGCGTTTTCGTATGTGGCCGGTGCGCCTATCAGCTTTGACTTACTCAGGGCCCGCGCAGCCCCGGCATGGATGCCCCGGCGCGCCTCACGCACGGCCGCTGCCACGGGGCCCAGCCTGCGCAAATTCAGCCAGTACACGCCCAGCCCGCTGGCCGGGTCCGCGCGGCGCTTTCGTCCGCGTGCGGCTGGTTGCACTTCCTGCAGCAATCCATGGCCGGTGTCAGGCGCCAGCAATTCGTCGCGCAGCTGGCGCAGACGGCGCTCCTTTAGCCGCGTGATGGGCTCCAGACTGGTCAGCGATACCCGCGCCAGCCCGGTGTCCTCGTGCATGTAGTGCGCCAAGGCTTCCAGCAATTGCTGGCGGCCGCCCGACTCCAGCACACAATCCTTGATGATGTTTACCGCTTCTCTTGACATGCGGTTTTTCTCCCCTTCCGGCGAACCGGGTTCGCTGACAGCAGGCAAGCCGCCAGCGATCACGCCTCGCGTGTTCAATAAATTCAATGCGTTACGACAGGTTGCGCCGCGATGGGCGCGCCGAACTAAGGCGGCTTGATCTGCCTGCGCCCTTGCCGTGGCGTGCCGTCTGCGCCCCGGCAGGCGGGGCCGCCAGCGCGCTCCAGGGCGGCCGCTGACACAAGGGTCAGGCCCGCGCCGGGCACCAGCAACGCAGCCGGTGGCGGGCACGGGCCCACCGTGGCGGCCACACCCGCGCGCACGGCATCCAGCACGCCCTTGGTCATCAAGTGGCGCAGGAAGGCGTCAGCCTTGCCCATGTCAGCCCTGCGGCCCGCGTGGGAACTGGAACAAGGGCCGTTCATTCTTGCTGCGGTAGCGGATCACGCAGTCGCCTGAAATCTCAGTCAGGCGCCCGGTGGCCGAGTCCACGAATGACCAGCCTTGCCCGGCCGTATCTTCCAGCACCTTGCCGGTGCTGGTGCCTTGGTAGGATACAAGGCCGCCCGTGAAGCATTGAATGTCGGCCACGCCGCCGCCCATGCGCGTGGCCGCCTTGCTGCGCGCCGCATCGGTGCAGCCGCCCAGCAAGGCCAGACCGGCAAGGGTCAGCGCGGCAATATTGGATCTCATCATCTGGTGTTTTCCTTGGTTGGAACTGCCGGGAAGCCGCCCGGCGCGGGCCATGTCTGGCAATCGTCAGTCGGCGGCCGGTTCCGGCTTCGCGGCATGCTTCGCCATGTAGGCCTCGGCTTGCGACTTGAAGTTCTTGAGCACCGTTTGCAGCGATGGCTTGCCCGCCGCCAACTCACTGTCCACCACGCCATCAATGGCAGCGGTCAGGTCATCAATCAGGCTGGTGGCGCGCTTGGCCGCTTCCGTGGTGCGCTCAATCACCTGTTGCCTCAATTGGTCATTGCTAAGCATGTCATTCTCCCTGCATGCAGATTGTGCCGGGTGCCGCCCGGCGCGGTGTTAGCCTTTGACGTGCTCAATGGCCTTGTCGGGGTCTGCGGTGCGCCAGTCAGGCCACGTCCGGCCCTCATTCTTGGCCTGCTTCGCCTTGACGGCTGCCACCACTTCCGCAGGCGCGTGACCGGCCCGCCATGCGCCATCCATGGCCAGCAGGATGACGTCCGCCCATTCTTCCAGATCAAGCGGCTCGGCTTCGAGTTCGATCAGTTCCCGGCGCAAATGGTCAATGACACCAGACAAGCGCGGCTCCGGGCCGAACGTTGCCAGCGACCAAGCCTTTTGCCTTTCCAGGTGCGCCTCCCAGTCACCCATAAAGCGGATGCCGCCTTGCGTGATATGGTCAGCCCTAAGCGTTCCTGACAGAAAGCCCCGGCCGCTATCAATCGCCCCAGTCATGAGTGCCCCCCTTTTGGCTCCTCGCCCAGCGGCGTGGCCTCAGTTTCCGGGTCACCATACTCGCCGCAGCCAATCCCCACCTGCCCACGGCCCAGCCCGTCAACGTACCGCGTCCAGTGGCGCCAGCCTTCCGGGCACTGAAAACCCCACTCGCGCACTTTCGGCCCGAACTGGAACAAGGTGTAACCGGGCTCGATGACTTCCAGCCGGTGCTGCATTTCTGCGGTGCGCTTCACAATATCGCCCGGCATCAGGAAGCGGTCGCCCAGACGCGGGCGCCGTTCCAGCAGCATGCCTGACAGCACAATGGAAACACTGTCCCACGGGTGGTCGTGATAGGCGCGCGGGTCATCATCGCGCAGGAAGCGGTGCAGGTATATGCCGCCCAGATCGCTGCGCGGGGTCAGATACCAACGCAGCAAATAGGGCTCGCCCACCGGGCCGATGGCGAAGTCGGCCGGGCGGCTTTCCGCATACTGTTCAAACCATGTTGATGCACACATGCGCAGGCCCTCAGAAAATCAGCTTGAAGTCTGACGTGTGGCCAGAAATCAGCGCGTCACAAACCCGCCGCGTGGTGTCAGCCGACTCCATGCGCAGATAATCCGAAAGCGCCAAGGCAGCGCCCAGCGGGTCATCCTCGAAGCCGTGAGGGTCGCAAAAGCAGCACCCGTCGCGGAAGTCTTCGCGCATCCCCTCAATCGCCGCTTTCAGGTCAGCCGCAAATGTGGGCGCTTCGGCCTTCGCGGCTTCCGTGAACACATCCCCCTCCAGCCATTCCACCAGATCATCCAGCGTGCGAACTTTTCCAGGCGCGGCTGACTCGGCGGCCGGGGCGGCTTCGGTTTCGGTTTGATCTGTCATGACTTACACCCTCAGTGGCATGATGACTTGAACAAGGGCGTCGCCCTCACGCTGCAGCAGCATGGGCGATTGCCCGTCGCTGTAATTCAGGCTGATTTCCGAACTTGAGACGCGGTCCAGCGCGGCCACCAGATACTTGCCGTTCACACCGATGGGCGCAGCGTCCACGATGTCAGGGTGCTCCATGAACGCTTCCACCCATTTGCCGTCCTGCTGCACATGGGCGGTCAGCTTCCCATCCGCGCCAGTCAGCTTGACTGCGTTGGATTTCTCCGTGGTCGCCGCAATCGCAAGGTTGACCGCTTCGCGGGCTTCAGCCACCGGCACGGTCTGCGTGAACTTGAAAGGCGGTTTCGGGATCACGCGGCCATAGTCAGGAAACGTGCCGTCCACCAGCTTGACGCGGAAGGCATCACGCCCGGCCGTCAACTGCATCATGGATTGGCCGATTGACAGCACGACCGGGTCCGTTCCCAGACCGGCCAGCTTGACAAGCGGCGCCAACGCCCAGCGGGGCACAATGACGGGCTCGAAGGGCGCCAGTTCATGGCCGCTGGCTGTAACTGCTATGTGTGCCAGCCGGTGCCCATCGGTGGCCGTGAACAGCAACTGGCCGCCCCGGTGCTCCATCAGCACACCATTCAGATAATAGCGCGTCTCCTCACTGCTGACCGCGTGGGACACCGAATTCAGCCCGCTGGCCAGCATTCCGCCTGCAATCTCGAATGACACGGCGTCATCAATGCTGCCCAGCTTCACAAAATCCGTAGCCGGAAGGGTGGGCAGTTCGGCCTTGGCCTTGCCGCAGAAAATGCCCAGCCGGTGCTCCCCCGTCATCGACAGGGTGACTTCGCCTTTCATCTTGCCAACCAGATTGTGAAGCATGGCCGCGTCCACCGTAGTGGCGCCCCCGGCCGTCACGTCTGCCACATCGGCGCCCAGCCCGGTTTCAGCCTGCTGGTCAAGGTTCGTGGTGTAGAAGCTGACGCCAAGGTCCGGGTCGGCTTCGATCAGCACGTTTAGCAGGATTGGAATTTGTGCCTTGCGCACAATCCCCGCTTGCACCCGGCTTAGAACTTTCTGCAGTTCGGCAGCGTCTGCCGTGAAGGTAAGGCCGTGGCGGCCCGCTGTTTTATTCTTGGCCATGCGGGCCGTCTCCTTTCATCAGGGGTGGGAAGTTCTGCACTGCCTTCAGGTCTGGCTGATAGGCCGGGCGCTTGGCGTGCGCGGTGTAGGTTTCGAGCCACGCAATCGCGTCCAGGAACGAAACGCCGCGCACCGCCATGACCAGAAACAGCTTGCCCGGCTTGGCCTTGCAGCCATCCGCAACGCATGCCCCGCTGCCGGTGGACGTGTCTTCCTGCAGCGTGTTCTGGCCGCCGCAGCGCGGGCAGTTCCACCCGGCGCGGCTTGATCCGGGCACGCCCAGCGCCCACGCCACCTCGCCAAACGTGACGGCCGCCTGCGCCTCACGCGCGCGGCGCTCAATCTCACATGCGGGCATCACAGGCGCCCCCCGCGTTCCGGCAGCAACGGGTTCACCTGCCGGGTCACATTCGGCAGCGGCGCAACAGCAGGCCGGTGCGCATCGCAATACTGATGTTTGGTCAGCGCGCCGCAGGCCTGCGCCTTGCCATCCCTCACCACATGGTAAGGGCACTCGCGCAGGGCGGGCTTGACCGGCTCGGCCTTCGGCTTCGGCTTGGCGTATTCTTTCAGGGCGGCCACGCCGGGCGATTTGATCAGCGCCACGGCATCCTGATGCATGCGCAGGCTGATATTCATTTTCCTGCAGATCTCGGGCCGGGCCATGCCAGCCTTGCGGAACTTGTGAACACGCAGGGCGCGCGCGGCGCGTTTCGCGCCAATCGTCTTGTTGATCACTGGCCACCCCGCCCGGCCGCGTTGCGCGCTTCCAGCTGCTGGGCGCCTTCCAGATCGAACACGCCGCCATAGCCGCGCAACGGCACCAGATTGGCGCACAATTTCGGCTCGGTCAGGGCCCACACCCACCGGCCGGTCGTTTCGCCCACCTCAAAGATGCGGGCGCCGTCATGCCGATGCCAAGTGCCCATATAGGACACCGAATAATGACCCTTCGGATTGGCCCACACATGGCCATCAATTACCCGGCCGACGCGGAAGGCCGCCTCCAGCTTCACCGTGGCAATGATGCCGCCATGCGGCAGCAGGTGGCGCAGCGCCTTCAATTCGGCGCCGAATGCCGCAAAGGCCCACGCGGCCGCATGGTCCGTAAACTGCCCATATGGGACATGCCCGGCCCCAGCATGCAGGGCGATGCGTTTGCCCATCAGGTCAGATGGCGGCCGGGCTGACTTGCAGACCAGCGCGGTTTTTCCCATGGCAATCAGCGCCGCCATGGGCTCCTTGATCGATACCGCCCAGCGCCGGTTTGGGTCACTCTTGCCCGGCTCAAATTCCAATGCGTGATATGTGCGCTCAGGCATCCGCCCCTCCTTGCAAAGACAACCGGCGAACCTTCGGCCCGTCAGGCGTTCCAATCCTTCCGAATACAAACCACGCATGACGGCGCGGCTGGTCAGATTTGCGCCCTTCAAAGCCGTCGCGGTGCATCTCATTCAGCCGCTCACGGAACGGATAAAAACCAATCCAGTGCGGGCTATCCAGCAGCACGTCACGGGCGGGCGTGCCGCCCTGCAGCCACGTCACCTCCAGCAGCGCATAAACGCGCGGGCTGACGTCCATGGCCTTCAGTAGAAAGTCATCCTTGATCGAATAAGGCGGGTTCATGATGATGGCGTCGTGAACAAAGACCCGGTGCGCCGGGTTCACTTTCAGGAAGTCATGGCCCCAGCGCCGCCGCGTGCCCGGCTGGCCGCGCCAGCGCCCCTCGTACTTGTAAAGGTCTGACGCCTTGGCCTTGTGCCCCTCAGCCTGCACCGCCTCCACAATTGCGCCGGGGCCGCAGGCCGGGTCCCAGATCATGCGCGGCTGGGCGCGCAACCACGGGTCAGCCCGGCAAAGGGCCCGCGTGGCGGCCACTGGCGTTTCGTACAATTCGGCCGCGCCGATCTCGTCCAGGTCAGCGCGGCCGTGCATGGTATGGGTTGCGTTCCGGGTCATGATCTGCCCCCGGCCTGCAGCTTCGGCGCCCGTATGATCGCGCCCACATGATCCGCCTCGCTGGGCAGCGCCTGCAGCGGCACCGATGGCCCGCGCCCGGCCGGGGCTGCGCTGCGCACCTGCCCCAGATCTCGCCTATGGCAATTGCGGGCGGCCGCACACTCATATGGCCACGCGCAGTCGTTGCAGTAATTGCCGCTATGCCGGGCCATTGGCGCCCCCGGAAAACAGCAGGCTGGCAGGCCAGACATGGGCGGCCCGAACGGCCATTTTCAGATGCCTGACGCGCACCGGCTCACTGTTTACATCGGCCAGACCATTGGCGGCTACGTATTGCGTGCGCAGCCGGTGCCAGATGATCGCCACGGCGAACGGCCACCCCAACAGGTAAATGGCCCACGCGGTCAGAAACACGCTCATGACATGCCCCCGGCCGCCTTGGCGGTCTGGGCGTCTGCCTGACGCAGCCGGGCAATCATGGCCTCGGCTTCCGCTTCCGGCAGGTCATCGTGATAATTGCCCAAATGGACAGCACCATCTGACAGGCGAGCCAGTTTCTGCCCAATTTCTAGGCTGGGGTGACTTTCCCCCCTGCAATAGCGGCCACACTGGACGCCGGTGCGCCCCAGCCGGTCACCAAGCTGGTCATATGTCCAGCCGCGCCCGCGCCGGTAAGCATCAAGTCGCCTCATGGTTGAAACCCCTCCCTAAAAATACATATTACGTATATTTGGAAAAGGTGATTCGGATTTTTGAGCAACCCCAGACGACTGAAATATACGCGCGGTGTTCTGTTTCGCGTAACAAGCCAATGTCATTATGGGGTATGGCGACTCGTGGCCCCTACACAAAGTCCGACGCCCAAAGTCGGCTGCGCATCCGTGACGCACGGGTCAAAGCGGGCTTTACACAGGAAAGCCTTGCCGAAGCGCTCAATATATCCCAGCCGACGCTGGCCAGATGGGAGCGGGGCAAGGTTGATATTACCGTAAAGCAATTGCTGCAGCTCGCGGAAATCCTTGACGTTCCCCCGGCCGAACTGGTGGAAGATGGCGACGGGCTCACAGACCGCGAACGCGGGCTGATCGAGTCACTGCGTTCCAGCCCCCGGTTCTGGCCAATCGTTTCCAGCACGCTGGATAGCCTTAAAGACGCCTTCGCGCCAAACCTGCCACCCGCCGCAGAGTAGAAACGCCCCGGCCGCGTCCAGGTGCGCGGGCCCGCGTGCGCCCTTCGGTATTTCCCAAATCCATTTCGCCTTGAAATCCCCGCCATGGCGCGGGGTTTTGCGCAGTTGATGACACAAGTTTCATTGAAAAATACATGGCGAAAATATTTCAAAATACATCTGATGCATATTTTTGCTTGCATCAAATATGCATCTTATGCATGTTCCCCGACGAACCGGGTTCGCCGGTTCGGCGCGCGGGTTGTCTCCCCCACCAACCCCCGGCCCGCGCGCCTCACAGGGGAGACGCAAATGGGAGACATGAATGCACTACACACCCGCACCCGTGCCAGCCGAAACAGGCCAGCAGGCCGCCCTTGAGTTGCTGGGCGCAGTTCATCTGCACGCACCTGATGAAACCGAAACGGCAGCCGTGCTGGCCAGCTGCTTCAATCAGATACTGGCCGCAGCGCCACTGAATGATCCGCTGATTGACGCCAATGACGCCGTGACGGCCGCCGCCATGATCATGGCGCAGCAGCTGGAAGGTCTGGCCTGCATGTGCGCCATGACCACCACCAGCAGCACTTACTCCAGCGCTGACCAGTGGCGCCATTCGGCCATGCAGATTGTCATGGAGAAAATCTTCCGGGCACTGCCGATGGGAGAACCCCTGCAACCCGAACGGTTCCAGCATCAGGCGCAAGGGGAGGCAGCGTAATGGGCGGCAAAACCATCTCCGCAATTCAGAAAGGCCCCGCCATAGAACTGGCTGCGCAGCTTATCGATGCCGTGCAGGCCGAATGCGAACCCGGCGAACACCCGGCCGTCATCATCCTGCAGGCGCTTGCCGTTGTGCAGAATGCAGCCTCCGCACAGTTTGGCGGGTTAAGCAGCAACACAATAAAGCAAGTTGCCGCGCACCGGCTCGCCATCTCGGCCATGCACCGCGCAAGTAAGGTGCCAGCCAATACGCTGGAACACCTCATTGCGTGCGGCACAGGCGTGCGGGAAATCACCGACAAGGCTCTCAGCATCATTGCCAGCACTGACAATGCCGAGGGCATGTTTGGCAACAAACCCGCCCCCCGAAAGGACGCAAGCTGATGACCGACCAGACTGACCCCATGGGCAGGCTGGAAGCCCTTGCGCGCCAGCTGCTGCTGGAAGCCTTCACGCCCAGCCATGGCGATGGTGACACCGCCACGGCCTTGTCCACCTCACTGCTGGCCGTGCGCAACGCCGCAGGCGATCAGTGGCCGGACATGCCCTTGTCGGATGAACTGACCGCGCTGGCCAGCCTGACCGGCTGGTGGGTGGCGTCAGCCGTCATGGAGAAAGCCCCGGCCGATGACACGCTAAACGCAGCGCGCGGCCGCGCCATCCACATCACGCAGACCACGCTCGAAGTGGCCGCATCCATGGCCTGCAGCCTGCTGGCCGCACACGAACAAATCAAGGAAACGAAATAATGACCGCCACCGCAAAAAAGCCCACCGCCGCCAAGTCCATTGTGCCGGAAACCGTCACGAAACAGGTTGTCACGCTGCCCAAAAAGCGCCTGCAGGACAAGCTGGGCACCGCCAAGGCAGACGCCGAGGCCGAAGCCTCGAAACCTGCCGCCAAGAAACCGGCCGCCAAGAAACCGGCCGCGAAAAAGCCCGCCACCAAGGCGAAGGCCCCGGCCAAGCCGAAAACCCCGGCCAAGAAACCGGCCGCAAAGACTACGGCCAAACCCGCACCGGCCGCACCGGCTGCGCCCGTCGAGGCCAGCATCCCGCTGGATGACATTGCGCCCAGCCCCTTGAACCCGCGCAAAACCTTTGACGCTGACGGGCTGGCCGAACTGGCCGCCTCCATTCAGGAAAAAGGCCTGCTGCAGAATATCGGAGTGCGGAAGGTCTCAAACAAGAAACCGCATTATCATATCGTGTATGGCGAGCGCCGCTGGAAGGCCATGCAGCTGCTGGTGGAGCGCGGCGCATGGAAGGCCAACGCGCCGGTGCCCGTCAAGGTGCAGACCGGCAGCGATGCTGACCACCTCGAGACGGCCATTCTGGAAAATCAGGCCCGTGATGATGTGCACCCGCTGGAGCAGGCCATTGCGGTGGCCAAGCTGGTGGAATTGCGCAAGGCCGAGTCGGATGACCCGGAAAAGGCCACGGCCGTCATTGCCGAACGCATCGGCACCACGCGCCGCAATGTGCAGGTGAACCTCCAGCTGGTGGCGAACCTGACCGATGAAACGAAACAGGCGTGGGAAGATGGCGAAATCCCCTCACGCAAGTTTGCCATTGAACTGGCGCGCCAACCCGCCAAGCTGCAGCAGGAGGCCTTGTGGGCGATGCGTCACGGCGAAGCGTCAACGCCGACCGATCTGCGCAACTGGATCAAGGCGGGCGGATACAACCCCACACATGCGCTTTTCACCGAGGCCGAATACATCGCGGCCGGTGGCGAAATCACCGACATTGACCAGCCTGACAAAACCGTCGAGCGCCTGATGGCAGACCGGGAATTGTTCAGCGATCTGCAGGGCAAGGCGGCCATGGCCCGCGCGGAAGAAATCAGCAAGGCGCACGGCCTGACCGCCCCGGTGCAGGAGGGCAGCTGGCACAGCCGCCTGCATGGCGGCCAGCTGGTCAGCGCGCCCTATGATGAAAAGACGGCGCCAAAGACCATGCCGGAGGGCGCCTATGTTCGCTTTGCGCTTGACGGCGCCACCGGCGCGGCATGGTTCGGCATCTTTGCCCCGGAAACCACCAAGCCGGCCGCTGGCGGCCAATCTGGCGCCACGAAAGCCGCCCCCGCAAAAGGGAAGGCCGCCAAGGCGGACGCCGCCCCGGCCGAAGCCCCGGACGACAAGGTGCAGCCCTATGCCCGGCGCAACTGGATGGCGGGCGCGTGGGCCCGGTCACTGGCCATGCGGGACGTGGTCTCAGACAGCCCGCAGGCGGCCGTGGCGCTTGGCCTGCTGGCAGCCCTGCCGGGCGACCGAGACTGGCACTCTGCCACGCTGCTGGACATGTACCCGCCGAACCGCAGCGGCGATGCTGGCAAGCTGGAGCGCGAACTGCCGAAACTGGCCGACAAGGCGTTCAAGGGTCTCAAGGGCTTTGACGGCGCCAGCGTGGCAGATCGCGGCACCGCGCTGCGCACCCTGCTGGCCATGCCCATGGACAAGCTGCTGGCGCTTTATGCGCAGGTCATCGGCGCCCAGCTGGTCGACATGCCCACGCAATCCGCGGACGCAGGATCATCCAAGGAAGCCATTGCGCTGGCCGAATATGCCGAAGCGAACCGGAAGAAACAGCCCAGCCTCGGCGTGGCGCTGGATGCGCGGGAAGACTTGGCGACGCAGGAATGGTTTGGCGATTACACGGCCGCCCAGCTTAAGGCCATGCTGGTGCCCACCGGCGCGGCGCTGCGCGCCAAGGAAGGCGAGCCGGTGCCCAGCCACAAGGCCGGGCTGGCCGAGTTCATGGGCGAACGGGTGGCCAAGGGCTGGATACCGCCAGAGGCCGAGTTCCTGCCCCGTGCGGAAATGGAAACCGCCGTGGCCAAGCTGCTGCAGGGGCAGGCCTGATGCGTGCCAGGTGGAGACTTTTGACGTGGCGCGCAGCCTTGGCACTGGCCATGCTGCGCGCCGGATGGGGCCCGCGCAATGCCCACTTTGCCCTGACAGGGGAGTATGATGACCCGTATTTCACCGATGACCCGGAAGCGCCGCCCTGCGCGCGCGAAGTCATGGCGGAGGAGTGCTCGTATGGCTGACCACGGCTTGCACTTCACCCGCCGCGCTGCGGAGTCGGCGCTGGCCGAGGCCTGCGTAATGCGCGCCAGCCCGGCCGGGCCGGTCACCTATGAATTGGTGATCTGCGCCCACGCAGATCATGCCAGCTTCATCGGGTTCCGTGACGGCGCCCTGCCGGGTCATCCGACCATTATCTGCTGGTGGCCGGGCGCGCATCATCTGCGCCGGGTCATCGGCCACCGCATCCTGCACCGCGTCACGGAGTGCCCCTACGCCCGGCTGGAAGACGCAGACCGCGCCTTGATCCATTCCCGCATGGTGGCCGCACCGGGGCAGCCCATCTGGATGCGATTTTAAGAGTTGAAGCCGGGGCAATGGTGCCCCGGCAGCGGGCCCGCTGGCAATGTCTGCACCGACGGCACATCGGTGTGCCAGCGGGCCCCACCCTGACAAACCACCCGAACCGAACAGGTGAATTGACCATGACAGACCGCAGAAAGCCGAAGCATGACTCCGAAGTCGCCGCGCAGCTGGGCGTCAGCGTGCGCTGGCTGCGCCAGCATATCCTTGACGTGACGCCGGGCTCCCATCTTCTCAAGGGCCGCCAAAGGTTGTTATATCCCCGCCACGAAGAAATCGTGATGCACAAATGGGAGTCGCTATCATGCCGCTCGAACTTATCGCGCCCGGCCAGCGCAAGGGGAATAAATTCTACATCGCGCGCGGAACGGTCGAAGGGCACGGACTCATTGAACGCAGCCTTAAGACTGGCAACCGGAAACTAGCCCAGCAGCGCAAGCGCCAGCTGGAACGCGAACTGGAAGACGCGGCCGCCATGGGCGGCCGCATCTCGTTTGCGCAGGCAGCCTTGGCCTATATGGAAGACCGGAAGGCCAAGCTGGCGCTGCGCGGGCTGGAATACCACCACAGCAGCGAGGCGCGTTACATGGCGCGCCTGCTGACATATTGGGGCACCACGCCGCTGGATGAACTGACGCCGCCCGTGATCGCGGAAGGCGCCCGCGCCCTGTATCCGAACGCCAAGCCCGCCACGCGCCACCGGCAGGCGGTCACGCCCACGCGCGCGGTCATCGGCCACCATGAACGGGGTGGGCTGCGCAAGGGCGTCCAGGACAATGCCCGCGTGCGCTGGCTGACCCCGGAAGAAGCTGAAACCTTGATTGAGGCGGCCTGCCCACGGGCTCGGCGCCTGATCCTGACATTGCTGGCCACCGGCATGCGCACAAGTGATGCGGTGCGGCTGCAGGTCAGCAACATCAACGTGCCCACGGCGCAGGTCTGGATTGCCAACCCAAAGAATGAGGACCCGCGCTGGGCGCCCATCGAACGCAGCCGGGGCCTTCCCGCGCTGCTGGACGGATTGAAGCCGCAAGGCCCCGCCTTTCTGACTCCGAAAGGTCAAGGGTATAAAATACGGAAAAACAATTCAGGCGGTCAGTTTGCGGGCATATTCAATAAAGCGCGTGAGGCGGCCGGGCTGGGCGATGACGTGACCCCGCACGTCCTGCGCCACACATGGGCGACGTGGTATTACGCGGCCAGCGGCTTCAACCTAGTCGCCTTGATGCAAGCGGGCGGGTGGAAGAAGGCCGACATGGCGCTGCGCTACACCAAGCTGGCGCCATCAGATCTCGCTGACCGGCTGCGCGCGCACGGGTATAATTTTGCGAATTGGGGAAAACTTGGGGAGACGCCGGGGCAGGCCGACATTATCGCAATAAATTCAAGGTGATGCTAAAAAGTTAACCGCCCTTAGCAGGGGCGCGCCTTAAGCCACTCGGCCACCTCTCC
>JGI1201J43222_100062_pt1 | contig 43781 bp, 30 predicted proteins | sample MastesBC008_FD_43222 | JGI IMG/M metagenome (IMG submission 43222) | reverse complement strand
CGCTACTACGAACCTTATTACAAGTGTTTTACCGGACATGATATTAGATGTGAGGTGTGAGACCCCCTTTCAATTCGCCAAAAGCATCGTTTATTTCAAGGTAAGATTTTGGTCTAAATAAGGTTGCTGCAGGTTGTCAGTGTGGCTTATAAACCTACAATACGTACATTATGTAGTAATCCTAAATCATTCGTGTGTAAAAATAAATACGATTGCTATATCTCTATAAAAATCATCTACAAATGATTGTAAATATACCTAATTTTGTGACAACTTTTAAGTATATATCGTTTAGAAAAATTACTTATTTACTTAACAAGAAAATACCACTCAAATTAGTTATAAAAAATTGCTCTGGCTACTATTTTAATTTTGAAAAATAAGTAAACTATTGTAGAAACATAAGATATAAATTGTATTTATACAGTTGCTATACGCTTAACAAAAAGTCAATAAATTTAACTTGAAGCGATTATATAGCAAAGACTAAGACATAGTATTACTTAACACCAATTTGCTACAGAATTAGAGATAAATTAATATCAATTAAATAAAAAATTATATATCAATAAAAATAAAATTATTCTATTTACAATAAATAAAAATAGTAGGAAATACTTGAACAAATGTGGCAAATAACACAAGTTAAACGCCATATATTTTCTAGAATTATGACAGGCGAACTTAAGTAAATTCCCTGAAATAAAAATATATGAGGGAGTTCTACTATGATTCGACCGCGAGGTGTGAGCAAATTTAGTGTGAGAGAGATTAATAACATGACAAAAGGATTCTTCAATCTTCTGAAGTTGAGTCCGGTTGTTTTGGCTGCAACATTTTTCGCTGCTAACAGCGCAGTTGCTGAGCAAACTACCGTAGCTCAATTGTCCAACGAAGCTAACAGCATCGGTCAAGTAACATCTGTTTCTCAGTTCTCTGATGTACAGCCTACTGACTGGGCATTCCAAGCTGTACAGTCTTTAGTTGAACGCTATGGCTGTATCGCTGGTTATCCTAACGGAACCTTCCGTGGTAACCGTGCAATGACTCGTTATGAGTTTGCTGCTGGTTTAAACGCTTGTTTGGATCGCGTTAACGAATTGATTGCTTCTGCAACCGCTAACGCAGTAACCAAAGAAGATTTGGCTACTTTAGAGCGTTTGCAAGATGAATTCTCCGCTGAATTAGCTACCCTACGCGGTCGTGTTGATGGTTTAGAAGTCCGTACTGAAGAATTAGAAGCTAAGCAGTTCTCTACCACTGCTAAATTGAAGGGTGAAGCTATATTTGCAGCTTCTGGTGTTTTCGGCGATCAGAAAGCTGATGGAAGTGGTGATGAAATTGATAATAACGTAATCTTATCTAACCGCGTTCGTTTGAAGTTAGAAAGTAGCTTCACCGGTAAAGATAAATTACAAGTTCGTTTACAGGCTCGTAATACTCCTAAATTTGATGGTACCGCAGGCACCAAGATGGCTCGCTTGGGCTTTGATGGTGACAATGGTAACGACGTTGAAATCGATAAAATTAACTACGCTTTCAACTTAGCGAAAGGAGTACGCGTCAAGGTTGATGCTGCTGGTGCCGAAATGCAGGACAACACTAACGTGTTTAACCCTGTATTCAAGAGCAGTGGTGGTGGTGCAATCTCCCGCTACGGTCGTTTCAGCCCCATCTATCGCGTTGCGAATGGTGATGCTGGTGTAACCGTTACTTTGGGTAGCAAGAAGAAGAAGTCCCGCTCCCCCATCATCTTGACAGCAGCTTACGTTACCGACAATCAAAACGATCCTGCTGACGGTGTTTTCAGTGGTAATAATGCATTCTTCGGTCAGGTTGATTTCGCACCTACCAAAAAATTGAATCTTGGTTTTGCTTATGCTAATGCTTACGAAGATAGCACTGGCGGCAAAATCAACATTGGTAGCACCGGTAGCTCAAACGCTAATACACCTGTTTCTGGTAAGTCTAATACTAACCACTACAGCTTAATGGCTAGCTACAAGCTAAACAAGAAAACCATCTTAAGTGGTTGGTACGGTATTGCTGATGTCAATGAAATTGGTAACAGCAACCAGTCAGATATCAATTACTGGGCAGCATCTCTAGGTATTAAGGACTTTGGTGCTAAGGGTAACACCTTAGGTTTGATCTTTGGTCAGCCTCCTAAAGTTACCGACAGTAATATCGCAGGTAAAGAAGATTCAGATACTTCTTACCACTTAGAAGCTCTCTACAAGATGAAGCTCAATAAGAGAATCGCTGTTACTCCTGGCTTGTTGGTAATCTTCAACCCAGAGCACAACAACAACAACGATACAGTTTACGTTGGTACCGTTCGTACCACCTTCAAGTTCTAAAATTAGAGCTTCTCAGATTAGAACCTCTAAGATTTGAAATTCTCAAATTAGCTTGAATAAGCCTCCGCTCATTATTTGAGCGAGTCTAAATATAAAGCCTGCTTCACCGCAGGCTTTTTTATTTATTGGGGATTAGAGATTGGGGACTGGCGATTGGGATTTTTTTCAAATTGTGAGTTACTTCTTAATGGTCTTTTTCATTAATTATGACGGATTGGTTTGTCGTCTAAACCTCTGTAGAGATGTGGCACTGCTACATCTCTACAAAACGTCAAAACTAATGAAAAGAACTAATAATGACTAAATTCATTCAAGAATTATCTTCCCGTTGGGGCGACAAATCCGAAGGTGGCCGATCGCTACTCCAAGCCCACCAGACACACCCACAATGACACTGGTAAAATTCCTGCCATTTACGACGATGTTCTGGTGTAAAAACCGGTGCACGTTTATTTATCCATACTTTTTCTGCCTCGCGGCTGGTGGCGTTGCAAGTAGGACAACAGAACTCAAAAGCATGAGTAGCATTACTTGTCCATTTTGGTGGGGTCGGTGCGAATGCATCCATGTAGCGAAAAACCTAGTTTTGATGCTTATTATGGCTGATAATTAATATTATGGAGCCAAAGCTAGAAATTCGCCGTTTGTCATCATTGATGCCTGCTTCTGGTAGGATGAATACTAAAATTATCACCAAGCCAGAACAAGCAAAAGTCATTGATGTATCCTTTCCTCCACCTTGGAGGGGAGAGCGACCGATATACATTAACTTTGATTTGTGGAGTCGTTTAACGAAACCACAACGGGATATGTTACTTCTGCAAACTGTTTGTTGGTTGACCGGAGTTAGGTGGTTTAAACCCGATCTGTACCAAGGTTTGGTAGTTGCAGGGTTGATAGGCGGACTGTTTGAATCTAGCCAACAAGATGCTGTAGGTGTGATTGCGGCTTGTGGTGTATCAACACTTGCATTGCTGCGCATCTGGCGCGTTAATAATTCTCAAGAATCACAAGTAAATGCTGATACTGCAGCGATTCGTATTGCACAACGTCGGGGATATTCCGAGGTCGAAGCAGCAGAATATTTATTAGGGGCAATTGAAGCTGTTGCAAAAATTGAAGGGCGTTCTACCTTGAACTTTATTGAATTGATTCGCTGTCAAAATTTACGTTCGATTGCTGGTTTACAAGTTTTTTAAAGCAGGGAACAGGGAACAGGGAACAGAGAAAATTTTTACAGAGCAGGAAATTTATAAAGTTGTGACGATAACTTATACGATCGCAATTCCCGATCCCTAATCCCTAATCCCTAGTCCCTAGTCGCCAGTCCCCAATCCCTATTCGCATCGATACAATTCGTAGTTATAACCATTAATCTGGGGTAAACGTCTCTCAACTCGAACGCAATTATCAACTTGTGTTGGTGCATAAAAGTTTACTAACCATAAATCAAAAGGTCTAGGTAGATGTTTTAGGGTATTTTCCAAAACAATACTAGAAGTATTAGGATCTTCATCCTGGTGTGCTAGCAAAAACAATGGAGACGGGGGAGCAGATGGTCGGGGAGAAGCAAAAAACTGAAAATCTTTGAGTTTATCTGTTGTATTTTGAATTTTGAATTCTCTGGCTACCCCAATCATTTCGCCAATTTGGACGTGGGTTTTTTGGGTAGTGGCAATTAATACTGGTAATTTTGAAGTGTTTTGAATTAATTCGACAAATAAATCTGGACGGTAATATTTTTGATAACCTAAATTATAAATAACAGTAATACTACTAATTAGGCTTACTAACCAAATTATGCTTACAGCTTGTTTACCAGTAATTCTCCACTGCCAAAACTTAACTATTGGAGTGCGCCAACAAACGGCTAATATACTTCCTAATAATATGACAACAGCTGGAAAGTAAACAAAGTTGTAACGAGCACCCCTTGTTAAATCAATTCCTAAAAAGTAAGTAAAAATAAAGAATAAACCAACTGCTCCGAAAATTATCGCCACAAAGACTTTGGACATTAACTCAGTTTGCGGTTGTTCTAAATTAACTTTTAGACTTCTAAATAAAGTTGGTATTGTCCAAATCAAAAAAAATAACATTACAAATCCAGAAGCAATCACCAAGCTTAATTGCGGCGCTTCAACTGGTAGTAAAACAATCATCGTAATCCAAGCAGCTAAAGCTTGAAATATTGGGCTAATCCAAGCTAGTCCGCTTCTTTCTCCTTGGATCCAGTCTGTTAATTTATTACCGTAACTATTTTGAAGAAATACTGGTAACCAAACTAAAGCAGAAATTGCAGTACCCATGGCTACCAAATAAATCCGTCTCCAAGGAGGATGGAGTAAAAATCCAAATCTAAAAGTTTTACTAAAGTCTTCCTCAGAATTTTCACTTAGATTTTTTCCAGAATTATCAATGTTAGATTTATTTTCCCTAGGTTTTTTTATCTCAGAATTTTTTATCTCAGAATTTTGTACCACAAATTTTTTGGTAGCAAGGTTTTGAGTCTCATAATTTTGAGTCTCATAATTTTGAATCTCATATTTAGAACTACCTTGCTTTTTCCCATTTCTTATAGCCAAAAAAATTAAAGCAATCCCTTCAGCAATTAAAGTTAAAACAAAAAAATAATGAGTAGCAATACCCAAAGCATTGATTGCAACCCATAACAACACCACTTGTATTGGTAATTGAGTATGTTCATTAATGTGACGTGCAGCAACCACTAAACAAGCAAATGTAGCAATGACCCATAAAATTGCTAATGTGTAATGACGTGCTTCTTGAGCAAGAAAGACACCGTAAGGAGAAACAGCCATAAATGCTGCAGTGATATGACTTATTGCGCGATCGCGAAATACTATCCAACTTAAACCGTAAATTGCACCTACAGATATAGCGCCAAAAATTGCAGATAAAGAACGGGCTCCCCAAACAGAAACTAGACCACCTGGCGTCGGAAAAAATCCCAACCACCAATGGGTAAGGAGAAAATAAATAGGTGGATGATTACTTTCTGTAAACAAATTTATCCAGACATCTTTAAAACCAGCAGCAGCTTGTGGTTGTAGTGGTTTCAACAAAATATCCGCAGAAATTGCTTGGTCTAAAGGTACTGGTAAAAAACTATTTCCCAGACTGAATACCAAGGTAGAAAATTCATCCGTCCAAGGAGGCTTAGCCGTCAAATTAATTAAACGCAAACTAATGCCGATGACTAGCCAAATCAACAGTAGTGAAATATGGAACCAACGAGAATTTAGTTTAGCTGTCATTACTGTGTCACAAAAAAGAAACACGGACTGGACTACTTATCACGCGATCGCAAAGATTTTAATTATGGTGAGGTCTTTAAATATTGTCTTTAAATATTAATTAACCCCTAATAACTCTTAATAGGAAATTTTCTATAACTCAAATTATCGAGGTTATTCTTAAGAAAATCGAGAATTTTAGGAAAAAACAAAAGCAAAAAAACAATTTGTTTTTGTTTCTCGTTTTACTTTAACCAAGATATATATTTTTCATACTTAGCGATCTAAAGTGAAATGATTTATTTCACATCTGTTACCCGCCAACTTAACTTGAGATTTACCCAAAAGTTCCAGATAGTTGTTACTGCGATTGCAATAAAGTTAGCTATATATAAGACTCGAATTTGAATTGTAAAAATATGCTGGAACTCAAACACAGATTTTACAAAATTTACCGGTAAAAATATTTTCAATAACCAAACATGATTCCTATATTGATAGGGGATAACAAAATTCAACAGCAGACTTAGTATTAAAACATTCAACACTAATCCGGCAAGGCAAATCGTGTTAAATTTAAGAAAACGCTTGAGACGTTGTCGCCACTCCTGCTGTTTATAAGTAACATCAGCAAAAGTCCAGGCATCATTCCATAAGAAATTATTGATAATTGCAATTTCTGCAGCAAATATTTTACTGGACGTCACAGGTAAACCTAGAGTACTTGGGTCACTGAGTAAGTAAAGCAATACCATATCAACAAATACTCCACTCAAACCAACCAAGCCAAATCGAATAAATCGATTAAAAGGAAAATCAATTCTTTGATGAAAAATTTTCATCTGTTTTGTTGATAAGCGTAACCTCACTAAATGATGAATATACTCTACATACTGTTTCCAGGTAACCTTACTTTCTCCCTGCTCCCGTTCGCAAAAAACGTAGCCAGCTTCAGCAATACAATCGATATTTCCCCTTGCAAGCACTTCTAGTAAAATCTTATATCCAACTGGATTGAGGTTTTGTTCGGCGATACTACTTCGTTTAACTAAAAAATAACCACTCATTGGATCTGAAACCCGACCTAAAACATGGGGTAGTAAAATCAACCCTATAACCTGGGCTCCACGTGATAAAAATCGCCTGATAAAACTCCAACTGCTAACCCCTCCCCCTTCAACATGACGACTAGCAACAGCTAAATCAGCCCCTTGTTTAATCAAACCCAAGAGTTCGATTAAAACCTCTGGTGGGTGCTGTAAGTCACCATCTATGACACCTAAAATTCTACCCCTGGCTATTTGCCAACCACGAATGACAGCCGATGAAAGTCCTCGTTCTTTTTCGCGACGCATTACCCGCAATTGCGGATATCGCTTAGTCAAATTCTCTGCGACCTTCCATGTTCGATCTGGACTATCGTCATCGACCACAATTATTTCGTAATTCCCAGCTAAACACTCATCGAGTAAACTACTTAACATTTCAATTGCTAAAGCAATATTTTCACGTTCCTGGTAAGTTGGGATGACTAGGGAAAAGTAAATATTGCTATTTGCAGCATTCATCAAAGCCGGAGGTGATTTCGGTATTCTTAAACTTTTCTCAAACACCGGAGAAACAGACTCAGAAGAGATGAAATTCATAAATGATTTTGAATTTTGGGTCACATCACTCGTGTGTGCGGAGCTAGAACCTTAATAGTTAGGAATTACACCTTATTGGATAGATTACTAAATTAAGAATTTGGAGATTGTGTTTCTCTCACACCTTAAAACGTACCTTTGACGAACAAGGTTTATTAGAGAGCTTGGGTGAATCTTGTTGATTAAAAAATGTAAGTAACTCTCAAGAAAGTTTATTTTTTGCGAAAATTTAGTTAGATGATGAGCCCATCCCGAATTTCTAGTGAGTAATAAAATTGTTGATCGCATTCTCGATTGTGTTTATAAAGGCAATGACCTGTCTGTGGAGCAAGGGACTACATTACTGGAGCAGACAGAACCAAAAGTCATTCAAGCAATACGGGAAGCAGCAGATAAACTTCGCCAACAACATGTAGGTGAAACAGTCACCTATGTTATCAACCGTAATATCAACTTTACAAATATCTGCGAACAGCACTGTAGTTTTTGTGCTTTTCGCCGAGACGAGGGTAAAGAAGGCGCTTATTGGTTAGATGAAGCCCAAATTTTAACAAAAGTCCAAGCAGCACTAAGAAAAAATGCCACAGAAATTTGTATTCAAGGAGGTTTAAATCCCCAAGCCAAGCTCCAAGGAAAAACTTTACCTTATTATCTGCACCTAGTAGCAATTATCAAGCAAGAATTTCCACAACTTCACCTTCATGCTTTTTCCCCCCAAGAAGTACAATTTATCGCCAGAAGTGACAATTTATCCTACGCCGAAGTGATAGCTGCTTTGCACGAAGCAGGTGTGGATTCGATGCCTGGAACAGCTGCAGAAGTATTAGATGATAATATCCGCAATATCATATGTCCAGAAAAAATTAATACTGATACTTGGTTAGAAATTATTAGTACTGCCCATAAGCTAGGTTTAAATACAACTAGCACTATGCTTTGTGGACATATTGAGACACCAAAACAGCAGGTGATGCATATGGAAAAATTGCGATCGCTGCAAAAAACTTCTCTCGAACGTAATTATCCCGGAAAAATCACAGAGTTTATTTTATTACCATTTGTTGGGCAGGAAGCACCCAGAGCCTTACGTAACCGTGTGGGAAGAGACCAACCAGTATTAACAGACACATTACTATTAACTGCTGTATCTAGAATTTTCTTAGGGAACTGGATTATTAACCATCAACCCAGTTGGGTCAAACTTGGTTTAGAAGGAGCAAAAGAAGCCTTAACTTGGGGTTGCAATGACATTGGTGGAACTCTCATGGAAGAACATATCACCACAATGGCAGGAGCAACAGGGGGTACCTGCATGGAGATAGAAACTTTACAAACTGCAATTACTTCCCTAGGAAGACCTTATCAACAAAGGGATACCTTGTATGGGAGAATTCAGGACACACCAAAGGTTACAGAGAATAAAGATAGACAAGAAACATTAATAACCAATTATTAATTCTCCAATCCCCAATCCCCAATCCGTAGTCGCCAATCCCCATAAGACACAAATACAGGATAGGATGGACGATAATTAGGTATTTACTCACTAAAGATGTTTATGAAGCGCTATTTGTCACGTCTGCTTGCTTTAGTATTAGTTGTATGTATTGGCTTAACAGGGTGCTCCGCCAATGATGCTCCTGGCGCTTTAACAGGAGATTATCGCCAAGATACTCTGGCTATAGTCAGCACTTTGAGAGATGCCATCAATGTTTCAAATGATGCAGCAAATAAGGCTGAAATTCAGGCAGAAGCGCGGAAAAAGATTAATGATTTTGCCGCTCGCTATCAAAGAGATAACTCAGTATCTTCTCTGAGTTCTTTTACTACTATGCGAACTGCTCTTAACTCTCTTGCTGGACATTATAGTTCTTATCCCAATCGTCCTGTCCCAGAAAAATTAAAAACTCGCCTTGAACAAGAGTTTAAGCGGGTAGAGTCAGCACTAAGACGCGGTAACTAAGTAAATTGAAAATGTAACTCATTAGCCTAAACCTAAAATCTGCAAATTTAATCTTGTTCGGATAAGACAAAAACTGAAATTAAGACTTTTCAAAAAAATACATCTGTATCTGTACAAAATCATTTTTTGTACAGATTTCTGTTTTTTCAGGTGAAGTTATTTTCGTGGGTTTATGGCAGATGTAGAGAACTTAAAATCATCTTTAATAAAGATATTACTGCTCCAGAGCCGATACTAAAACACTAACAAACGCTTACATTATGCTCTCTGCTAGCAAAGCGGCGCATTACTGCACATAATTTTGCTTTACTAATCCACTCAGCAACTTTTTAAAGCTAAGAAATTTCCAGAAAAAATACATAACGCATCAAATCGAACTAGATATACTCAATTAATTGAATATTAAAATAACGTTTATTATCTTATCAGTAATATTACTCATCAGAAAAAACACAAAAAATAACTGGAAAATTACATAAAAATTTGTTGTAATTGGACTTTATGTGGGAAATACGGCAACAGAAGTAAGATTTTAGGAGTCACTAAAATTTAGGCTTGTCCATCCATATTCCAAAAATTTCTTTTATCCCATATCATCTGAAGTCATTAACTTCTGCTGATGGTTGTTGTTCAATTGCGGAAAAGTAGGTATGTCCAATTTTTCTTTGAATCGTGTCAACTCAATGTTATTTCGGCGACGCTTGTATGTAGTATTTTTTACTACTGCTCTGCTCTTTTCCCAGTTGGAGAACAAACCAGTCCAAGCACAATTATCACAATTTTGTCAGCTTCCTAATTTTGCACTCAAACAAAAAGAAAACCTCCTAGCGTCAACATTAAAAGGTAATAAAGGAGCGAAACAGCGCTATCAACAATTACTCCAACAACACGCACGACAACTACAAGAATGTCGTCGCCGTAATTGGCCGCAAATTCAAGCTATTTGGCTGCGCTTATATCCCTGTGATGCTAGACCAGGTGCAATCGAGCAGATAATGGATCGCATCGTTAGCAAGGGCTATAACAAAGTTTATCTAGAAACTTTTTATGATGGGCGGGTACTGTTACCCTCTTCTAATAATCCTACTGTTTGGCCTTCCGTTGTACGGAACAAAGGTAAGGAAAAAGTTGATTTACTCGCACAAGCGATTGAAAAAGGACAACAGCGTGGTTTAAAAGTCTACGCATGGATGTTCACAACCAATTTTGGTTATACCTATAGTCAGCTTCAAAATCGACAAAAGGCGATCGCTCGTAACGGTAAAAGTCAAACTAGCTTAGATGTAGTTAGTGACGGTTCGCAGTTATTTATCGATCCTTATAATTTAGACGCCAAGCGTGACTACTATCGCATGGTTTTAGAAGTTATGCGCCGACGTCCAGATGGAATATTATTTGACTACATTCGCTATCCTCGGCAAACAGGAGCTAATTCCATTGCAACCAAAGTACAAGATTTATGGTTGTACAGTGAAGCAGCACAAAAAGCTTTATTTGGTAGAGCTGAAAATGCCAAGGGACTAGAATTAATTCGCCGTTTTTTGAGTAAAGGTTATATTAGTGCAGCTGATATAGAACAAGTAGATCGAACTCATCCTCAAGAAGGGGAACCGATGTGGCAAGGTCGTATACTTTCAGGAGAAAAGTCATTACTCAGCGCTTCTGAACGACAACCGCTACTGCAATGGGAACTGTGGCAGTTATCAGTTGCCCACGCAATGCAAGGCATCATTGATTTTGCTACTCTGGCTTCCTATCCAGCCAAACAACAGGGAATACCTGCAGGAGTCGTATTTTTCCCGGGTGGTAATGCAAGGCTTGGTAGAGGTTACGACTCGCGCTTGCAACCTTGGGATAGATTTCCTAGCTCATTGGAATGGCACCCAATGTTATACGCTAATTGCGGCACCACTAACTGTATAGTCAAGCAAGCACAACGAATTTTAAACACCGCCAAAGCTGGAACTAAAGTAATTCCAGCTTTAGCAGGTGATTGGGGTAAACGGATTAGAAACCGACCTTCTTTAGAATCGCAAATGCAAGCTTTACGTCCATTCGCCTTTAAGGTTAAGGGTGTAAGTCATTTTGCTTATTCTTGGCAACATCCAGAACATGACCGCCAACGTAAAAGTTGTCCCATACGCTAATTGGTAATGGCTAATTGGTAATGGTTAATTGGTAATGATTAATTGGTAATTCATCTCCCAATCACCAATTACCAGTCGCCAATACCCAATCCCTTTCCTAATGACCTAAAAAATATTGAAATTGAATATCTATATTAGTATTTCTACCCGCAACTATAACTGCTGATTCGTTAAACTTGGGCGGACCTGTAATCACTCGTGGGTTACCCGAAAATCCAAAACCTTCTGTGGGAATACCAAGGACATTACGATTCAGAGTTCCATCATCATTAACATCGTGAAACATAGCAACAGCATAACTTCCTGCTTTCACCGAACCAAGGCTAAATGGAACTGAAGCATCTTTGATTTTCACGCACTTTGCTTCTAAAGCTTTTTTCTTGTCGCCAGGAAAACCTTTATTACTGTCAAATAAACTAAAACAGATCTTTCCCTTATGGCTTTTTAAACCCGCGATACTAACAGTTAGATTACTACTACTATCAATACCTTTGGCACTTTGCAAACAAAGTAAATTGGTCAAAAAAATTAGAGCTAAAACACTTAGCGGAAATTTTTTCATTTTTAAATTCATATAGCAGATAACAATAAAGTTTTTTTGGTGGAAATAAATAAACTAACTTCTACAGTAAGTAGTACAGATTGATACTCAAAAATCAGCAAAAAAACTGAATTATTTTTTTGTTAATCTTACTTGTTATCCGGTCTTTGATTGGCTTATGCAACTTTTATCAAGCAAATTAATTAGTTGGTTTGCCAAAATTTTGATACTAGTAAACTAATAATAACAAAACCTCCTTTTGTCTCTTGCTAGCAAAGGAGGTTAATTTACAAGGTGATATTTTACGATTGACTCACAACATAGTCAATAACTAAATTAGCATTTGAGATGGTTTGGGTGCAGTTTAAGATAATCGATAAAATCAAGTAATTCTTCATCAGTAAGTTGTTGACGCGATCGCTTCCTATATTTTTGCTGTAAAAAATCTTGTCCTTGCTGTGAAGTCCAATGGATTTGAGCGAGGTAAATATCGGTTTGCGCTATCAGTTCGTTTCTAAGTTCGGTGGTTAACTTTTGCGCTGAGGAAATTGAAGTAACCGATATTTGCTTTTGATGTTCATTTTTTACGGACTGTGCTTGTTTATTGTAGACGTAATCAATTTTTGTACTTACTTTTTGACCCAATGCTTCCCAGTTAATATCCTTATGTTCTTCCCAACTAATTTCAAACGCTCTATATATTAATGGGTCATAAATCCGACAAAAAACAACTTTTTTATCCCCTGGATTAACCGTAATAGTCACTGGTCTTTGTAATTCCTCTACATTGAGTGCATTCAAAGATAGCAACAAACTTTTAGAAAAATATGAATCACTTCCCGAGCGCACAATATAAGGTTTATCAGCCAAAACATGTAAATCGGTTTTTTCTGACTCCCCAAATGAGGTTTCTATTTTTTTACCGACTTCTATTTTAGTTACAATCCCAGTTAAAGCCTTGTCATAAATCGGCAAATGCTTTTCTTCCTCTCCAAGTTTGTACCAACAGTAATCATTTTCTCTACTAACAAAGATGTACTGTGGCTTTGGTATTTCCCCAAATCCTAATTTTATATCCATGATTTTTATCTACCCGATTACCTGACGATAATTGTTTGCAACAAATTACTAAATGATTTTGCAAAAATATTATTTGCTATGTGGATATAATTCCCCAATTATCTTATGTGCTATATGCTGATGACATGCGCGAAGCGAACGCCTAATAGTAAATATGTTCTTTAATTTATTACTATTTCTAAAAGTAAAATAGCAATCGGAATAAATTGTCCACGGGACAAATAGATATAAAAAAAAGCGGGTATAAAACCCACCCTTAAATCGAACTAAAAATAATTTCGCGTTCTAATTCCCAATCTCCGGTGCTGCAATGGAAACAGCAGGTACCTTATCTTGTGCTAAAGTCGGTACAGAATCCCGCAAACGTGCTGTTAATTGCACAGTTGTCGAATCATAAATTTGAGTCAAAATTTTGGGATATAAACCAATACCAATAATCGGTACTAGCAAGCAAGCGATGATAAATATTTCCCGAGGTTCGGCATCAATTAATTTTTGTTGGGAAATTAACTCTTCGTTTTCCTTACCGTAGAAAATTTCTCGCAGCATTGATAACAAATAAATCGGAGTTAAGATTACCCCAACTGCCATCAAGATAATTACAATCAATTTGAAAGTTGGATTATAAGCATCGCTAGTGGCAAAACCAACAAATACCATTAACTCTGCAACAAAACCACTCATTCCAGGTAATGCCAAAGATGCCATCGAGCAAGTGGTAAACATCGCGAATATTTTACCCATTTTCTTACCGACACCACCCATTTCATCCAACATGAGGGTATGTGTTCGGTCGTAAGTCGCACCGACTAGGAAGAATAAACTAGCTCCAATTAATCCATGGGAAACCATTTGTAGAATTGCCCCATTTAATCCCAAGTCGGTAAAAGAAGCAATACCAATGGTAACAAAACCCATATGGGAAATTGAAGAATAAGCAATTTTCCGCTTCAAGTTACGCTGGGCAAAAGACGTGAGGGCAGCGTAGATAATATTAACAACCCCCAATATCACTAGAACCGGCGCAAAAAAAGCATGGGCGTCAGGTAACATCTGGGCATTCATGCGTACCAAAGCATAACCACCCATTTTCAACAAAATACCAGCCAGTAACATGTGTACTGGGGCTGTAGCTTCACCGTGTGCATCCGGAAGCCAAGTATGTAGAGGAATGATGGGTAATTTGACGGCGTAAGCAATCAGAAGCGCAGCGTAGAGAAATAATTGGAAGTTCAGCGCTAAGTTTTTGGCAGCCAGCGATTGTAAATCGAAGGTGACGGTATCACCATAAAATGCCATCGTCAAGGCTGCAACCAAAATAAACAGCGAACCACCAGCAGTGTACAAAATAAATTTAGTCGCTGCATATTGCCGCTTTTTACCACCCCAGATTGCTAGCAGCAAGTAAACCGGAATTAATTCTAATTCCCAGACCAGGAAAAACAACAGCATATCCTGGACCGCAAATACGGCAATTTGTCCGCCGTACATCGCCAAAAGCAAAAAGTAAAATAGCCTTGGCTTCAAGGTTACAGGCCAAGCAGCCAAAGTTGCAAGGGTAGTAATAAACCCAGTCAAAATGATTAGAGGCATGGATAAGCCATCTGCCCCTACTGACCAGTTCAAGTCTAATTGCGGCACCCAAGGATAACTTTCTACCAACTGTAAATTGGGGTTGGAAAAGTCATATCCGAAATAAAAGGCAGCAACAATTAGGGCAAAATCTACTAGCCCGACAATCAAAGAATACCAGCGCACCACTTTACCGTCTTTATCAGGCAAGATGGGAATCAGTAGTGAGGCTGCTATTGGCAACAAAATAATTGTCGTCAGCCAGGGGAAGTTAGCTGTATTCATCGAAAATTTAGCTATTAATTAGTGTTCGGCTATTAGCTACTAGCTACTTACTAGCAGTTTTTTGGTGATTTGGTCTCTATTCTCAGCTTGATTTAACAAAAGATAAAGAAGGATGAAGACTGGTAAATAAAATCTCCCTGTCTTCATCCATACACCAAATAATTTTGAGTTTAGCGATAGGTGATAGGTGATAGGCGATAGGCGATAGGCAATTAGGGATTAGGGATTAGGAATTAGGGATTAGGAATTTTCCCAGTCGCTAATCGCTAGTCGCTAGTCCCCAGTCGCTAGTCCCCAGTCGCCAGTACCCAACCTAAGTTACACCAAAGAAAATCACTAAGCCTAAAACAGCTCCAAACACAACTAAGGCGTAAAATTGAGCCCGACCATTTTCAAAGTACTTAAGACCTTCGCCACTTACTAAAGTGAAAAAGCCCGTTAAATTCACAGCGCCATCAACAACGCGGAAATCAACTTCCATAACTTGTCTTGCTAAGCGACGCAAACCAAGTACAAATACCTGATGGTAAATATCGTCAAAGTACCACTTGTTGAGGGAAAAATTATAAAGTGGCTTGATTTTAGCAGCAATACCTGCTGGGTCAATCTTTTTACCCAAGTACATTAAAGCTGCAAGGGTAATACCGACGATTGAAATTGCTACAGAAGCACCTGCCATGACATAAAACTCATGGGGGTCAAACTCCGCAGCTTTTTCCATGACTTCAACCACAGTTTCATTCGGGGAGAAAATAAACTCCTCAAAATAATTAGCAAATGGGGTACCAAGTAAACCAATAGAGATTGAGGGAACCGCCAAAATTGCCAACGGCAAAGTCATTGTCCACGGCGACTCATGGGGTTCGTCATTATGACTTTGGACATCATGAGTACTCGTAGCTTCAAGCTCTCCTTGTTTCATTGCTCCAGGACCAAATAATGGCGCGGTCTCTGATTCAACAAGGAGAACATTATCAGCGGCTTTTTTGAGTTGTTGGCGGATGCCGTTATCATTACCGCGGAAACTACCTTCAAATGTCATAAAGTACATTCTGAACATATAGAAAGCAGTAATTCCAGCAGTTAACCAACCAATCAACCAAAGTACCGGATTAGCTTGAAATGCTGCCCCGAGGATTTCGTCCTTAGACCAAAATCCTGCGAAGGGGGGAATACCAGAAATTGCTAAACAACCGATCAAAAAAGTAATTGCTGTTACAGGCATATATTTGCGCAGTTTGCCCATTAATCGCATATCCTGCGCTAAAACTGGGTCGTGACCGACAACCCCTTCCATGCCATGAATCACCGAACCAGAACCCAAGAACAGCATCGCCTTGAAGTAGGCGTGGGTCATCAAATGAAATAATCCTGCGCTGTAGGCACCTACTCCCATTGCCATTACCATATAACCAAGCTGGGAAATGGTGGAGTAGGCCAAGCCTTTCTTAATATCATTTTGGGTAATTGCAATTGTAGCGCCCATAAACGCAGTGAACGCTCCCACAAAGGCAATTACGCTCATTGCTGCAGGAACGTTTTCAAACATTGGGTACATTCGGGCTACCAAGAAAACCCCTGCAGCCACCATCGTTGCAGCATGAATCAATGCTGAAATGGGTGTAGGACCTTCCATAGCGTCCGGTAGCCACACATGTAGGGGAAATTGAGCTGACTTGGCTACGGGACCCAAGAAAACTAAAATCGCCAGTAATACAGCAAGGAAATTACTAATACTTCCTGTTTGTAGTAATTCCGCCAAGCGATCGCCAATTACATCAAACTCGAAACTTCCTGTTGCCCAAAAAAGTCCCAACATTCCCAACAACAGACCGAAGTCACCAACACGGTTAGTGACAAATGCTTTTTGGCAAGCGTCTGCTGCTGCTTTGCGGTCATACCAAAAACCGACCAGCAAATAAGAACACATCCCCACCAATTCCCAGAAAATATAAATCTGGACGAGGTTAGGGCTAACTACTAGACCCAACATTGAGGAGCCAAACAAGCTCAGATAAGCATAAAACCGGACATAGCCAGGATCGTGGGCCATGTAGCCATCAGTGTAAAGCATCACCAAGAAAGCTACTGTGGTCACGATCGCCAACATCAGGGCGCTTAAATGGTCAATAGTGAACCCCATGCTCAGGCGAAAATTACCTGCTGCAGCCCATTCTAGACTGTACATGTAAGGTTCATGTCCTTGGATTTGACTCCACAACAAGCTCAACGACAACACCATCGCCGCTCCCATGAGGGAAATAATAAATGCGGCGTTTAGCTGCCGTAGGCGGTTTGTAGCATGATTGAACGAGATTAATCCTAGACCGACCAGCATTGCTCCTAGTAATGGCAATACTGGAATCAGCCAGGCATACTGATAGATTACTTCCATCACTAACGCCTACTTTGAGAACTGCTAACTAAATTGTTGGATCTGTCTGTCATTGTGACATACACTTTTTAGGATAAAGTACCCCACCCAATTGAGATTAGGTGGGGCAATTAAATTTGGTCTTAAATTTTATGCCAATAGTTAGGAGCTAACAATTTAAATCTTGCCTTAATTTTTGGCTTATTTCTTGGCTTAAATCCTGGTGTTGCATGCTTTAAATTTTCTGTTTACTTAACTTTTCTCTTCGTGAAAAATAATTTTCTTAGTGTTCGCCAAAGCTGCGAAAGATAATTTTGTACCTTCAAGGATCAATTTCAAGCAGAACGATATTCTAAATCTGGCATTTTATTACCAACGTAAGCTTGAGATTTATGGGCACAGCTATCTTTTATCACCTCTAAAGCTAGAAGTAAATCTTCTCTAGCACGAAAACTTTCTAAACGGTATCTAACGATGCCATTTTCAATTAGCAATAAAGTGGGCAATGATTTGAGTTTATAAGCATTAGACAACTTAAAATTCTCATCAGCATTCACCCGAACCAATTTGATTTGACCATTGTACTGAGTTCTAAATTGTAATAGTAAAGGTTGAATAATCCGACATAAGCCACACCAAGGCGCTTCAAAATTAACTAGAACTGGAATCGCAGATTCTAAAACTTCTTGGGTAAATGTTTGCTCGCTAACCGACAACACCATGATGCCTCTGAAAATATAGGTTTTTTATATCAAATCGCTATCAGCAGAAGAAAGTTTCCCCGTTCGCTAGCTTGTAGATGCAATGTTTGATTATGGATAGACTCGCTCCCAACTTTCCTTGAAAATTCATCACCTTGCAAATTCATCACCTTGCAAATCTAGTGCTTTCAAGATTCCCATAATAATTTTCGTTGTGGCTTGGGAAATGGTTAACATGTCTGAGCCTTATAGCAGGCAAAAATTTGAGTAGAGTGATGTTACCGAATTCCATACTTGAGTTAATAAACAATTGAGGAATAACTTCCAATATTTAATTTCTAATCTAGAAAAACAAACCCCCACCGATAGCTATATCAATCGATCCTACATTGATTTGGTAGTAATTGATTAGATTGATAAACATCTAGATGAGTATCAACTACTGCCATCTCACTGCAATTAAGTACTAACTACTGCCGTTAATAGGTATTCTCTAAAACTATAATCTTATCTCACTTGTTACCCTCATTAAAAGGGGATGAGACCACCATAACAAAATAATAAAAATCGTGACTCCCAAATAGGCAAAAGAAATAAATTCCTGCCATTGGATAGATTGACGACCGTCTAAAATTGCGGCAAAAGGGATAACGGAAGTCCGTTGTTTAACGCTTTCAAAAGCTTCCCCATAGCGATATTTTAAACGACGATCGCCGTGCCAAACTCCAAAGATGTGGTGCAATATTAAGCCAATTGAGGTAACAATTGTAAAAGTTGTTCCTAACCATAGAGTGTGGGCGACGCACCAAATGACTTGACCCACCATTTGCGGATGGCGGGTGATGCGGATAATTCCGGTTTCGTAGAGATGTACTTGGGGTTTTTGTAAGGCAGCAATTTCTAGTAGATTGAAGGTAGCAGGATACAAAAAGAAAAAAGAAATAGCAGAAAGTGTCCACACTGTTGCTTTTACTCCCACAACACCTTGGATTTGCCATAATTGCAAGCCATCATAGCGGTGATTAAAAAAGTAAACAATCATTAGGAGAGCCAATGGCAAACTTAAGGACGCAAACAAGATGCGATAAAGTCTTGCACCAATATATTTTTCTACCTTATGACGTAAAGCTGCTCCCCCGCTATGGACAATTGCGAAACCGAAAAGCATCCCCAAAATGACAAAATGACTGGGTGTTAACCAATTTGGTAAAAACATGTACTTAAGTAAAGTAATTTGAAGAAAATTTAATTCAGCACAAACAATAACACAAAGTGTTCAAGGGGGGACTTTATTCAAGATGTTGTGTTACTGTCTTTTTCGAGTAAAATCTCCAAGTTTAAGATGCAAAAAACATGCGGTAGTAAAAACTACTTGCCGTAGCTTTTTTGCTTTTTCGCTCCTTTCTTAAAAGCGGGTTAAGCCATATGTCTGACCTTCCATTTACATTAGATCAGTTACGAATTCTCAAAGCGATCGCCGTAGAAGGGAGCTTCAAGCGCGCAGCTGATAGCCTCTACGTCTCTCAACCAGCAGTAAGTTTGCAAGTACAAAACCTCGAACGGCAATTGGATGTCCCATTATTCGATCGTGGAGGACGACGCGCACAATTGACTGAAGCAGGACATCTACTTCTAAACTACGGGGAAAAAATCCTCAGTTTATGTCAAGAAACTTGTCGCGCGATCGAAGACCTGCAAAATCTCCAAGGCGGTACTCTCATAGTAGGTGCTTCTCAAACCACGGGCACTTATTTATTGCCACGAATGATTGGTCAATTTCGACAGAAATATCCTGATGTTGGGGTCCAATTGCATGTTCACTCTACTCGCCGTACGGCTTGGAGTGTTGCTAACGGACAGGTAGATTTAGCAATCATTGGTGGTGAAGTACCTGCCGAACTAATGGAATCATTGGAAATGGTTCCCTACTCAGAAGATGAATTGGCATTAATTTTGCCCACATTTCATCCTTTTGCTAAACAGGAAACAATCCAAAAAGAAGATTTATACAAATTACAGTTCATTGCTCTAGATTCTCAATCAACTATCCGCAAAGTTATCGATCAAGTACTGACACGGGGTGATATTGATACTCGCAGGTTAAAAATTGAAATGGAACTCAATTCAATTGAGGCAATTAAAAACGCAGTTCAATCAGGTTTGGGAACTGCATTTGTCTCTACAAGCGCTATTTCTAAAGAACTGCAAATGGGTGTATTACATTGTACTCCGATTGAAGGTGTTGTCGTCAAGCGGACGCTATGGCTAATTTTCAATCCTAATCGTTACAGATCTAAAGCGGCAGAAGCATTCAGTCGAGAAATTTTGCCCCAATTCGCCAATCCTGGATGGAAAGAGGATATTTTAAAATCCTCACAGAACACTAGTTTTGCCGTTAATAGCCTGGAAGCTACGACGACATCCAACAAAAGCGAAGAATAAAAACTGGTCGCCTGTTATTACTGATTCAATATATTTGTAGGGGGTTTTCTTCTTAAAACATGGTTCCCAGCTTCCAACAACTTATATTACTTGCTGAAATAAAATTCCATTTCTTATTTTCTGAGAAAAGGTAGCTTGCAAAACCAAAGATGTATCAATTCCTGAGGTAATGTCCCGAATTTCGTGAATAATCTGGATTCTACCCTTTCTAGATTACCGAAATTCGGAGGGCGCAAGCCCCTAAACTTATTTGTGACAATACAAGTCCCCAGGCAATTACGTGGTTACTGCATTCTATTGGAATATGTATTCAGCATCTTTTTCCAATAGCTATGGATAAGTAGTTGCTACTGGTAAGATTCGTCAGTATTGCCCAATTATTAACAATGTCAAGCAATGCTAGTAGTAGAAACAAAACTACTAAAAACCTGAACAATAAGGGTTTTGTAAAGTCGCGACCGCCAATAAGTGTAATTTTTTCAAGAAAAAAGTAGGGCGCTATCTTAACCCTAAGACAGGATGCGATATTCCAGTATGCTTGTGGATATTAACCCTGATTACACTTACTTAAGTTAAATGGTGCGTTAATACCTAGTAACTTAGTACGAGAAATCACGGCACTCTTGTGCATTAAAGTTAGTTCAGAGAAACAAGAATTTCCTGACTTCTAACCATGGGTAACTTCAAATATCTTTATCTCTTATAAAAGTGTTGCCTTTTTATCCCCGAGGTGACAAACACTAAGACACACGACACACAAGCGTATTTACAGGATGATCGTGCCGTTAGGCTCAGAACTGGGGGAAGAGCGCCAAATCGAATATTATCTTCCCCTAGTTTAAACACCAGTTTCCAAAACAAAACTGTGGACTCAAATAGTTAGCCGCAGTTAAGGTGAGATGCCAATAGTGACAGCAAGGCTTGTGCCCTGAAGGAAAATGTATTAAGTAAATGGTTTATATAACGACTTTTTTAAGGTAAAAATAAAAATTACAATATACCCAGGGTAATTATTTCTCATCCACTAATTATTCAGTGAAATTGTTAGTAACCCTTGCTCGGCTTAAGAATAAGTGATTTATTAGTGGTTCAGTGGAACCACAAAAAATAAGTCAGCAGTTCAGAAGTAGTTCTATTACAAACGGCTCTTATAATTGAAGTATTGACATGTTATTTGCTCCTTAGGTTCCCTGTAAACTTTTTTCGCATATATCGTGGTGAATAACATTCAGTATCTATTGTTTTGAAATATTACCATTTAGGGTTAAAGTCGCGCGCGCAGTAAGGCGCAAAAGACCAAAATGAAAGTTTACTGCACTCGTCCAGGATGCCCTCGCCCACATAACTACTTTTCAGATTTGGAGAATAACTCCATTATCAGAACTGTACAACAAAAATATTGTATGACCTGTGGAATGCCCTTGATCCTAGCTGGGCGTTATTTGCCAACCAAGCTTCTTGGGAAGGGAGGCTTTGGGACGGCATTTTTAGCCATAGACCGATATACGCCTGGAATGCGTCAGTGTGTAGTCAAACAATTTCAACCAGCTGGTAATCTAAACCAGACTCAAATGCAGCTAGCACAAGATTTGTTTGAAAGAGAAGCAATAGTTTTAGAAGAACTTGGTAACCAACACGACCAAATTCCAGCTTTATTTGCTTACTTTCCTTTACTGGTTGAAAATTTGAACTGCAAGGAAGAGCAATTTTTTTATCTGGTACAAGAATATATCGATGGGCAGACATTAGAAGAAGAATTAGTCGAAAAAGGTAGATTCACCGAAACCGAGGTTGTGCAGATATTGAGAGATATTCTCAATTTACTTAAATTTGTTCATAACAAAAATATTATTCACCGGGATATTAAACCTTCCAACATAATGTACCATCGCAATGGTAAACTTTTTTTGCTAGATTTTGGTGCAGTTAAACAGGTTACAAACAATCCTATTGGCTCAAATCGTTCTTCTACAGGTATTTACTCTTTGGGTTTTTCTCCACCAGAACAAATATCAGGAGGACAAGTTTTTCCATCCACAGATTTGTATGCTTTAGCAGTGACCATAATCACTTTACTGACAGGGGAACAAGAGGTAAATAAGTTATTTGATGTTCACAGCAATCAAATTGAATGGCGTTCTCGAGTTCAAATTGATTCTAATTTAGGAAATATCTTGGATCGGATGCTTATCGCAGCAGTAAATCAACGCTTTGGGACAGCAACAGAAGTTTTGGAAGCGCTCAGTAAGCTACCGCAATTTTCTCAGCACCAGGATTTAGAAACTAGTAAGTCAATGCAGTCACAAATTCAAACACCAGTGGCCATCACTAATAAATCAAGGACAATACCAAAAACTAGAATTAATAGGTCATTTTCCAGTTTTGAAATTTTATTTGGAGCTGCATTTACTGGTTTTGAAGGTACTTTAATTGCGATCGCATTACTGAATTTATTTTCACTTACAGTTGTAAGCTTGATATGTGCTGCAGCAGTGTTTGTAATGCTAATTTTTTCTCAAATAAATCGTTGGATTGAAAAGCAAGATTTATTAATAATTTCGGCAATAACATTCATTGTTTTATTTTTTATTCCCTTGTTACGGGGTAATCTTGGCATTGGAGAAGTAATTATTTTATCTTGTGGAATAAGTTTAATTGCAGTTGCTATTACATCACTATTCAGTCTGATTCAGAAATTATTATCACTTTTACTTTAGATATACCCAGAGAATAAAAAATATGTTCCTCAAAAATGATTTAACTCTTTTGTCATTGGCCCTGCTCATTACTTTAGGATTAGTGGGAATTGGTGTTTGGTGGCTGAGAGATAATGTATTTTTAAAAAGTCTACCTAGCGACGCAGTGATACTTTCAAAGAATGTTATGACTCTAGCCAATAGTTGTAATCTGGATGTCCTACAAGACTTTCCAAATTTTTCCAACTAAACGAGTTTCAATTCAAATTAAGTTACGCAAAAGAAATTATGTAAATATCTCCTAGAATTTCCAGGGTATTTATATGATATTGCGAAGAGCAAAATGTTTGATATGCAATGCTACGTAGATACACAGTTTAGTTATATTTTTAGGCACTCTTGTAAGATAATTATTAGATTTCAAAGTCATCTATAAAAAATCCTGAAATTGAATTTTTATTTTTGGTATAAATATAAAACATCTCTCGAACTGATTAAAGTTCAGGAGATTGAAATAAGATTCAGAGAAAATAATTATATGCTACTTCCGTATATATTCAAAAACCCCTTTATGATTACTTGGAATCTTTTAAGAGTATTAAATGCCTGATTTAATCCAAGATACAGTTAAAAGTGACTGCTAATCTAAAAATAATTATTTTAGTGTAAATAGATGTTTGCATGTCATCAATATGGTGTAATCGTAGTAAATTTATAACAAGCTAAAAAATAAATCAAAAAGCTATAGTCAATACTAATTTTATAAAGTAAATATATCAACACATAAATGAACTTAAATCTATATTCTTTCGACATTGGGGATATACATAGGAAAATATTTGATTGTTATTTCTCTATGATTTTACACCTAAGAATATTGGGATATATTGGCTTTATTTTTTACAGAAATTCTTTGCAAAAATTCGATGAATGCTTTCATCTAATACATGACATTAAATCTAATCTTTATTTTCCCAGAATATGATTATATTTATCTGCAATTGGTGAAAAATAAATAAAAATCCTATATAAAATAAAGGACAAATTTAATATATTACTTTCTAAATAATTATATAGCTATCAGTACTTATAATTAAATAACTATCATTAGACTGATAGATTCAAAGCTATCTATAAAGGCAATTATACGGTCAGACATTTATTTATAATCTTACAAATAAATCTCATGACTGTACGTCAATATTTTAAATTAAGATAAATATATTATGATTTTAATCATATTGAGTTGCTTACAGCACACTAAATTAATGTTATTTTCGGTATATTTTATCAATATTCAATAACTAAATATTTACAAAAAACAAATTTAGTTATTGAGATTTTTGGTATTAAAAATAAAACATATTTGTCTAAAATTATAGACAAATTATAAAACGTTAAATTTTTGTTTATCTATTACAAATAGAAACTAATGATGTTTGAAAAAAACGAAAATTCGATTTTAGTAACTACACTACTAATAACTTTAGGATTAATAACTGGGGTCTATTGGTGGATAGCTCATACTCATAGCATCAACATCAGCAGTTATTTCCATAATTCTCTCAAAAAAACGGTACAACCAAACTCATTGCAAAATAATAAATTTAAGGAAATATCCCATATACCTTCTGGTTTATTCAGTTATGGCGGTAGTACCACCTGGGCACCGATTAGAAGTAAAACAGAAAAAGCAATAGAAACTATCTTTAAAAAATATGATTTGCGTTATACCAACCCTGCTACAGGTTCTCCTGGTTCTGCTGTTGGTATCAAAATGTTACTCAATAACCAATTGGCTTTTTCCCTTAGTTCTCGTTCTCTAAAAGAAAAAGAATACCAGCAAGCCCAAAAAAAAGGTTTTACCCTCACAGAAATTCCAGTTGCAATTGATGGTGTTGTAATTGCAGTTCACCCAACTTTGGATTTACCTGGTTTAACTATTGATCGACTTAGAGAAATATACACAGGAAAAATTACTAATTGGGAAGAATTAGGAGGACCAAACTTAAGAATCATACCTTATTCCAAACAAAATGAAGGAGGTACCGTAGAATTTTTTATAAAAAATATTTTACGCCGAGAAGAACTGGGGAGTAACATTCAAGGAGTTAAAACTACAACTGAAGCTTTGAGAAAAGTAGCGAGAAATCCAGGTGCTATTTTTTACGCATCTGCACCTGAAGTTGTTGGACAATGTGGTGTTAAACCCCTGGCAATAGGGCGAGTTGCAGATCGATTCATTCCACCGTACGAAGAACCTTTTATCCCACTTTCCCAGTGTCCGCGAAAGCGTAATCAATTGAATCTGGAAGCTTTTAAAAACGATGAATATCCAATGACCAGAAGATTATTCGTAATCGTTAAACAAAACGGTCAAGTCGACGAACAAGCAGGACTAGCATATGCAAAATTGCTACTTACTCAAGAAGGTCAAGAATTAATTTCTAAAGCAGGCTTTGTAAGAATTCGTTGAAAAACAATTAGCTGCTCTCTTCTAAACTTTTAAATATAGGTTTATTAAAAATTTAGTACGCAGTCTTTTTGTTTACTTATGTCACACAAAAATGAAACAACTGTTTTTGTATTATCCCTGTTGATTACTCTTGGGCTAGTTGTTAGTGGTGCATGGGCGGTCAATAATTCCCTTATTGATATTACTAGAATATTGAACCTGGTAGGAGATAGGAATGGTAATTCTGCAGCTAGACCAGGTTATGCGATGAAAGGGCTGAGTGGAAGTAGTACTTTTAATTCTGTAACCAATATCCAAGCAGGAAGATTTCCCTACGGTGGAAGCACCACATGGGCACCAATTCGTAGAGATGTTGATGCAAAAATAAGACAAGGAATACCACAATTTCAAATCGTTTACATTGATCCAATCGGTTATCCCCCTGGCTCGGGTACTGGAATTCAAATGCTTTTGCGCAATCAACTAGCTTTTTCTCAGTCTTCCCGTTCTGTCAAGGAGCGCGAACACCTGCAAGCACAAGTACGGGGATTAAAACTGAAAGAAATTCCTGTTGCGGTAGATGGGATTGCAATTGCTGTTAATCCAAGTCTTAATATTTCTGGATTAACTCTTTCCCAGGTCAGAGGTATATACACAGGTAAAATTACCAATTGGAAAGATATAGGAGGACCAAATCAAAAAATAATTCCATTCTCAAGACCAAACCAAGGTGGTACGGTAGAATTTTTTGTCGGCAATGTTTTGAGAAATGAAGATTTTGGTAGTAACGTCGAAATAATTAATACTACTACTGAGGCTTTAAGAAAACTAAGTAGGAACAAAGGCGGAATATATTATGCTTCTGCACCAGAAATTGTTGGACAATGTGGTGTTAAACCTTTACCAATTGGTAAAACCCCTGATGAATTAATCCCTCCTTACCAAGAGCCTTATATTCCTTCATCGGCATGTCCTCGAAAACGCAATCAACTCAACACAATTGCTTTTTCTGAAGCTAAATATCCTATTACCCGCAGGTTATTTGTCATCGTAAAACAGGATGGCCAAATTGATGAAGAGGTTGGAGAAGCTTATGCCAAATTACTACTCACTTCACAAGGTCAAGATTTAATCGCCAAAGCTGGGTTTGTCAGGATTCGTTGATAAAAGACTTTTCAAGTGCTGATTAGAGTCTATTACTAATCCTGAGAAATGTAATAAATATTTAGGCAGAAAAATATCTAGGTAGGAAAGATAAAAATTCTCTACCCATTACAAAAAAAAGTAAGAGTCGAATCGTATTGTTATTCTTCCCATGTCTGATAAAAACTAAATAAGAGTTTATGTATAATCTTTACTAATTTCAATTACTTTAATTGGAAGTGGTTATTGGTGGTTAACAAAAAATTTTCGTAGTGATATCAATTCAATTTAGAATTCAGAGGTTAAAACAGATTATTACCATTCAAAAAAATGATGTACCTAATATCTTTTCTAAAAACGTTTCTGGCTCAAATTTCGATTCCGTAAAAAATGTACCGACTGGAATATTTAACTATAGAGGTAGTACTTCATAGGCACTAATTTAGACAGGTAATCGATCCACAAATTAGAACTGCATACCCTGAGTTTACATTACGTTACATAGAATTTAATAATAAACGTGGCTTAGGGACTGGCATTAAAATGCTAGTTGATGGTCAATTGGCATTTGCTCAGTCTTACCGACCAGTTTCTGATAAAGAGTTCGAGCGTCTCGAAAGCATGGCTTTTCTTTAGCCCAAGTTTCTATAGCAGTTGATGGCTCTTAGCTATTGTCGTTAACTCGAAACTCGATATAGATAGACTTGGCTTAGAGCAGTTAAAGTCTACTTATAGCAGGAAAAACCACTAATTGGAGTCAGCTTGGTGGTTCAGATATTTTCATTCAACCGTTCTCCCGTCATAAAAGTGAGGGTGGAACTATCAAAATGTTTATTGAAGATATTTTGGGAGATTGGGCTTTTGGGTCTCAAGTAAAACTTGTTTCTACCACCACGCAAGCGTTAAATAAAATAGCTCAAAATCTAGAAGATATTTAATTTTGCTTTTGCTCCAGAGGTAGTTCCCCAATGTTCGGTCAAAAGCTTACCCATACAAAATAAACGAGGAAAGTTTATTGCTCCTTACCAAGGACGACTTGTCCTCCCATCTGAATGTCCTAGTAAACGCAACAAGTTGAACATTGAGGCTTTTCGGTCTGAAGCTACCCGATTACGCACAATCTGTTCGTGGTGGTCAAACAGAATGGGCGTATTGAAGAACAAGCAGGTAGAGTATATGCCGATTTGTTGTTAACCGAGCAGGGACAGGAATTAATTAACCGATATGGGTTTGTCAGAATTCGCTGACACCTGCTGTAGTTAACCAAACTGCTTTAACTTAGCTAGCTCTACTGATAGATTCTGCTGGCAGACAAATCAAATTATCGCCTTGAGTCAGGATTAAGCCACGCTGACGTAACTTACCCATCAAGCGAGTAACTGTGACGCGAGTTGAACCAATAGCACTACCAATTTGAGCATGGGTTAGTGGGAATGGCAGACAATAGCCACGAATTACATCGGGGTCTGTTTCACTCATTGCCGGCTCGCCGTATTCCTCAATCAATAATGTTAGGAATCCTAAGAGTCGATCAATTGTCCGTCGTTGCCCTAAGGCACTCAGCCACAACAGCTTACGCTGGTGCTGATACCTGAAAGCATCCATGACTTCTCGACGAAAATGAGGCCAATTATCTAGATCGTGCCAATACATCCATAACACGGCAGTTTGATCTACATGAGCATAGGATTGCAGGGTAAATGGTGACTGAGCCACTATTTCAAATGGTTGACCAGCTCCCACAAATCCCAAAAATGCTTCTTCTGGTGTTCTGTTAATCCGTCGAGATGTTAACTGAGAAGCAGTGGCACTAACTTGTGCTGTTCCTACCATACGGATTGCACCCCTTTGCACCAAATATAGCAATCCAGGTCTTGCTGGAATGCGCTCATCTTTGCTAAAGGTGCGGCAGCGGTAGTGTTCTTGAGCCCAATCAAGAATCCGTTGCCAAGTTAAAAAAGGCCTTGATGCTTCTGAAAAGGAGGATGGAGATTGCATAGGTAACAAAGAGCGTTCGGCTGAAGACAAAGAAAAGACGTCAAAAAAAAAGGTGCAAGGAGTGTCTTCTCGTTGGCGACATAGGACTTAACCTAAAGTCACCAGCCATGCAAAAAGTAGAAATATAATTTTCTACTCTTTTGTTATACTTCTCTACTGTACAATGATTGTAGTAAAATTTACCCATAATTCAAGAAATTTTGCAAAATTCTCATATTTTCTCCCTCAATATTAAAATTATGTCTAAAGGGAGATGACAGCGAGTCAGTATTTTAAAGCAGAACTCCTTAAATAATCATACAAACTGGATTTTATGTGTATCCTAGAGCCTCAGTAAATAAATACACAGCGATTATACAGCTACTACGCGTTATTTTCGTAGAAGCCTTGAGTAACACAAATACGACTCAAGAATTAGCACCCATTAGTCAAACAAATATTCATCTGCATAAAAGTAGAGATTTGAATAGGGTTTTATATATTTCCGGGGTCGCACTACAGCAAAAAAAATCTCAGAATCTTTATTCTATGAATTTCGCTCAAGAGATAGCGTGTTATCTCTGGGCAAACTATGACCAAGAATTGAAAGTAGAAATTGTTTCCCCGGGTTTAATTTATATAGAGCTAACCCCACATTTATTAGCTGCTTTTTTACAGCATTTCAGCAGTAAAGAAGTCTGGAATGAAATAAAAATAGATGAAAATCAAAGTACAAGTTCTCATAAATATTCAAGTTCTCATCAATATTTGAGTTTGAGTAAAGGTTGCTTGAGCCAAAAGTTGATAAATTCCCATGGCTCATTTGCTCTGCAATATGCTCATGCTCGTTGTTGCTCTCTAATACAGCTAGCAGCAGGCGAGGAATTCATTAATTTGGGTGTCGGCTCCGCTTCATGGGCGATAATCCAACCATCGGAAATACCCTGGCTTAAAGAGGAAGGACAGTTACGTTTCGTCCATCCTGCAGAATTTTGTTTAATGAGTAAGTTAATCGAAACTTTAGATAACCTGGATAATAGTTTTGTCGATCAGACAGTTAAATGGGAAAACATAGCTCTGGGTCTGAGCCAAAGTTTTGAAAGTTTTTGGTCTAATTGTCGTATTTGGGGTGAAGTAAAAATAAATAATCGGGAATTAGCCCAAGCAAGATTAGGGCTGATAGCGATTACTCGGTTAGTGTTTGAGCGAGTAATAGAAGAAAAACTTGGTCTGACCGCATTTTCAGAATTTTAATATTTCTGAGATGTTGGAAATTAGACATGATTATGAAGTAAAAGTAAAGACTTCAAATAAATAGTTGACTTGTCAAAAAAACAGGTATATATTGTTAATTGTGTGAGGAGCGAACCAGCGAGAGCACCGAGACGAAACACGGCCAGTCGTCGGTGCTCTTTCTGATGTTTATAAGTATCCTAAGATATTGATTAATAAGAAATTACCTGTGTTGTAAGGCTTAATATTAGGTAATTATAACTAATAATAAATCAGTCAGCAGTTCTTACTATCTTTTCAAGACTTACTGCTGACTTAATTTTGTGTCATTTAAAGAGTATATTTAGTTTGATAATAAAAAGTTTTCAATTGCGACTGCTGCTCCATCCTCATCAACGCCGGGAGCAATCCACTGAGCATGGGCTTTAACTTCTTCAGGAGCGTTTCCCATCGCGATGCCAATACCGGCATACTCTAGCATTTCAATATCATTGAAGTTATCGCCAATAGTCATAACGTTATTTCTTTGTAGCCCTAATAGTTCTTCTGCTAAATAACTAACTGCTGCACCTTTATTTACTAGTGGATGAGTTGCTTCAAAAAAAGTCGCAACAGATTTAGTCAAATATAACTCTTCTGTAGTGTATCTGTGGCGCAAATTAGTTAACAGTTGATTTATTACGTCTGTATCTTTACATAAAGCTAAAATTTTTGTTGGTTCGTTGTCCAAAGTATTCCGTAAATCCCCAACTGCGATCGCATCAATATTAGAGCGTTCGGCATATAATTTAGTTTCTGGGGTTAGCTCCCGTACATAAAGTTTATCCCCAATGTAGAAGTGGATAGATAAAATTTGGCGTAAGGAAGGTTGCTCAAAATGATCGAGCAGTTGTTCAGAAATATTTTTGGGTACAGATAAATGTTGATGTAACTGTTGTGTAGCAGGGTCTTGAATCCAGGCTCCTTGATAAGAAATTAATGGTAATCTGGAGTTAATTTCTTGATGGAAACGTAACGCGGAACGATACATTCTACCGGTAGCAACAGCCACTTCGATTCCTTTTGCTTGTGCGGCGTCAATTGCTTTTTTTACTCGTTTGCTAATTGAGTTAGATTTTCCAGCAATTGTACCATCAATATCTACCACCAAAAGTTGAATATCTGATTTAGGATTTACCCCAGTTTGTGACAAGTCTAGTTGACCGTTAGAATTTAAATGCATAAGTTACCTTTTGCTTACCCTGTGTTTAGTTTAGTAAGTTATAGTAACGAGGTTAACAGTCTGAAATATTTTTTCGGAAGTTTTGAAGGTAAATTATTGATTATTAGTACAAGAAAAAACCAGAGATTAACTCTGGTTCAAAATGATAATTTTGCGTTCGAAATAATTTTTTTATTTTTCTAGAAACTGCGCTAATAAGTATAGCAATCGTATTTGATTTCTGAACGGGTGATCCTTGTAGAGGCGTTGCATCCAACGTCTCTACAATATTTATTTTAACGAATGATTTAGGATTGATATATTAGTAAAACCAAATGTCGATTTAATCAAAGATGTAAACTTTTATTGTTCAATTGAAGCTTGTAAAACTTTATTTTTTAAGAGAATTGATGTCTAAATTTTGATTACTATCAATGGGAACTTTAAAAAGAAGAGGTTTTTTTGTGTCTGCGACGCCAGAAAGCCATTCCCACTACTGCACCTAGACCTAATACACTTCCTGGTTCGGGTACTGAAGTCTTTCTCGCAGCTAACTTAAAATCAGGACCGCTAAATGTTTTGTCCGCAAATACTTGAACTCCACTTAGAGATTCAACTCCTAGTTGGTCAAGACTGACTCCCCAAGAGCCAACTTTTTGAGAACCGCCAATTTCCGTTGTATTTATGGAATAATCTGCATCGAATTGATTTTTTCTTAAAAGTTTGATTTCATTACCAATTACGTTTCCTGCGCTATCAATGGCTCGAACTCCTAAATCACTATTTTTGCCTCTTTCCCAAAAGAATAAACTGTCCAATCCTGAATTATCTTTTTGAATCAAGCTATCAAAAAATAAGTTGATCTTAAATTCTCCATTCCCTTCACCATCAACAATATTATTCAAATTATTGTTGCCCAAGTATGCATTAATTTCAGCACCATTGGGGTCTTCATTTACTCCAATTGCTCCTGGGTTATTTGCATTATCACCCCTATCTGTACTCGCTTCGCCACTATTTGGATCGCTATTCCGTGGCGTGTTGAAAAGGATATCAGTTTTTGTTACGAAGGAAAACTCACTAATTGTCTGACCATTCTGTTCTATCGACTTTAATAAAATATCAGCAGTTGGGTCACTTGTTTGGCTGACGTTAGTTTTAAAACTAGCTGCATGAGCAGAATTAGATACTGCTAAAAGTGTTCCCAATATTAAACTAAGAGAAGTCAACGTGCTTTTAATTTTCATGATTATCTCCTAATTATTTGAGGAAGTTCAAAATTAAAAAAATATCCTTGGTTATTACATTAATTATGTTTAATTGAGGACCCTATCATCATCCGTAAACATGCAGATAAGTATTTAAATTTTCGATATAGTGAATTGTTCTTATTATGTAATTTGGGATATTCTTAATCTTTCAATCAAGCATATTAACAGCAAATAAAATATCAGTAGGATAGATAGTATTTTTCTAAAAATTCTGAGTTTAAATCTGATTGCAAACTAGTTCAAATTATTAGCTTCGACTCAATGATGATTCATAAATACAACTATTGTGTTAGGTTTTGTAGCGGTAAGACACTTAGGAATGTAGATTAAATAAAGTATAAAACTAGGGTGCTGTTAGCATCGCGTAACGCACGATTCTAAATTTCAGAATTACAGTTTATTAAATTCTCATTCCTTACAATTACTTCGTTTCAGGTAAACTCATTAATACTTTAGGTACTACAGTAAATTTTTCCCTTTGCAATTAAAGCTGCTACTTCAGATAAGTCTATGTCCGAAACAAAAGTCTCAAACCAGTTGAATTCTAATCCTTTGATTTCTGATTCTTTAACTTCTGACTCTTCCAATTCGAATCGCCCCAAGTTTATTTTAGTTGATGGACATTCCTTAGCTTTTCGTTCCTACTACGCTTTTGCTAAAGGTCGGGATGGAGGATTAAGAACAAAAGAAGGTATTCCTACTAGTGTATCTTTTGGTTTTCTTAAATCTTTACTGGAAGCGATCGCCAGCGAAAAACCCCAAGCAATTGGTGTTGCTTTTGATTTGGGTATACCAACATTCCGTCATAAAGCAGATAGTACTTATAAGGCTGACCGAAAGGAAACACCGGAGGATTTTATTCCCGATCTGAAAAATCTCCAAGACTTAATTTCCAAGTTAAATCTACCTATCTTAACTGCTCCGGGTTTTGAGGCTGATGATGTATTAGGAACTATAGCCCAACGTGCGTCTGTTGCTGGTTATCAAGTAAAGATTTTAAGTGGCGATCGCGATTTATTTCAGCTTGTAGATGATAAAGAACAAATCAGCGTACTTTATTTAAATAAAGATTCTATTAAGCGCTCTGCGACTGGTTTTGGTGAGTTTAACTCGGCGGAAGTTAAGGAGAAACTAGGTGTTTTCCCGTCACAAGTAGTTGATTTTAAAGCCCTTTGTGGTGATAAGTCAGATAATATTCCTGGTGTAAGGGGAATTGGGGAAAAAACAGCAGTTAAATTAATTGAAACCTACGGTTCCCTTGATAACATTTATGATTCTTTGGATAAAATTAAGGGTGCAAACCATAGAAAGTTAGTAGAAGGGAAAGAAGATGCAGAAAAGTCTCGCTTTTTAGCAAAAATAGTTTTGGATGTACCTTTAGATATTAATTTAGAGGATTGTAAACTTACAGGTTTTGATACGAGTAATCTTTTACCGATTTTAGAAAAACTAGAATTTAAGTCTTTCATCACAAAAATCAATCAACTTCAAGAACAGTTTGGTGGAAAAGTTATTGAAGTTGGAGATCAAGAAACTGGTAATTTATCTAATTCATCTAATTTGAATTATGAAGGTGAGGATTTATGGTTCTTCAGTGCGGAAGATACAGATGCAGCAGAAAAAGAATCTGTATTACCTATTGAACCGCGCATTATTGACACAGAAGCAAAGCTTCAAGAGTTAGTGGAATTACTACAAAGATTTACAGATCCAAAAGTACCTGTGGCTTGGGATACAGAAACTAGTGCTTTAGAACCCAGAGATGCTGATTTAGTTGGAATTGGTTGCTGTTGGGGTACAAAAATTGATGAAGTTGCTTATATTCCTGTGGGACATAAATCGGGAAATAATCTGAGTAAAGATTTGGTTTTAGAAGCATTACGTCCAATCTTAGAAGATAAAAAATATCCCAAGAGTTTTCAAAACGCTAAGTTTGATCGCTTAATTTTTCATACTCAAGGAATTCAGTTAGATGGGGTTATTTTTGACCCGATGCTTGCAAGTTATGTAATTAATCCAGATAGCAGTCACAGTCTTGGTGAATTATCCCAAAAATATTTAGGTTTAATCATTCAAGATTATTCTGAATTAGTTCCTAAAGGTCAGACAATTGGTGACATAAATATAAATAAAGTTGCAGCTTATTGTTGCTTTCAAGTTCATGCGACATTTCAATTAGTACAAAAATTACGGGAAGAGTTGGAAAAAATTCCTACTTTACATAAATTACTGTTGGAAGTCGAACAAACTCTAGAACCTGTTTTAGCGGATATGGAATGTCAAGGTATCCGTATCGATAGCGATTACTTAAAAACGCTATCAAAACAGTTGGAAACCGATCTAGATAAGTTCGAGCAACAAGCTTATGAGATCGCAGGAGAACAATTTAATTTGGGTTCTCCCAAACAGTTAAGTGTAATTTTATTTGAAAAACTCGGTTTGAGTACTAAGTTCTCTCGCAAAATTAAGACCGGATATTCAACTGATGCTGCAACTTTAGAAAGGTTACAGGAAGTTGATACTAGTGGAATTATTGATGCGATTATTGAATATCGGACTTTATCAAAATTGAGATCGACTTATGTAGATAAGTTACCGGAATTAGTACGTCCTGATACTCATAGGTTACATACCAATTTCAACCAAACAGTAACTTCTACGGGAAGGTTATCTTCTTCTAACCCTAATTTACAGAATATCCCCATTCGTACAGCATTTAGTCGTCAAATTCGTAAAGCTTTTTTACCAGAAGAAAACTGGTTGATGGTTGCTGCAGACTATTCGCAAATTGAGTTAAGAATTTTAGCGCATTTATCTCAAGAGCCGATTTTAGTGGAAGCTTACCAAAATAATCGGGATATTCATACTTTAACGGCTCAGTTGATGTTTGAAAAAGACGAAATTACATCAGAGGAAAGACGAGCGGGGAAAATTATTAACTTTGGGGTAATTTATGGAATGGGTTCTGTAAAATTTTCCCGTTCTATTGGTGTGGATAGAAAACTAGCAAATGAGTTTATTCAAAGATTTTACAGTCGTTACCCAAAAGTTTTTGAATTTTTGGAAGGGGTGAAAAAGCAAGCTATATCCCAGGGTTACGTAGAGACAATTTTGGGACGTCGTCGCTATGTGCAATTCACTGGTAATAGTTTACAAAAACTCAAAGGTCGTAATCCAGAAGATATTGACTTAAGCAAACTGAAAAATTTGGGACCCTATGATTCTGGTTTACTCCGTGCTGCAGCGAATGCACCAATTCAAGGTTCTAGTGCTGATATTATCAAAATTGCAATGGTGCGATTGCATAAAGTTCTGCAAAATTATCAAGCTCGGTTATTGTTACAAGTTCACGATGAATTAGTTTTTGAGGTTCCACCACAAGAATGGGAAGAGTTAAAACCAATAATTAAGTCAGAAATGGAAACTGCTGTAGAGTTAAGTGTTCCTTTATTGGTTGATATCAATTCAGGTGATAACTGGATGGAAACCAAGTAGAAGTTTGCTTAGGACACTCGCATAAATAATTTCCTAAGTTTTGAATGGCGAAGGCTAAGTAATCAAGCAGAGCAAGAAAAATTCTTGGGAAGTTATTTTTTCGAGTTTCCTTATTTAAAACTTTGATAGGTTATCTCCTGTAAATAGGATATTTTGTAGCTCTTGTGCAACGTACCTTATTGATGATGAGAATTTTAAAATAAGTCTATGCTTTCCAATTTATGTCCAAGTAAAAATTTCAATTATTCAGTATCTACTATGCCAACTATTAGTTAAAAATTATAGATGACTTTAAAACTAAAGTCTAAATCTTCAGATGATGTCAAAAGAATAAAATATTAACAAATCAAGCTAACTTTTGTTTTACAGTAGCCTTTTCAGAAAATTGCTTATAGTATTTAGCATAATATGAACTGAAAAAGCAAAATTTCATTTAAAGCGTTTCCCTGTAACAAAAATATAAATAAACACAAGCGTGAAAAAAAATAATTCAAAAAGATTAACCCATATAAGTTGATCTCTGTATGTCGATGACCACAAGTTTATATTCCCAACTACTATAGAAATAAAAGCAAGAAGAAAAAAAAGAGCTATGATTATGAGATAATTCCATTGAAGCTGAGGAGTACCGGAAATTCCATTAGAATTTCGCAAGTAAGTTTCCCATGATAATGGTTTTGTTTCATTTGGATATTGAGATAAAAATTTTTGATTTATTTTCTCCTCCAGTTGTAGTAAAAAGTAACCTGCTCTAATCATTCTTGCCACTTCCCCAATCCAGATAATAAGCACTGCATAGCATATAAGAGGAAGAAGCACTAGAAAAACTATAGATGCCAAATTAATCTGATTCCAGGATGTAAATCCAGCACCTATAACAACTCCTACAGATCCTAACCCAAAACGTAGTACAGATTGCTGTGTTTGCATAGCAAGTAAGCTTTCAGCACGTAATGTTCTGTACTCTTCGAGAACTACGTCAATCCACTCGGTCACTTAGCTACTCCTTATTTTACGATTAGCTTTATTCAATATTCTCCATCATCAACAAAAAAATCAGCATCATCGTCATACCTAGATTTACCAGAACTTATGAAATTCCACACGGGTTGTAATATCGCCATACCTACAATCCCGATCGCAAAACTAAAGGCTAGTACTAAACCAAAAGGAATTCTAGCTGATTCTAAACCAAAAAATCTTAAATATACTAGTTCAGCATTTTGAACGGAGACGATCGCAATAAACAATACTAAACAAGCAATTAATATAGATATCAGCAAGCTTACAAAATTTTTCATTGATCACTCATTACTCATTACTTATTACTTATTACTTATTACTCATTACTCATAATGGTTTGGTGGAGAGACGCGACAGAGCCTGCGGCGTCGGCGTTAGCCTCTGGCGCGTCTCAACATAATTCATCAAAATTAGCTCATAAAATCAAGCTGTTACAGGCTGAATTTGATGAATTTTGTTGTCCATTTCTTGAGCAAGTTGGTCTAATTTTTGAGCGGAGTTAGTTTCCATATAAACCCTTACCAAAGGTTCGGTTCCTGATGGACGTAGTAATACCCAACTACCTTCTTCTAAATAAAGTTTAACGCCGTCTTTACGCCCTACTTCTTTAACTTTAATTCCTGCTACTTCTGAAGGAGGATTTTTAGTATAAGATTCCATCACAGCTAATTTATGGCTGTCGGTAAGGTGTAAATCCAAGCGCTTGTTGTATAGGGGACCGTCAGCTTCTGCAATCGCTTCTTTGACGAGTTCGCTTAAGGGTTTACCTTCATAAGCAATAGCTTCTGCGACTAACATGTCCGCTAAAACACCATCTTTCTCAGGAATATGACCGAGTACGCTTAAACCACCCGATTCTTCTCCACCTATTAAAACGGTGGTTTCCCGCATTTTGGCACCAATATATTTAAATCCTACTGCTGTTTCAAATAATTCTAGACCATACTTTTTGGCAAAATTATCTAATAGGTGAGTGGTAGCAACAGTACGAACAATAGCTCCTGTCAAACCCTTATTCTTCATCAGGTGACGTGCGAGCAATAGTAAAACTGTGTTGGGAGTGAGAACATTACCCAGTTCGTCCACAACTCCAAAGCGATCACTATCCCCATCAGTTGCTAAACCTAAAGCAGCTTTATCTTTCTTAACGGCTTCCACTAACCCTACAAGTTGTTCTCCTTTGGGTTCAGGCATTCCTCCACCAAATAATACATCGCGGTGGGTATTGAAACTTTCCAATTCGCAACCACAATGCTCTAAGACTTCATCTAAATAACCGCGAGAAGTGGAGAATAAAGCGTCATATTTTACTTTTAGCTTAGCGCTGCGAATTTTATCCACATTCAGAAGATTGTAGATAAACTTCATGTATTCTGGTTTGGGGTCAAAGCTGGAAATGGAACCCGAAGGATTACCAGAAGGAAGAGCATCCGATGCATCTGCAATATTCGCAACAATGGTATCAGTAATTTCAGGTGTTGCTGGACCAGCATAATCAGGAATATATTTAATTCCACAGTAGGGTGCTGGATTATGACTAGCGGTAAACATTAATGCACCAGCCGAGTTAAGATGGCGAGCATTATAAGCAATTACCGGTGTGGGGCAATCCCGCTCGCTAACTTTTACATTCCAACCCAAATCAGCTAAAACTTCCGCTGATGTTTGGGCAAATTTATCAGCTAGAAAGCGAGTATCATAAGCAATCAGTACGGGTCGGTCTTTTGTATAAGCTTTCTCTAAATAACTGGCGATCGCTCTTGTGACTTTGCGTACATTTGGGAATGTAAAGTCATCAGCGATAATTCCTCGCCAGCCGTCTGTACCAAATTTTATCTTAGTAGTATTGCTATCAGCGCTCATTGATGCCACCATTACTCATCCATCATCAATACTACAGGATGGTCACTGGTGATTGGTGGAGTATCACTTGTCATTTGTTACTTGTTACTTATTACTGATCGCTTTTGGCTGCAAATTTACGAACAAAGTAAAAATTACAAATAACAAATGACAAATGAACTACAGAGGAGGTAATTCTTCTAAGATTGTAAATCTAATATGATTGATAGCCAGGTCGCCAATGGCTACATCTTCTTTGGTAAGTCGTTTACCATTACTAGTAAGAGTTTCAAAGGTAATGCCTTTACCAATTTCAATGTGATACCAGCACAAACCCATGAAAAATCTTGTGGGGTAGGGACCGCGACTATCCGTATCGTCGGTGTTTGATTCCATTGGTAACCAACCATAGCCGGGCACATAAAACTCCAACCATACGTGATTGTAATCCGGTTGTAAAGGAACACCCTTTTGATCGGGGTGGGGTGGACATTTGTAACGACCAACGGTACGACAAGGAATACCATTCAATCGACACAATGCTAATAAAACACCAACATACTCACCGCAGGAACCTACACCCCTTTCTAAAACAACGTCAGGGGTATCAATATACGGTTTAATCCCGTAGGATAGTTCGTCATAAACATAGTTACGAATGCTGTACATTTTTCGTAACAGATTTGTTTCCCGCCCAACAGCTTCATTTGCAGCGTGACGAACGATTGCTGTGTCCATAGCTAATTCGTCATCATCCACCAAATAGCGTTCGTGAAATTCCGCCGGGGGGTTGGGTATATTTTCCACATCTGGGGGCGTTATGCGGTATTTTACACCTCTAACCTCTAGGAGCGCCTTCCAACCAAATAAATGTCGTTCCCCAGGGGTGAGGGTTTCAAATTTAAATACTGCTACACTTTGCCCATCAATTAGTTCTTCAGTAAAAGGTAAACCTATAGGTTCGACACTTCTAACTTTTTGACGATCAGTGTTTGAAGGTAAAGCAATTCGCCATTCTAAATCTTGTAGGTATACCTCATCTAGAGGTGAAATCTCCTCCGCATAGGACATTTCAATTAAATACCCATTAGAGAGCGCACAACGTTTTTCCGGGTCGTAATGGTAATGTAGAGGATGAATGAAAGTGCGATCGCGACGGGCGACTTCATAACTGGGGTCGGCGTTTGGGTTATCGCGAATGTAAGTTTCATCGGAAGCATAAGCAATGTAAATATTCTTTTGCTCCTGCTCGCCATCTTGATGAATTGCAATCCCAGTTGGCGACTCAAAAGGGGTAAGGACGCTGAAAATAATCTCTCCCGTTCCCCTATCAATCACATAAACTGTTTGTTCGAGGTTATCGCAAACCCATAGAGTTTCTTCATCGACCGCTAAATTTTCAATTCCTACACCTGGTGCATTAAAACTAGTAATTTCTCGCCGCGTATCCTTTTCAAACACCAATATTTTACCCAGCCTTTGGCAAGTAACATAAATTGCTGATTCCCAAACAGCCACACCATCAGCTTCATAGGGTAAGGTAACAAAATGTTCCAGACCCAAAGAATTGAGGTTACACAGGTATACACTATTACCCCGGGTTACCCAGAGAGTATCTTGCCAAATTGATAGACCCGTAATATCCATAAATTCCCGGGTTTGGTGGGGATTAATAATTTTTGTGTTGTCAGAAACTGGATCTATTTGTAAAAGATGTCCCCTAGGAGTGTCAATCGCAATCAGGGTATCTTTAATGAAAGCTATGCCGCAGATGGCAGCAGCACTAAGGGGTCGAATGGTCTTTTGCCCAAACATTTGGCTCGCTAGAAAACGGGGGAGTGCAAAACTCATATTAAACTGATTCACCTGAAGGGCTATTGTGCTAATGGGCGTTTTATGACTTTAATCGATTGTGGTGTAACCTGTCGGAATAAAATCTAAGATTTTAATTACTCACAATTGATGATTTAAATTGACGATTTAATGTGCTATATATTGCTAGAAATTACACAAGATAATGTACATAATTTGATAATTAGAAAAGTAAAGTTAAAAAGTTTATCTGTGTATAACATCTATAAGATATAGCCTGGAGACAGGGAAAATGTAAATTTAGGTGATGCTTTTCCCGCTATCACTAAATTATGATCGAATTTTGTAACCATTTCCTTTAATCTACAAGATGTCTGCTAATTCTCTGCCTGAAAATATTGCTGCTTGGCATACTTTGGAAGTTGATGAAGCACTAGAACTGCTCTCTACTCAAGCAGACACTGGTTTAGCGCCTCAAGAAGTTAACTCGCGGTTGCAAAAATATGGTGCTAATGAATTAGAAGAAGCTGGCGGACGCAGTGCTTGGGAAATTTTGGTAGATCAGTTCAAGGACATTATGTTGTTGATGCTGATTGCTGTTGCCATTATTTCTGGGGTATTAGACCTTGTTGCTTGGCGATCGGGTACATTACCTGCCGGTGAAATTCCTTTCAAAGATACAATTGCGATTATGGCGATTGTGATCCTAAATGGAATTCTTGGTTATATCCAAGAAAGTCGTGCTGAGAAAGCCCTTGCAGCCCTCAAACAACTTGCTTCTCCTAATGTTCGCGTAATTCGTGACGGTAATACCCTGGAAGTAACGGCAAAGGAATTGGTGCCAGGGGATATTATGTTGATCGAAGCTGGAGTACAACTTGCTGCAGACGGTCGCTTAATTGAAGAATCTAATTTACAAATCCGGGAGTCGGCATTAACTGGAGAAGCTGAAGCGGTTAATAAACATGCTAAGAAACCATTGTCGGAAGAGTCTTCCTTGGGTGATCGCGTAAATATGGTTTTCCAAGGTACAGAAGTTCTTCAAGGACGAGGAAAGGTTCTAGTTACCGGTACCGGGATGAAAACCGAACTGGGCAAAATAGCCGAAATGTTGCAGTCGGTTGAAGCGGAAGATACGCCACTGCAGCAACGTATGAGCCAATTAGGTAATGTTTTGGTAACTGGTTCTTTAGTCCTGGTTGTAATTTCTATTGGTATTGGTTTATTGATGGGTGGAAACTTCATAGATTTAGTGGAAGTTTCTTTGAGTATGGCTGTGGCGGTTGTTCCAGAAGGTTTACCGGCAGTAATTACGGTAACTTTGGCGTTGGGTACTCAACGTATGGTACGCCGTAATGCCCTAATTAGAAAATTACCCGCAGTAGAAACTTTGGGCTCTGTAACTACCATTTGTTCGGATAAAACCGGTACTCTGACCCAAAATAAAATGGTGGTTCAGTCAACTTTTGTCGGTAAAGAATATTTCAGTGTCAGTGGGGAAGGTTATGCTCCATCGGGAGAGTTTTTGTTAGATGAACGAACAATAATCCCCGAAGAATATCCAGAGATACCACCCTTAATGGTGGCTTGTACTGTTTGTAATGATGCCATCCTGCAGCAAGAAAAAGGGGAATGGAAAATCTTAGGAGACCCGACAGAGGGAGCCTTAGTAACTTTGGCTGCAAAAGCTGGATTTGAAAAAGATCAATGGGATACTAAACTACCCCGTGCAAGCGAATTTCCTTTTTCCTCAGAACGAAAGCGAATGAGCGTGATTTGCCAGGTGGAGGAAGTTGAAACAGGTTTTTCGCCCATTCGAGATGTTGACCCCCAAATTAGTAATTTATTGGCAGACGAAAGTCATTTAATGTTTACCAAGGGGTCGCCAGAAATAATTTTGTCCCTTTGCGATCAAGTTTTCTTGGGTGGAAATTCTGTCCCTCTCACCGAAGAGCAACGAAAACAAATTTTAGCAGCTAATAATAAAATGGCGGGTGAAGGTCTTCGAGTGCTGGGTTTTGCTTTTAGAGCATTAGCAAAAGTTCCTTCCGAAGCTTCAGAAAAAGAAGTCGAGCAACAATTAGTCTGGCTGGGATTGACCGGTATGTTGGATGCACCTCGCCCAGAAGTAAGGGCTGCAGTCCAAGAGTCCCGCGATGCCGGAATTAGACCTGTAATGATTACTGGCGACCATCAGTTAACTGCTAGAGCAATTGCTACCGATCTGGGAATTGCTAATGGAGGGGACCGGGTGCTCACCGGTCAAGAATTACAACGAATGAGCGACCAAGAACTAGAGCAAAATGTTGACTTAGTAAATATTTATGCCAGAGTCGCTCCCGAACACAAATTAAGAATCGTTAAAGCCTTACAAAACCGGAATAAATTTGTGGCGATGACCGGTGATGGTGTAAACGATGCTCCCGCGCTCAAACAAGCTGATATTGGGATAGCCATGGGTATTACTGGTACTGACGTCAGTAAAGAAGCCAGTGACATGGTGTTGTTAGATGATAACTTTGCAACAATTGTATCGGCGACCAAGGAAGGTAGAGTAGTTTATACCAATATCCGTCGTTTCATTAAATATATTTTGGGTAGTAATATTGGTGAGGTTTTGACCATTGCTGCAGCACCTTTATTGGGGCTTCCAGATGTTCCCCTCACACCCCTACAAATTCTATGGATGAATTTAGTGACAGATGGTTTACCTGCTTTAGCTTTAGCTTTAGAGCCAGCCGAACCAGATGTGATGAAACGTCCACCTTTCAGTCCGCGTGAAAGTATTTTTTCTCGGGGTTTGGGTTTTTATATGATCCGGATTGGGATTATTTTTGCAATTATTACAATTATTCTCATGATGTGGGCTCATTCTCACGTCCAGTCTGTTGGTGTAAATGGACTGAGTCCCGAGCGCTGGAAAACGATGGTATTTACAGCTTTATGCATCGCTCAAATGGGTCATGCGATCGCGATTCGTTCCAATAGCAGGCTGACAGTTGAAATGAATCCATTTTCTAATCCCTATGTTTTAGCTGCAGTAACTGTAACCACGATTCTCCAGTTGATGCTAGTTTACGTCCCCCCCCTCAGGGGATTCTTTGGTACCCACGCCTTAAGTTTGTCTGAATTAGGTATTTGTCTTGGTTTTAGTGCGCTGATGTTTGTTTGGATTGAAGGTGAGAAATTATTTTTAAGGATTATTGGCAAAAAAAGTGTTTAGATTTTTGGAGTTAGGAGTCAGGAGTCAGGAGTCAGGAGTCAG
>JGI1201J43222_100061_pt1 | contig 43922 bp, 26 predicted proteins | sample MastesBC008_FD_43222 | JGI IMG/M metagenome (IMG submission 43222) | reverse complement strand
AATGCCACCCTAAATGACTTTGCTGGTGCCCCCATTTCCTCTGAAAAAAATGAAGAATATTCTTCTTCAAACTCTGACCATGGTACTAAAGAAGCCATGATTACCCAACGGTTATCTTCTGATAACTTTCCTTGAAACGGAAGCTCAAAGTTTTCAGGTGATATTTGAGATTTTTCCTCTTTTCGGTACATAAATACTAGTTGCACCCCTTGTTCTTCCTCACCGTGATGCAAGGGTTTTGAGTTATTTTAGACTGTTTTCTTGCATCTGAATATATTCCTTGGGTCTGATAATGTATTAACCATCACCTTTTTGTATTTATTCAGCAAGCCCTACATATTATTCTGGATTGTATTATTGAGCAAATGCAAGTAATTTAAAAAATTTTCCCGTCTGTTGATTATCTAACCGTACTTCTCTTTTTGCCAAGCTACAATTATATCTGCAAGATTGGGATGGGATGCTTTAGCAAACAAGACAAGTTTTGAGGGATCTATAGCAGGTTCGATATCAAATTCACACTTGAGCCACTTTCGGAATTTCCTTAATTTTTCAATATCCACTTCTTCTGAGGTTACAAATACTTCATGACTGGATAAAGAGGATAACTCATAACCAATCTCATCAAATCCGATGGCGAGAAGTGACATAAAATCAGTTAAGTTATTAGCAATTACACCAAATTCAGTAGCCTCATCACTTAGAAATACTACCGGTGCTTCCACTGTCTTTAACTCCGGATAGAACCACATCGCATAACTAGAATCATCTGCTTCTTGAGCAAAATGTACAAATTGGTTTCCCATATAGCGATCGCCATCAAACCAATTTACTAAATCAGCAGAAGACATTTCAAAGTTGCTAACTATGCATTCGTTCCATTGGTCTTGTAATTCAACTAGCTTGCGAATACCATCCGGTAATTTTTTCCCTGGGGGAATTTTGCTCTCGATTTGAGTAACTATTTCTGACATTATGATGATTTTATCTTTATTCCTTTATGAATAGGAAATGGAGTTTCTGGCTCATTTGTTACAATCGCTTTCCTGACATTTTATCGAATATATTCTGTAATGTTATATCTTGTAGCCAAGTTGGACGCGATCAATTTACCCAATACCTTCGTGCGATCGCAAAATATGAGAATCCACAACTATTTTTGTTTTACAGCCTATCGGTTGATATCATTTCCTAAGTCTTTATTAACAACACAAAACCAGTACCAATCATTACAGTACCAGCAATAATATTTATAATTTTCTTTGCTCTGGAACTTTGAAAGATTAATCTAGCTTTATCAGCCATATATGCGTAACTAAGTTTTACTCCACCTACAGCGATAGTAGCGATCGCCATAATTATGCAAGTATCAAGAACAGATACATTTTTTAACTCAATAAAAGCGGGGAAAAAACCCAGGTAAAATAAAAGTGCTTTTTGATCGCCTAAAGTGATAAATAGACCGCTCAGGAAATTGGATAACCAGGATGATTCTCTAATTCCCTCAACTTCCACAACTTTTGATTTTGCTCTCCATAATTGTATTCCCAACCAGATCAGATAAGCACTACCAAGATATTTTACTACAACGAACAGGCTATCTAGAGTCTGAGCGATCGCCGATAAACCGTAAATAGCTAAGATGATAAATACAAAATCGCCAATTAGTATCCCCACTACTGTAACAAAGCCATGGGTAAATCCAGATGAGATTGTGCGCGCTACCACAGCAAATACGCTGGGACTGGGGACAGCAGCCAGAATAATCATTGCTCCCAACAGTGCAACTATACTGCTAAATGTCATGGTAGTCTGCATAGGCTGAAGTATCTTTATATGAAAATTTATCGCACATTAAATCAGCTATTTAGTCACAGGGGAATTTCAAGTAAATTAGATACAAATTAATTAAATTTCCAACTTATTTCAAATTTCTGTTTTGCTATTAAGAGTTTTGGTATTTATTATGACTTGTGAACCCAAAATAATTTAAGTACAATTTATCTTAAAGAAAAAAATAAAATTAACAACTAAGTATTATTTTCAATAATACAATTATTTGTGTTCTCTCAAACTTAAAATATTTCAAGAATATTAAAGGATTGAGGATGATGTCACAAACATTCAAATTTAATAGATAGCGTTCTAAATAAATATATTTAAGGGTGGATTGTATGATTCTCAAGTCTATCGGGAATAGCAAATGAAGGGGATTATATTGGTTCTGGTACCCGACTTTATCCTTTAACTCATATTGTCAGTAAATAATTAATGCCAGTTTACGACAAGCCGATGATTTACTATCCTTTATCTGTATTGATGTTGACTGGGATTCGGGATATTTTAATTATTTCTACACCGAAAGATTTAAGTTTGTTTTGAGACTAACTAAACCCTCGAAAATATTAAGTTTTAACTCTACGTGCTTGCACTATGGGTTATCTGAAAAAATTTGCCATAATTATTTTGGTTTTTCCTCTGTGAGTAATTGTTGTTAAATGAAGAATATTTTTTACCAGCGTCGATTTTTCTGGTGGTTAGGATTAAGTTTACTGGTTGTTTTGCTTGGGTTTATTCCGGTGAGGATTGCTGTTGCTTTTCACCAATCACCAACACCTCAAGCTATGTTTGTTTTAGGGGGTAATTTTGAGCGGACAAAGTTTGCTGGTGAGTTTTGGTCGTCTCATAAGGATTTGGACATTTGGGTTTCTGATTTTCCCCAGTATTTGGATAGACAGGGGCGGATTCTAAATCAGTTTGGAATCCCTTCTAGACAGTTGCATTTGGATGGCACAGCGACGGATACGGTGACTAATTTTACAACTTTGGTTGATGATTTTGTTGATGCTGATTTACAGCACATTTATTTGATTACGTCCGATTATCACATGAGGAGAGCGAGAGTTATTGCAAGTGTTGTTTTGGGTAGTCGGGGGGTTGTGGTTACTCCAGTTGCGGTGGCTTCGAATGGACATGAGTCTGAGTCTCTGATAAGAGTGGTGAGGGATTTTGGGCGTAGTGTATTGTGGATTACAATTGGTAGAAGTGGAGCTAGTTTGAATCCACGTTTGAGGAAGTCTGATTTTAAACATTCTCCTTCAATTACCTTTGTTAAATACTGCAAAGAAAATCCAGTCTACAACAGACGGCGACCTTGAAACCTTAAACGATGAGCATCTTTACGGGTAGGAAATGAAAAATAAGTGGCTTGAGTAGAATCTTGGGGTTTAGCATCAACTGTACCCGCCTCAATTTTATCGATAGCTTCGAGCAAAGCCTTAGCTCCAATAATCTTAGAGCGCACCATCAAATCATGTAGAGAATCACTAGGATTAATTGGGACAGATTTCTGTAAAATGATATCCCCAGCATCTAATTTTTCTACCATATAATGAATTGTGACAGTAGCCTCCGGTTCATTATTCACCATTGTCCAAAAATTCGGCATCATACCTTGATAACGCGGTAAAGGCGCAGAGTGCAGGTTAATACAACCTAATGGAGGAACTTCCAGAACAGATTTTTTAAGAATTTGGCTTGCAGCTACAGAGACTAACAAGTCAGGACGAATTTTGTGCTTTAAAGTATCCACAAAATTCGCAGCGTTAATTTTAGAGGGTTGATATAAATCAATATCATAGCGATGAGCTATCTCAGATGCGGAATAGGGACGAGTCAGAGGTCGCCAATAATTTAAATGGTTTAGCGCTTTAGCCCATGCATAATAAGCAAGCAAACGACTAAAGTCAAAAGCTCCATAGAAATGATATAAGCGTTTGGCTGTAGAAGTTATTTTTTCATTAAAACTAGGCGTAACAATAAGAGCAACAATATTGTCTTTTTGTGTCTGACATAGAGTATTTAATGCTGGAGGCAAATAAAAAGGATCTTCTTGAGTAATTATGGCAATTCGCATTTCTAATGTTTTCTCTTTCTATATAGATAAATTTTGAGCAAATACTTGTTTCATTGGAGCAAATTTAAACTCGTTTAGTAAAAGCCTTAGTCTATTTTCAGTTTTATCAAGGTTAACGTAGTGACGAAAGCGAGACATTAATGAAGCATTGCTTATACGCGGTTGTTTTGGGTCAAACTCCCACGGGTGCAAATAGATGATGGCTGGATGTCTGTCTATGTTAAGCCTACGAATAGCCCAACTAGTTATCGGTAGTGGAAAAAGCCGGAAATAACCTCCACCTGCAACAGGAAAGTTGTATTTACTTAAGCGCAATGTGCTAACAGGAATTTCCCACAAATCTTTCTTGATTTCATGGATAAATCTTTTGGCATCACTGATACCATAGCGGTCATGTGCTGTAAGAGGAAAGATACTTGAGTCGTACTTGATACCATAGTCACGGAGAATATCCAATGCCCATAAGGATTGGCGGGTGATGGAAAAGGATGGGGCACGATAACCTATAATTTGATAATCACCCAAAGCATTATGAATAGCTTTAATAGAACGATTCAAGTCATCAGCGAATTCTTTAGGAGTTTGGCGGTAAATCAGTTCATGTTGATAGCCATGTGTAGCAATTTCATGACCATTAGATGCTATTTGCTCAACAAGTTGAGGGTGACGTTCTGCAATCCAGCCCAACATAAAAAAAGTAGCACGAACTTTATACTCTGAAAGTAATTTCAGAATGCAATTAGTATTACAGACTACGCGGGTAGAGTAATTATCCCAGTTAGAACGTTTAATTACTTTTTCAAATGCGTGAACCTGAAAGTAATCTTCGACATCTATCGTTAAGGCGTTAAGCATATATGTGATTTGTATTTAATTTAAAACTTATATTTTTAGACAACTAACTAAAATTAAAAAAATCTGCAAAAATCATAGCTAAATTCACTTAACGTTTTAAACATTTAGGATAATTCAAGTTAGCTAGCTATTTACCAGTTAGGAGCCCGTAAAATTTTGTGTCTAAATAGTTGGTAAGTATATCCAAAAGAGTGAGCTAATGGCATTGTAAGTATAGCGACTCCACAGAATAAACATCGAGTTATTATGGAGGGGACTTTTTCTGAACTACGCCAAATTTCTGAATTAAATACCAAATCATACTTTAACGTTGTGCGGATACCTTCTAAGAAAGGAATCAAGAAGCAAATGAATAAAAATATGTAAAAGAATAAGCTAATTTGAGGGAATAAATAAGTAAAAGGAGAAGCAAATACTAGAAGTAACAGAGCAATGAATGGTATTTTGCTCCTTAAAGGGGATTTTTTAGGATGTTTAAGAGAAGTTAAATAACGCCCTCTACCATATTTAAAGTACTGCTTCCATAAAGTTTTCCATGTCTTGCGTGGGTGGTAACAGACTTTTATCTTTGAACTTATATAAATAGCTTTAGGATTTTTTTCAATTAATCTTAAATTTAACTCTGCATCCTGATTTGTAACTTGTGAAGTATCAAAATATTCAATATTCGATAAATTTAATTTTTCATTTTGCTCAGATTGTTTGTATAAAGCTACTTGAAGTATATCCTTTTTCCAAAAACAACCCATAAAGTTTGTATCTGAGTATCCGTCATAATTGGGATTTCTTAATTTTGAGCCACCGTTAGCTAAAAAACTTCTAAAAGCAAGAGCAACTCCGGCTTGGAAAGCTGTAGTTGCAACAGCACGCTGCGCTCCACTGACACTGGAGGCTTTTGATTCGATTAAAGCTTCTACACATCTTTCTATATAATCGGGTGCATATTCGCAATGAGCATCAGCCCTAAGAAAAATATCTCCTCTACATTGCTGCAAAATTAGATTAAGACCTGCTGATTGAATTTTTAGAGGATTATGTAAGAGTTTGACTCTTGAATCTTCTAGAGATAATTTTTTAACAATATCTTGAGTACTGTCAGTACTACCACCATCAGCAATGATAATCTCTATTAAGTCAGGATATTTAGTTAATAAAAAACTTCTAATTACTTGTTCTATAGTAGTTGCTTCGTTGTATGCAGGAATTCCTACTGTTACGGAAGCATAAGTTGTGATTTTTAGTTCAGATGATATATTTGCTACAGTAGTATTTATTTCATTTAAGTTCCAATTTTTTTGTTCTTCCATATGTATTAGTGTATTTAGGTATTTTTATTTTCCTACTTAATTAGAACTTCACGAATTGCTAATTATGATATGCTTTAATTAAAAAAATATCTTAAACATAATTATTCATTTGATTCAAGAGTAATTTAGCATTAGTTATATAATCATGATTTTTCTCAACCAATTTACGTCCTTCAATACCCATTTTTAGGCTTATATGTGGATTCAATAATAAAAAATGCATTTTTTCTGCTAACTCTTCAATATTTCCTGGTTCACATAAGTAACCATTTATATTTTCTTTAATAACCTCTGGAATTCCAGAAAGCTTAGAAGTAATAATTGCTCTTCCTAAAGCCATTGCTTCATATATAACTGTGGGTATACCATCCATATCACCATTTTTATCTATTACGCTTGGAGCGACCAAAGCTATACAGTCTTTTAGCATTTCAGGTAATTGTTCATTTTTATATTTTCCTTTTAAATTGACAATTTCCTGAAGATTATTAATTTTTATCAATTTTTTAAGATTCTGTTCTTCTAATCCATAACCATATATATCAACAACAAAATTTTCTCCTCTATTGTTTAGTATTGCAGATGCTTTAATTAGTACATCGAAGCCTTTTTTAGAAACTAAGCGTCCTAATGCGATAAATTTTTTACTAGTCAATACTGGAATAAGTTCTTGAAAATCATTAGGTCGAATAGCTGTATAATTAACCTTGATTTTCTTCTCACACTTCGGTGAAATTTCTAGAAGTTTTTGTTTCCCATACTCATGTTCTGAAAAGATTAAAATAGCACACTTTATCTTAATTTTTTTTAAAAAATCTACATATTCTAAACTCTTATCATAAATATCAAAAGCATGAACTTTGAATGAAAAAGGACATTTGAGTACTTCGCTTAACATTAAAGCTACTGTGGCAGTTCCTTTACCAAAGTCAGCATGAATCCAATCAAAACTTTGCTCTTTATTTAATAAATATGGATACCATCCAAGAGTAAATAATAAAGCTGCTAAATTCTTTTTTATTGCCAGTATATTAATTGATGCTATTAAAGTGAATGTCAGGATTCTAAGAAGAGATATTGGTGACCTGAATAGCAATAAAACAAAACCTAAAAATATATTATTATAATTTGGATAAATTACATGTTTAAGTAAAGGTATTGCAAACTCATGAGCTTCAGTACAGGATGAATTTCGACAAGATGCAATTGTGATATTTACACCACTATTTTGAATTCCCAACATTTCATTTTGCTCGAATACTAAACTTACTGCTGGAAATTGAGGTGAAATATAGAGTAATTGTTTAATATCTGTCATAAATTTAATTATTTTATCTTTTCTGCAATACAAGACAAGTTGATGAGACTCTCTTAAACAACCAAGTAAATCTTGCTAAACTACGCCACCATGTTTGCGGCTTATAAATTGGTAACATTAGTCGAACTGTAAAGGCTACCGCAAATATTAAAAAAGGAAAACGAGTTCCGTTATATTTACTATAAACAATCTCCCCATATAACTTTGTTAAGGTTGAAAATGACTTCTCAAGTTCATCTATGGTGGGACGGAACATAGTATCGATAGGATCGGGATGATATGGATATTGATGAGGTACTGTAACAAACAAGTAGCCTCCTTTAGGTAAGATAGAACTGATTATTTCACAAAATTCTTCACGATTATCTAGATGTTCAAGTAAGTTAGAACATAGAATAGACTTAATATTTAACTTAGCAATTTCTTTCAAAAACTCAGTATTACAGAGGTCTCCAGCAATATCAACTCCTTCATCTTGTTTCAGGTCCGTATGAATAACATTAAAACTTTTTTCCCTGGCAGGTTTAAATAAGTGTTTGTCTATCCAAGGCTGTGTTTTTTCTCTAAATTCTTTAGTTGAGCTACCTACATTAAGGATCGGAAAAATATTTGCTTCTTCTAAAGAAGAAATTTTTGCGGCTAACCAAATAGCTTCATTTTTTAACATATTCAGTCTCTATTTTTGTCACGTCGCAACTATTTATTACTTCAGCGTAGATAATCTCATCAATTCTAAGTATTTAGATACTATTTTCTCGGTACTAAAATCTTTAGCTCTCTGAATAAGTAAATTATTTGATATGACAGGTTGTTCTAGCATTTTTTCCATACCTCTAGCAAGAGCAATTGAGTCATTTTCTGGAACTAAAAATCCATACTTACCTTCTTTTAAAATTTCTACTGGTCCATGAGGACAGTTCGTTGAGATAACTGGACAACCGCACGCCATCGCTTCAATTAAAACTGTTGGTAAGGCTTCATAATCCGAAGATAAAACAAAAGCATTAGCCCTACTCATATAACTGTAGGGATTGTCAATAAATCCCGGCATAAAAACGTCAGATTCTATACCTAGTTTTTTAGTTAAACTTTCTAATTCGGTTCGTAATTCTCCTTCACCGAGTATCATGAGTCGAGCTTCTCTACGAGAACGTAAATCAGCAAAAGCAGTAATTAAGTTTTTATGATTTTTCTGTTTGTTTAACCGTCCAACTGTCAAAAAAACCGGTGGTTGATCTGGATTAAACCAAGGATGCTCATTTGGTTCTTCTGCTTGCTGAAAAATTTCATCATTTATAACTGGGTTATACAATACATTTACTGAACCTTTCTTAAGACCCAATTCTATTTCTAGATCGCGAGCTGTTCCTTCTGAAGCAGAAACAAGTATATCTCCAAAAGGATAAGTCCATCGCATTAAGCTTAATATCGGTATCCTTGTATATAAAGGCATACTATATTTATCTATTGACAGGGTATTATGTGCTGTCATAAACAAGGAAGTAGGTATTCTGGCCAAATGACGTGCAATAAAAGCTGCTATATTTCCATTAAAATTAGCTGACAACAATACATCTGGCTTTTCTTTCTTTAAATAATTTGTCAGTTTAGGTATTGATAAAAATAATTTTTTAGAATTCAGATTAATGAGCCTTACTTCTGATGATACTTCCTTTAAAAAGGAACCACGGGCAGAAGTTAAAAGTAAGTCCGGTATAATATTTTTATCTACCATTGCATTAATTAAATTAACAATTGTCTTTTGTATTCCACCTCCTTCTAAATCTCTTAAAAAAATTGCTATTCGCGGAAAATTATGTTGGTTGTACATATACTGATTGTTCTTTTATAAGGATAACTATCAGAAGATAAACATAGAATTTAGGACTTACGCATTGACAGGATTAGGAAAATATGAGGTATGTATTTTAGGCATCAAACATCAATTTTCCGATACCTTTTACGCAATTACTTTAATCACGGAGTTATTGAAAATAGTCTGAAACAACGTATTCTCGTTCCTGACTGTAGTAATCTTGTACTGTTATTAAGTCCTAGAATTTATTTTAATTCATCAAAAGATTCTATACCTCGATTATTTACAAACTGTTGAAGCCAAACTTCCATAGTAAATAGTCTAGTCAATGTTTTTATATATTTTGGATATGGATACCCAGAAAATAATATTTTCTCACGATCAAGGTTTATAAACTCTCGCCATAAAGCTTTTGAGTTTAATAATAAAGTCTGAGCTAAACTATTGAAAGGTTCACTACGAAGCCACTTTACATAATCCATTGTTAGGTACTTATTTGAAATTGGAATGCTCATACATTGACTTCCCTGAAGTATTCTAGTCCACAACTTATTATTTTTCTTACCTAATTTTTGTATTACAAGTGGACTATCAATGCTTGTGCCAGTTTTATGCCACGGATATTTTTTAAAATAATCAGGATGTAACTCTAAGAGGGCTTCATTATAAATCCGACTATCTGACACCCAATTTCTAGGCAAGCTAAATAAGAACGAGAAAAGCTGATTCTCGAAAAAAGGTTCACGAACTTCGACTGCACTTAATTCAATACTAGGTCCAAAAGAAGTAAAGCGTCTTAATCGTACCCAAAAATTATCCTCTTGACTCAACTCATCACTAACTATAATTTTTCCACCACCTGCGATCATATCTCCAAAAAGTCCATCTATAACTATCCCACCATCTCTTTGTATAAATTCAAGACAGTGTATGACGTGTGTATGAAGCAGGTCAATCATACCATCGGTCATCCAAATAGCTTTAGCTCTTGATGCTAACCAGTTATTAGAATCTATTTCTATAACAATATGTTTTATACCACATTCTTTGGCAATTTTTGAAGCTATTTTTACTTCTAAAGACGATTTTTTACCATAAGTTATTGCACCTTTTATTTGAACATGTTTCATCGCTTCGAGCAGAAGAAAGCGAGAATCTAACCCACCGGATAGTGTAAGCCAGACAGGACGGTTTTCAATATTTTTCAATCTAGATGCTACAGAATTTTGTAGATATTTTTTCAGAATTTGCTTTGCTTCACTAAAGTTGATTGAGTCAATATCATTAATTCCTGAATTTAAGTAGATATTATTTCCAAATGGTATTATTTTATTCGTAACTTTATTTAAATTTAGATTGTAAATAACAATAGCATTTCTTGGTAAATCAAATACATTTTTGAAGTAAGTTTTATTTGGTAATACCGTGCCATTATTGAAGAAATCTTCTAAAGAATTATGATTAAATTCTAAACTCATAAATGATGATTCTCTCAAAGCTTTTAGCTCAGAAGACCAAACAAATACATTATTTATATAACCATAATATAATTTACGAATACCGTTTTTGTCAGCAATCAAAATTATTTCTTTAGTTCTAGCATCATATATTGATGCTACAAAATACCCATCTAAATCATAATAATGGCGATTAATTAAATTTCTATTTTCACATATCATTCTGTGTAAAAGCTTTGTACTTCTATAATCAGATGTACTCATTCCAATTATTTTTGCGATCTGCTGTAAATTGTATATCGGTCCCCAAATAGAAACCCAAGAACCATCATAAAATTGTTCAAAATTGCTTTCTTTATCATCAATAAGCTTGTTTAAACCACAATATGTGTGAGAATCTTTATTATTCCATTCAATAGTTTTTAATCTTGAAGAATGATTAATACTACGTGCCATCTTTTTTATATAAGATGATAGTTGTTCTCTATTAATTTTTTCTGTAGATATTCCAATTAATCCAGGCATATTAGTTTCCTTATATCAGTTATTTATGAAATTTAATTATTCCAAGAATATAAAGTAGAAAGTAAAAAATGATTAAGGGAGTCAAGTAAACTCGACTTAACTTATAAAGAAACGACACCGTATGAATACGTAAACCATCAAGCATAAATACAGGTAAACTACCAGCAAAAAATAATAATGAGCCCATAGTATTTGAATTCATCATATTTTTATAGATTTTTCCAAGTATCCAGCTATAAACGAATAAATGTAAAAATACACCAAAAACACTAAAATTTATATATCCTTCTGTTATTGGTGAAAAGCCTCGACCCTCTCCTCGTGCCCATGCATCTGGATAAAAAGTTGTCATGCGCCATTCATTTGGATCAAAACCAATATCAGTAAAAAGACGAGCAAGAAATGGAAATAATCTTCCAAAAGCAGACAAATACGAACTACCATATTGTAATGGCGGACCACCAAACTGAAGAACTTCTAGCATAGAATTAGCGGGATCTTTGAACTCCCTAATATTAGATGGTAAAAGAATAGATGGATCGCGGGACACTTGCTCAAAAGTACTCAGAAAAAAATCAATGGCACCAAATTGTAAATAGTAGCGTCCAATAGCATAAAATTGAGAAATAAATAAACCTAATAATAGCCCAAAACTAATATATTTTTTAGAAATTCTTTTATGACCGTAATGATATAAAATAGAGCCAAATATTATGGAGTAAACAAAGCTACTTCTACCTCCAATAAAAAAAATAATACAACTACAAAGAATATAAATAGTTACTCCTAAGACTTGATTGATTTTAGATTTTCTTTTAATCCCATAAAACCAAAAAAGAATAGCTGATACTAGTACCCAATCAAATCCTGCACCCAAAATATAAGAGCTTTCTAAAACTTGATATCTTTCACCACCATATCCAACTCTGAGTAATCCTCCTAAACCACCAAAAGCAGATAATTGAGTTACAACAGAAGCACAAGACAAAACTGAAAAAACTATAGCTGTTAACTGTAAACTTGATAAAGATAGTTCATTAATAAGTATTTTGTTATTTTTAATATGTTTAGAGTTACTAGCAAAGTTTAATCCAATTATCATTGCGATTAATCCTATAACCTGTAAAAAAATATATTGATATAAAACTTCTAGGTCAAACCTTTGAGTTATTTCTACATCTCCAGTTAAAGGTCCAATACCATAAAAAGTAAACATAATAGGAAGTAATCCACATGGATTAAGAGCATCTTGGCTTTCAAAAGATATAAAATTGATAATTAATACAGCGCAACAAACTAAAATTAATGAATTAATAGCATTTTGATTCTCTATAGTGAAAATTGCTATTATAAAAATAAAAATGCAGGCTAATTGACTGAAATAAAATGTTTTTGGATAAAATCGAAGCTTACTCATATTTTTGATGATATATATTAATTATCTTTTTGATTACAATTTCCCCTGAAATTGAAACTGCTGTATAGGCACCTGCCATCCAAATAGCAGACTTTGGTAAAATAAAAGTGGCTATACAGAGTATAAAGGCACGACTAATATTAATTAATGCATCTATATGAGGTACACCTATTGAGTGAACAAGGATATTTAGATAACCAAGATACATAACTATGACCATTCCTATGCCTAAAATAATAAAGACTGGAATACTCGCTTGATAACTATTGCCTAATATAAAATACTGTGTAAAAGACATAATTACTAGGATTACTAACATCAATCCAAAGAAAATTGGTGCTATATCTAGTATTATTTTTTTATATCTTTTACGTTCTTCTAATGAGTTAATAGCAGATACATCTGGTAAAATAATTGTACGGATAGCATCATTTGTTAATATAAAAATAGGAATAAATGTTAAAGCCGCACTGTATATTCCTACTTCATCTGCATCTGTAGTAGTTGCTAAAGTAAACTGTGGTATTTGAGAAAGAAGAGTGAAGCAAATTGTAGATATCCCAACCCAAAAGCCATAACTTAATATTGATTTTAAAATATGATATTTATTAGTTTGGGCATACTTATTTTTAGATTTTTTAGATATATAGCTTGATATATTTTTAAAGCTAGTTAATATTAATAGTGGCAAAAAATAGAGACTTGCAAAAATTGATATAATAGAAATGTGATTGACAACTAATAAAAATAATACAACAAACAATCTTAAAAAACCATATACCCATGTATAAATATTAAAACTTCTGAAGTCTTTTTGAGACTGTTCTATAGCCCTTGTGCTTTTCCATATACTATGTAGTCCTCCTGATATAATTGCTAAATAAATTAGCAAATTCATACCTTTTAGAATTGGAAAATTATTAATTATTAATTTTGTTGCGGGATAAATTAGTAGGCAAATTATAATCAGTAATCCATACTTAAATTGATTTATTACTCTAATTAAATTCGATTTATAAATAATATCTGTAGATGCGTTATAAAGACGAACTAACGCAATACTTGTACCAAAATCTAAAAATGTAGATAAATTTACCGTGATAGCGACTGCAAGAGCCAATTTCGCAAATTCAGTTGGTCCAAGTAATCTTGCTGCAAAGATTGTTATAGCAAACGACGAAAAGTTGTTAAATACATTAGCACTTAGTACACCTATTAAACTTTTGAGCTTAGGATGTATTTTGATTTTTTTCACTTTGAAGTTTTTTTGAATTATGTGCTTATTACTTTTGATACTTAATCTCCAAGTCTTCGTTAAGAACGAGTTTCCATTTTTTAACCAATTTAAAACTTCAATCAATATACTTCTTTCAAAGACAGTAGAGTTGAAGCACTAGGTCAATCCAGATAACCTAAATTGATTCATCGTCAATTACCTTGTGTTTTTTATAACTACTCAGCTTCATCACGCAAATAATATAACAGAGTACATCAAACAAAAATGTTTGCTAGTTTATACCCAAGCAAAAAATACTATTTTTTATTAAACCCCCTAAGAAACTTGCGCTCGAACGCTTATAAAATAGTATTTTTTGATTTTGTCAGCGTTAGTATAAATGTAAAATATATTGTAATTAAGCAAGACCAAGAATGAGTTAGGTTATCTAAAAATATTGTAGAGAGGTAGCACTGTTACCTCTCTAGATTTTTCGGGAAATATACATTCTGTTTTTCAAGTAAAAAATCAAACTGATACCTTCTCCTTTATATTATTTCCGTAATAGCTCTGTCCATAATAGCCACCATACTGACTATCACGATTAATACCATTAAGCGCCATCCCTAAAACTCTTTGACCAGACTGCTCTAACTGATTCTTCGCTGCACTAACTGCATCTGAAGTAGCAATTCCTGGACGAACTACCAATAATGTCCCATCCACTAATTTGCTAAATATAAGGGAATCTGCAGCAGCCGTCAGAGGAGGAGTATCAATAATAATAAAATCATATTCCTTTTTAGCCTCTTCCAATAAGGAAACCATACTCTGAGAGTCTACCAATGCTCCTGGATTTGGAGGAATTTTACCTGCAGGTAATAAATCTAAAGTTGCTAAAGGTTTTTGAATCGAATTTTGTAATTCTGCTTTACCTACAAGTAGATTACTCAGTCCAGAAAAGCTATGTATCTTCCAGAGCTTGTGCTGACGAGGACGGCGCATATCTCCATCGATTAACAATACTCGTTGACCAAATTGGGATATTGTTACTGCTAAATTTGCAGAGACAAGAGATTTACCCTCACCAGGAACAGAACTAGTCACCATTAGAACTTTGAGAGTCTTATCAGAACTAGTAAAACTCAAATTTGTTTGTAGCATTTCAAAGGCTGAACTTTCTACTGAATAAGGGTTATTCAGTGTAGGTAGTTCAGGATTACCGTCAAACCCTTTACCTTCAAATTGTGGAATAGTGCCCAGTACAGGATAATTCAAAAGTCGCTTGGCTTGGTCTACTGTTTTCAGAGACTTATCCATTGTTTCTAAGATCAATGCTGTCCCTGCACCGAGAAGAATACCTAAAAACCCACCCAACAACAAGTTAAGTGCTATACGAGGAGATATTTTTTTATCGGGAACTAATGCCTCAGATATAATTCTGGCATTACCAATATTTTGATTTTCTATTACTTGAACTTCCTGAAGTTTCTTCAAGAGGTTTTGATAGGTTAATTGTGCGATTTGCAATTTGCGTTCTACCTGTCTTTGCTGCTGTTCTAATTTTGGTAAGACAGTTAAACGTGCTTGCTGCAGAGCAAATGCTTTTCTCAAAACTCCAACTTGTTTGGCTACAGCTAATCTTTCTACTTCTGACTTGAGCAACTCAGAAGTCAAAGTTTGCTTAATTTCTCCAACCTGCAAGTTATCTTCTGTGATGGAACTATCATTACTATTATTATTTACAACTTGACCTACCCGTTTTTCCAATTGATTTCTTAAAGCCCGTTCCTTGTTAGATAGGTCGATGACCGTTGGGTGTTGATTCGTTAAGCGAGTTCGGGCTACAGCTAACCGATCTTGTACCTTCTGATATTCTTGAAGTGCTTGCTGTACAGCTGGAGATTGACTCAATTCCGAAAGTTCCACAGCTTTTTGTTTTTCTATATCTAACTCGCGCTGTAAAGCTTGGGAACGTTCATTTGCTGCAGCTAACTTTGCTTCAGCTTGGTTTAATTCTTGCAATGAATCTTTGAGACCCTCTACTCCAAATTGTGCTTCTTCCTTCAAAGCTACTACTTTATTTTCTTCCTTAAACTTACGTAGCTCAGCTTCTGCTTTGACTACTCTACTTTCAACTTCGGGTAATTGGTTATTAAGGAATTCCCTCGCAGCCCTTGCCTCAGCTGTATTAACACGAATATTATTATCAATATAATCCTGCATTAAAGAATTAACAATAGCTGCAGCCTGTTGGGGATCGGTACCTTTATAGGAAATTTCTAAAACATCTGTACCCTTTGCACTTTTTACCTTGAGTTGTTTCAAAAAATCTTCTATTGATATCGGTTCGTTATCATCATCTCTAAGGTTAAATTTATCAATAGTTTTTTGGATAATAGGGTTGGAACGAATTACTTTTGCTTCTGTTTCCAAAGGATTGCTCAAATTTGTAATTCCACTGAGTTCTCCCACTGCTCCACTCAAGCCCGTCAGAGAAGAAACATTACTCTGCTTATTAAACAATAGCTCAGCTTTTGCCTCATAAATAGGCTTTTGCATGAACGTAACTAATGCTGCAAGTCCCACAACAGAACCAGCAACAACACTTGCAGGAACCCAACGTCTTTTGAGAATCAGCCAGTATTGTTCTAGATCGATATAGTCCGTATCTTCTCGTTCAACTTGAGGTGAAGATGTCATTTTTTTACTGAAGTCTCTTGTGACAGCGATTTTCTGTAAATTTGTATCTAAATCATCACGGGCGATTTTCAAATATTGAAAATGGATATGATTTATGGTTTAGAAATGAGTGAAATTTTAATCCAATATAGAATAGCCAATTAACCAGAGCAATTTAAAGTTGAGAAAAATACATTTTTGCCGTTTTTTAAGCAAATATTACAAAAATAATTTCAATAAATATAAGACATGGGGAATAGGAAATATTATCTGATTACTATGACGTAATTTCAAAATTTAAAGCTTACATTAATTATTTTCATAAAAAATATAGTAGTTTCCGGTTGAGTGCATTACACCTTGTAGAGACTTACTATAGTAAGTCTCTAAGCTATGGAAGTGTAAAGTGTATTTTATTCAAATGAAAACCACTATAACCTAGGCTAAATACTCTAAAAAGAATTTAAGACAACTATAAAATTTCAAGTTTAAAGAGATATTAAATTTCTTATTGAATACAAATAGCTTTTTTCAGGAAAACTACCCATAAGCAATAAAAATAATTAGCCAAAGCCGCTAATACATACAACAATAAAATTCAATTCATAAATATGTATTTCTAATTAATTCACTATATATCAGTATTAAGCATATAAATATTTTATATATATTCTATCAAATGTTATCCCTTATATATTAATACTTACTTCTCTAGTAAATACTAGCTAAATGTTATTTATTGACATGCTTTTTTATTTTCGACTAATTACAATAAGCTCTGAAATATACAAGTTATTATATTATTTTAATTCATTCAGAAAGTATTTATTAATTCCGTAAAGTTAGTAAATAGATAATTTTCTCATCTAATTTAATCGAATCGAAAGCTCACAATTTTCATTACTTTCTGTTTAGCAGCTAACAAAAAATCATACCAATAAATACTAATGCAACAAATTTATTCAGACTTTAATCTAGATAGTAATAAGCAAAATACAAATATCTTGAAGGTGCTCCGTAAAATACCAATTTTACTTTTGTTAGGAGATATTCTCGGGTTATTGATTTGTCTAAATATTACCCTCTGGTTAACTTTAGGAGAGTCAATTAATTTATTAGATCCAATTCTAACTGGATTTATTTTGTTAATTATCACCGGAATGTATTTAGCCAATACATATAATCCAGACTCGCAAATCGCAGGTTTGCGGACTCCAGCACGAATTATTATATGTCATCTTGTTTTAGCTGCAATTATTGCAGCTACTATCTATTTATCTGGAGTATGGGAAAAAAGTGTCCTCCTGACAAAGAATGTTTGGTTACCAAGTCTAGGATTATTTACCCTTTGGTCTATCAGTACGAGAATGACAACTGTAGCGTGGATGCGATCGCGTACCGAACAAACTCGCTGGTTAATTCTAGGTGCGGGCGATCACACAGTTGAGTTTGTCAAAACTTTTCTCCAAAAAAATCCTTTTGGAAAGTTAGTAATTCTGGTTGAAGATAAGAAAGAAGCTATCAATAAAGAAAGTATTTCCCAATCACAGGGCAAACGTTTGCATGTTAATAATCTTTCTCAATTACATTTTTGGAGTAAACAGCATTGGTCAGGTGTAATTGTTGGTAGTGAAATCAAATTATCTGACGAATTAGTCAAACATGTGATGGAAGCCCGACTACAAGGAAGCCCAGTTTACAGATTACCGGAGTTCTGTGAAGCTTCATGGTATAAATTACCATCATCCTTTTTACAGGATACATGGTTTGCTTTTAGTCAGGGTTTTAATCTTGTCAATAGTCCTCTACAGTTAAAGCTGAAAAAATTTCTAGATAAATTTGTTGCTGGAATACTACTGCTGATTTTGTCACCATTAATGCTGTTAGTTGCATTACTAATCAAGCTAGACAGTCCAGGTCCAGTTTTTTACAGCCAGTCTCGCACAGGAATAAACTGTCAGCCATTTAAAGTTCATAAATTTCGTTCGATGTATCAAGATGCGGAGAAAAGAGGCGCTCAATGGGCTAGCAAACGTGACCCCCGCATCACTAGAGTTGGTTACTGGATAAGGATTCTGCGAATTGACGAATTACCTCAAATTTGGAATGTACTTAAGGGAGAAATGAGTTTGATTGGTCCTCGTCCAGAACGACCAGAATTTGATACTAAACTCAAACAAGAAATTCCCTACTATGACGTGCGTTATTTAGTAAAACCTGGTATTACGGGTTGGGCTCAAGTGATGTATCCCTACGGTGCATCCGTCGAAGATGCTTATGAAAAACTATCCTATGACCTCTATTACATCAAAAATTATTCCTTATTCTTAGATATTGCCATTTTCTTCAAGACTATCCGCGTAGTTTTACTAGGTAAAGGAAGATAGATGACTCATAAACACAAAGTATTAGTTACAGGTGGAGCAGGCTACATAGGCTCCCATGTAATTCGTCAGTTAGGAGAAGCCGGATACGATGTAGTGATTTACGATAATTTTTCTACAGGTTCGCCCCAAGCCATAACACAGGGTAAATTAGTTGTTGGAGATTTAGGAAATCTAGAGCGCCTTTACCAAGTATTTGCTCAACATCAGTTCAGTACGGTATTACATTTTGCAGCAAGTTTAATTGTTCCAGAGTCAGTTAAATATCCTCTGGATTACTATACAAACAACACCCGTAATACTCTAAATTTACTGCGCTGCTGCCAAAATATGGGTGTCAATCAACTTGTTTTTTCCAGTACAGCAGCAGTATATGGAGAGCCCAAAGAAAATCCGATTACAGAATCAGCCTTGACTTTACCAATTAATCCCTACGGACGCTCAAAATTAATGAGTGAATGGTTGATTCGTGATTGTGGGGTATCATCATCTCTGCGCTATGTGATTCTCCGATATTTTAATGTTGCGGGTGCTGACTCTAGTGGTAAACTAGGACAGTTCTCAAAAAATGCAACCCATTTAATTAAACTTGCTTGTGATGCAGTTTTAGATCGCAGATCTAACTTACAAATTTTTGGAAATGATTTTCCAACAGCAGATGGTACTGGTGTTCGAGACTATATTCACGTAGAAGATTTGGCTACAGCACATTTGGACGCGTTACGTTATTTAGAGCAAGGTGGAGAAAGTCAAGTTTTAAATTGTGGCTACGGACAAGGATACAGTGTCCGACAAGTAATAGAAAAAGTAAAAACAATCTCTGGAAAAGATTTTCCTGTAATTGAAACTCAGCGTCGTCCTGGAGATCCTGCTTGTGCGATCGCCAATGCAGATAAAATTCACGATGTATTGGGTTGGAAACCAAAGTTTAACAATTTAGATAAAATCATTCACAGTACTTTAGCCTGGGAAGTCCAAAAAGAAAATTTTACGTCAGACTTAAATACTAATATTCCAATTCCCCATAAATTAAGCCTGACAAGTTAGATTTTGAATTTAAAATAGCGAGCGTCACCGACATCAAGATAACCTCAATAATATTAAAAGTAGCGATCGCTGATTACCACTGAGCCGCGCTTAGCAGCGTTTGTTGACGCACTCCGTGTTCGCTGTAAGCGCGTCAACAAACACCTCCGGTGCCCCTCACGTGGACGCGGAACTCCTCTGAGACGTTTATCGCCACTTATGCATAATCGTGCGATCGCCAATATCTCATATCAATCAAAAATTAGGATTGTGGCAAGATTTGCCCAAACTCTTGTATAGGGTTAAATAGTTAAAGCTTGCTTAAACAAGAGCCACAACCGATTTATTCTATCTTTTTTGCACATTTTGTCTATACTATTTCCCCATGCGGCTAAAAACTTGACGGCTCTCTAAATGAGCTTCAACATCTTCCCTAATATGCCAAACTGGGCGTAACTGTTTCTTCGCCACCAACTCCAATTGATCGGTCTGATGAGTCGAATCTGGTTGAGACGCATTTCCATAACTCATCACCGCCATAGCCTTTACTGGTTTGGAAAACTCAATTGCAGCAACATAAGAGTCACCTGCTACAGGTTGAAATTTACCATCTTCCGAAGGAGCAAAATTGATAACTCGGAAAATTCCTAAGTCTCCATCCCCACCATTACCTGGTAAGTCCACATTTCCATATTTCAAGCGGAAAACCTCTCCCCAAGCAACATCTAATTTTCCATAGGCTTTCTCTACTTTTTGTGCTACTGTTTCCAGTAACTTCACTGCATCTTGAGGATTTGCTAATCCATCGGGTGTATTCCGGGGTGAATCTTCACTCCAAGGTTGACTAAACGCCTTATCCAAATCTAACTCTTGTGCCCAAGCTGCAAATAATACTGCTCCCCGACTATCTGTATTCGCTTGTCTGTCCCACTTTTCTAAGATGGTTGCTGCTCGTTGTGCCAATTCGCCACCATATTTCCGCGCAGCTGGAATTAAATCATCCAGAATCCGGTCCGCAAATTCCATACGTGTTGAATGCTTATATTCAATCATTTCGTCTAATGTGATTTTTTCATCTTCATCCAACATTCTTGCCGAACTCTGCGCTCGGAAATCCATGAAACGCGGTGCCATATAAGACGGATATTTATCTGATTCGATCGCAACCGGAAAGGTTGTGGTCCAAGGTGGATCGTTGGCATTTTGTAACCAACCACTTGGCGGGTCAATAACACGAGGTAAATCCTGATAGGGATGAATTTTTGTCCATAAGGTTTTTGATGTGTTTCCAGGAATAATACCTCGCCAATATTGAAAATCTCCTTGTTCGCGTACTGGAACTTGTCCGTTAAATAGGTGCATAATATGCCCCTCACGATCAGCATACATCACCGTGAACATCGGTAATTGCAAACGCTGAAGCGCTTTTTCAAACGCTGCCAGATTTTGCGATCGCGCCATATCCCACCATTGTTCCAATACTCCTGGTTGCTCGAGACCGACAACACGCAGCGCAGTGGCTTGTCCTTCTTTTTCTGAAACAACAGGTCCATGAACAGAACTTTTCACTATTAGTGGTTCTTCGCGCAAAGTCCCGTCTTTTTGTCTTACTTTCAAGGAAATATTCTTCGTTTCAAAGGGACGAACTTTGTCATCAAAACGATAGCCATCATCAACTAGTTCTAGTTGGTAAGCATCCCATCCATCATAAGTGTTGACGGTATGAGTCCAACCCAAGTTCTCATTGAAAGCAATTGTTAAAACGGGAATTCCGACAAGTGATGCTCCATAAGCATCAATTCCAGGTGCAGTGATTTGAGCCTCGTACCATAAATAAAAATCCGACCAGGGAAGGTGCGGATTTGCAAGCAGCATCGCATTACCAGATGCTGATCGTTTCGGTGCGATCGCCCACCCGTTAGAACCTGCTTTTGATTCTGGGGTACTAATACCTGCAACTCGCTGTGGGCTAACTACAAATGAAAAATTGAGTACTCTTTGTAGATGAGAAAGTATGTCTTCCCCTTTAACCGGTAAGACAACTTCAACCTCATCATCAATTGCATCCGGATTTTCTTTCGCGTAAGTATTGATACCTTCTGCGAAGGCATCTAAGTAACTGCGGAAAGATGAATTCTGTGCTTCATACCAAGAGCGAGCGCGTTCGGGTACTCCCATTGTCAATACCCAACGGTCTGAGTCTATATATTCCTCTCCCCAATATTCTGCAGCACGTCCTCTCGCTTGTCCGTAAAGACGCAAAAGTAAGTTCCCATGACTTTGCATTTGTGCCCATCCAAAAGCGCGGAATGCACCTGTGGTATCCTTCCCATAAATATGCGGTATGCCGTAGGTATCCCACAATATTTCAGTATTTTGTGCTGGGGAGCCTAGAGTTTGAGATCCTAAAATTAATACAAGCAACAAACTGAGTACACACGATAAAATTCGATTCCGATTTCTTTTGCGAAGCATAAGTATGTGGGATTTATCACTAAAGAGCGAAAATACAAACTATGGGAATTAACTGCTTTCAAAGTTAATCCTAATAAAGCAATTAGGTTTTACTAGTAGCTTCGTCCATTTTCTGTCTGAGACTAAGAGGTCTCATATCAGTCCAAACTTCTTTAATGTATTCAAGACATTCTTGCTTAAGACCGCTTTTGCCCGCATCTTTCCAACCAAGAGCATTATCTTTATCAATAGGCCAAATAGAGTATTGCTCTTCGTGATTAACTACGACTTTATAAATTGTTTTATCTTCTTTTTCATCTTGATACATTTGTTTCTCCAGTCAATTAATAATGGTCATTTGATTTAAATATTTACGAATTAGCGTTGTCTCGAATCCCAGATGATTTTTCTACCTTCACAGGTTCGTAAACTGGAACTTCAAACAAAAGTGTGTTTTTACAAAAATCTATCCATTCGGGAGTTACATTGTCAAAGATTATATTTTCATCTTTGAAAATACCATCTGTAACTACATAGTTTTCTTGAACATAAAGAAAGTCATCATCAGTAATTATCCTCTTGACTTCAACTTTCTTGCCATCCATTTCTTGCTTTTCTTTCCTTATATTTTCGAAATTCTCAGCCCATTGGTTAAATTGACGTAAATTTTTAACTGAGTATGCTTTACAGTATTTTCCCATCGTTGCCATAATATTACCTCATTTTAATTTATCATTTTTTCAGGAAGTTTAATTAATGAGATATGCTGGTCATAATATTATATGTTTTATCTCTTTGATATACTTCTAAAGTAAATTTTTCTAAACTCTATCCACGTAAATAAAGCAACAATTAAAGTAAATAGTAAATCTACAGAAGCGTAACCATAATAGATCCCACTCACTCCAAAAAATATTGGTAAAATTAATAATATTGGTAAAAATAAAATGATTTGTCTCATCAATGTAATGACTCCTGCAATTTTCGCATTACCTATAGCTTTAAAGAATTGAATACTACATGACACAAAGGAAATTAATGGCAGTAAAAAGGTAACAATATGAAAGTTAAGTAAATTGTTATAAGTAAAATTAAAATCTGGTATTAACCAGCTAATAAAGATTCTTGGAAATAGCTGTAGAGGTATCCATATTAAGATTAAAAAAATAGTTCCACCTATTACAAAAGTCAAATATGCGTTCTTGAGTCTTTGATAATTATTTGCTCCATGATTCATGCCAACAACTGGTTGTAGGGCTTGCGCTAACCCATAAAAAGGAGAGATCATTAAAGAATATAATCTGATAGTTGCTCCACCAAAGGCAATGTCACTATCCGTTCCATAGTAAGCTATTGATTTAAACAAGACTACGTTTTCAAGTATACCTGTAACTTGTGAAATCATAGTCACTAAAGCTATTGATAATATTGCAGGTAGTAAATCTAAGGCTATCAGATCTAGTTTAATATTTAACTTTTTACAATTAACAGGAAGAAAAATTTTAGCAGATATAAAATATATACAATTTATAGTGGAATAAACTACTGCAGAAATAACTGTAGCAAAAGCTATTCCCTGAAGCCCCCAATCAAAAATAATTACAAATATAGGATTTAAAATAATATTAGTTACGACATAAATGCTAGTAAACAGGCTTGCTAGTCTAATTTTACCTTCTGCTTTGATAAGCTGGCTAGAAGAGACTGCTATAATCAAAAATGTTGAACCCAACATATAAGTTTTAAAATAGTCTATTCCATAAGAAGCAACTTCACCTTCTCCTCCCATAAATGCAATTAATTGTTTGCCAAAAATGTATGCTAATATCGTAATTAAAGAAGAGACAATTATACTAAGAATTATTAAAGTACTAAATATTTTGGACTGAATTTTGGTGTTTTCTGCACCAATGGCTCGACTGAGAATTGAAGCACAACCGACTCCGATCGACATGGCACATCCAATGGCAATAGACGTAAGTGGTAGAGCAAGAGATATAGCAGCCAAAGCAGTTTCACCGATGAGTCGCCCTGCAAATAAAGCATCAATGAAAGTGTTCAAGCCTATTAGCAACATTCCCACAATGCCGGGAAAGGATAACTTGAACATTAGTTTAACCAGATTACCTTGAAGAATTTCGTTTGTGATTTGAGATTGCTTTTGTGAAGTCATTTTTTCTCAACTATTACTGTTTAATCAACCTTAACCAAAGAACTAACGCGATACTGCTTCACTGTTTTTAATTCCATTTTTTTGGCTGAGTTTAATGCAGTCATAGCCTCACCACAAGCTTCAATTCTGGCTTCATAGGCACCTTTTGTACTACCATCGGTTGCAGCAAAATCAATCCGAACTTCTGCCCAGTCAGCCTTCTGACCTTCAGCTACTTCTTCCACCGCAAGTATCTTGCCTGCTTTTAAGTAGTTAAGCCAGTTCCACCTAGACTGCATCCAAATTTCGCGCTCGGCAATTTGTTCAAATTTCTTTAAACCTGTCCATCCTCGATAGTATTCACATAAACGTGAAACTGAACCATTTCGGTGTACCAACAAATCCAATACATCTGGCTCAAGATGTCCCCACAAGCATCCTTGAGGTAAATCAATTAATGTAGGAGCAAACTGATGACCACCAAAGTGAGTTGTTTGCCATACTCTTAAGTTTTCCTTAGAAGCATATTCTGTACGTAATTGTCGATATATAGGAGTCCCAAATCTGCCACAGGCAAGATCTACTTGAGTATGTGTGCAAACCATGAGTTCACGAATATGACTCGTTTGTTTTTGATATTGCACAAATTCTGATAAATCATTGGGTTGTTGCATTAAATGTTTGAATATTGCTCTTACCAAACCTGCTGCTTTGCTTTCTGGAACAATAAACTCCTGTTTCTCAAACTGAGAAAATAGCTTTGCAGGACGATAGTAGTAAAACAGGCGGGTAAAACCAGGATAAGAATATTCGCGGTCGGGAGCAATTAGTATTGGTTTTAACTTAATCCCATGCTGAAAAACTAACTCTTGGAATAAACCCATCAATGATTTGATAGTTGGATTTTTCTCAAAGATTTCTTGCGGCCAAGGTTTTGGAATTTCGATAATCAGCCAATGATCGTAATTGCCTGCTGTGCCAATTGGGTCTTCTTTATTAGCTTTAGAAACTAAAGAGCAAAAACGACAATCTGTGAGAAAAAGTTGATTGTTTTGTTGGGTTTGCATATTTGTGAATTTGCTTAACTTAAGTATTACCAGCCATAAACCCAATTTTGGTCTTATGGTTAAAATCCATTAAAATGGTTTAACAGTAAAATTTATTCAGCCTGATACTAAGTAAGTAGGATAAGCTTAGTCAAACTTCTGGTTCTTTGTGCTAAGTAGAACTAAACTCAAACTGTTGCAGTCGCTCTTGGCGTAGGCGCTCGCTGACCAAGCATTAACATTTTCAAGCCACTAGCAGGAGGATAGTTAACACCTCTGGCTAATGGTTTTTCTACTTTTTGATGTGCTAAAGCTAATTGATAGCGTGAGAGAATAGTCGCTAATACTAGTTTCATTTCAAAAAGTGCTAATAGCTCACCCGGACAACGACGAACACCACCGCCAAATGGTAGAAATTCATAGGGAGAATATTGTTTTTCTAAAAAGCGCTCTGGTTTGAATTGTTGCGGTTGTGGATATAAGTCCTCTCGTTGATGAGTTAAATATATACACCCTCTTACTACTGTACCTGGCTCCAATTTATAACCCATTATTTCAATTGATGATTCTACAAGTCGTGGAAATGTAACAACCTGGGTTGGATAAATCCGTAGAGATTCGTTACAAACCGCACTCAGGTAGGGTAATGTGATAATATCTTCAGGCTCTGGAGACTCACCAAGGCTATCCAGTTCTTCTAAAACGCGATCGCGAACACCAGGCGTACTATGAATCCAGTACAAAGACCAACTTATAGCAGTTGCTGACGCATCTTGACCGCCAAATAGTAATGATGGAAACAAATCTCGTATATATTCGTAGGTCATTGGTTGACCTGTTTCATCACAAGCAAACATCAATTTTGACAATACGTCAGTACTAAAAGAGTCTAATTTTTGACGACGTGTTTCTATTTCTGCGTGGAGTAGTTTGTCAAATTGTCTTTGTAGATGAAGCCAATATCCCCAAGGACTCCAGCGACCCAAATCTTTTTTTAGAACTGGATAGGAAAGAGATATATTTAGCCAACGAGATCTAGCATAACTAATCAAATTAGAAAACAGTTGTTGAAATCGTTCGTAACGCTCTCCCTCGTGCAAACCAAACAATGCTGGTAAAACTACTTCTAAGGTAATCTTTTGCATTATTGGGTAAGCAAGAAAAGATTTACCTATGGTCAATTGATTCATGACTTTTTCTGTTACTCTACAGATACGCTGTCCGTACGCTTGTGTCCGAGTTTCGCTCATAGGTGACATCAACAACTTACGACGATTTCTATGGCGTAACCCATCTAATGCGAGCAACCCGTTACTTCCAACTATTGATGCCGAATGTTGATTCAACTTCCCAGAAGCTGTAATCTCTTTGGCATTGGAAAAAATTTGCTTCATTCCTTCTGGGTTGCTAATTATTACTAGAGGAGCAGAATCGGTCATAATGGTGAAAATATCACCATAGCGATCGCCCATAGCGTCCATGAAGCCAAGCGGGTTAGTCTTAAATTGATGATTGAGCAATCTGGGAGAAATTTTTGGTCCATTAGGTAGTTTCATTAGTATTTTCTGATAAACGTTAATGATAGATAGGAGTTAAACTGAGCCAACAATCGATGCTTGTGACTGTCCTTTACGTTGACGCAGTCCACGTATGAGCACCCTCACACCGCTAGCAGGGTAAGAAATTAGACCTCCAAATTTAGGACGTTCTGGGCGATTACTGACTAGCTCTAATTCATAACGTGAAAGAATAGTTGCTAATACTAGTTTCATTTCAAATAGGGCAAAAGTTCCGCCAATACACATGCGAGAACCACCACCAAAGGGTAGAAATTCGTAGGGAGAATATTGTTTTTTCAAAAAGCGTTCTGGCTGAAATTCTTTTGGCTCTGGATACAAATCTTCATGCTGATGTGTTGAGTAAATATTACCAATAAGTATTGTACCGGGGTTTAACTCGTAACCCATAATCTTAACGGTCGATTCTACTAATCTAGGAAATGTAAATAACTGAGTTGGGTAAATTCGCAAAGCTTCGTTACAAACAGCACTTAAATACGGTAGTGCAAAAATGCTCATGGGATCTTGGTTTTCACCAAGACTATCGATTTCGGAAAGTAGGCGATCGCGAACATGAGGGAAACGGTGAATCCAGTATAAAGACCAAGCAAGTGCTGTTGAGGAAGCATCCTGGGCTGCAAACAGAGGTGAAATTAATAAGTCTCGCACTTCTTCATCGGTTAAAGAATTACCTAATTCATCCTTTGCCAATAATAGCTCCGAGAGAATATCAGTTCCTAAGTTTTGTGTTTGCTGGCGACGCTCTTGAACTTCGGTATAGAGCAAATCAAAAAGTTCTCGGCGCAGGTAAAGTAAGTATCCTTTTGGGCTCCATCGACCAAAATTTCGTCCACCAAAAGGCAGATTTTGAGCAATCTTTAGCGATGGAGATAACATCTGTTTCAAAGCCAAAGAAAGCAGTTGCTTGAGTCTGTTGTAGCGATCTCCTTCAGACAATCCCATCACAACTTCTATGCTTACCCGCACAGTGATATCTTCCATTTTTGGATAGCCAATAAAAGGCTTACCAATTGCTTGCTGCTGGATAACCTTATGTGTAATGTCACAAATTCGTTGCCCGTGGGCTTGCATCCGCGCACCGTGAAAAGCAGGCATTAAAAGCTTGCGTCGATGTTTGTGGCGTATTCCATCAAGTTGAAGGACTCCTTGTTTTCCCGTCATCAAGGCGAAACCCCGGTTTAATTTGCCACTAGCTGAAATTTCTTTGGAGTTTGTAAAAATCTCCTTTATTCCTAAAGGATTACTCACATAAACTGTTGGTATAGAACCAAACATTAAAGTAATGATATCACCATAACGTTTGGAAATAGCATCCATATAGCCAAAGGGGTCAGCATTGAATTGTAGAGCTATCAACCAAGAAGGAGTTTTGGGTCCTGGGGGTAGTTTCTTAAGCATTTTTACTCCCATTATTTATTTAAATTGCAAACAGCGTTATCAATACAAATTCTCAGTTTTTTAGCTAGTTCTTGAATATGAGGTTCAACGAAAATCGAGAAATGGTCTCCAGGGACATCAATAAGTTGAATTGGTTGATTGCAACATTTACCCCAGCCTAGTAAGGAGTCGTTAGTGTACCATTCTGGATTATCAAAGTCATGAACTATTTCCTCCGACGCTCGAAATAGAGTTATGGAATGAGGATAAACCTGGGGAGCATAATTTCGCATCGCTTGAACATGAGCTTTGAAAAGTTTGTAATAACGGAGAAAATCTTGAATCTCGGCATCACTGAAGATGAAATTTGCCTTTTTATTAATTAAATTAAGTTGTTCAGTTAATGGTAAATCTCGAAGTTCTTCAAAAGGTACTGAGAAGTCTATATTACTATCAGTTTTTATTGATTCAGCTATGCGGAGCAAGAATTTCGCATCGTCATCATTTGTAGTTTCAATGCTTTGTTCTGGTAATATGGCATCGATAACAACTACTAAACCTACAGTTTGACCCTGCTTTTGTAGTTGCTGTGCCATTTCAAAAGCAAGTACACCACCGTAACAATGACCCCCTAAAAGATAAGGACCATTTGGTTGTACTTTACGGATTTCTTGTAAGTAGCGAGTTGCTGTCTCTTCTACTGAAGTAATTTCTGGTTTGTCTTGTTCTACATTATCTTCTAAAGCATAAAATGGATAATCTTCACCAAGTCTTCTGGATAAATTAAAGTATTTACTAATACCTCCACCAGCACCATGTATACAGAAGAAAGGTATCTTGGAACCAGAAGAGTTTATTGCTACTAGATGAGAAGCAGAATTTTGGCGGAATGGCTGACTAACAATGATTGCTAGTTCTTCAATTGTGGGATTTTCAAAAAGAGTAGATAGTGGAAGATTATGCCTAAATCTGTCTTGAATTTGAGCGATTAACCGGACAGCTAAAAAGGAGTGACCGCCCAAGTCAAAAAAGTTGTCTGTCACTCCGATCAGACTAGTATTGAGAAGATTTCCCCAAATTTTTACTAAAGCTAATTCCGTAAAATTTCGGGGAGCAACAAATGATTTATTAGTGTTTTGTCGAATAATTCCATTATTTGGTAGCGCACGTTTGTCTACTTTACCATTAGGTGTCAGTGGAAGAGCATCCAGTACAACAAAAGCAAACGGTAGCATATAATTTGGCAATTTCTGTTGCAAATAGGGCAACAGTTGTGTAGCTATATCTTTATTCTCTGTTAAAATATAAGCAATCAAACACTGATTTTCTTGATTATCATTTCTGGCAATTACAACCGATTCTTGCACATCTTGATGCTGTGTAATCACTGTAGCAATTTCACCTAATTCTACTCGAAAACCTCTGATTTTTATTTGTTCATCACTGCGACCCAGGTATTCAATATTTCCATCTTTAAGATATCTAACCAAATCGCCTGTTTTATAAATTTTATTTCCTGTAATAAAGGGGTTACTGATAAATCTTTCCTGAGTTAATTCTGGACGATGTAAATAACCCTTTGCTAACCCATCACCACCAACATAAAGCTCACCAACTATCCCCACAGGTGTTGGTTGTAAATCTCGATTTAATACATAAATTTGAGTATTATCAATCGGACGACCGATTGGAACACTGTGCGCTTGATTTGGTAATAAACTGGTGTCGTAGTAAGTAGCGTTAGCGGAAACTTCCGATGAACCGTAAAGGTTGATGAGTTTTGCTTCTGGTATCAGTTCTTGGAAAGTTCTAACTAAATCAACAGATAGTGCTTCTCCACTAGTTATCCAAAGTTTTAGTTGGGATAATTTTTTAATAATATGGCTGTAGTTGTCAAGAAGTAAGCGCAGTAATGAAGGTACAAGTACAATACGAGTAACTTTGCGATCGGCTAGAGTTTCTATAAATAATTGCGAGTCTAGTATAGTTGCATTGCTGATGATTACTGTAGGAACTCCTTGAAGTAAAGGAGCAAAAATTTCCCAAACTGAATCTACAAAGCTAATAGCTGTTTTCTGACAACAAACTTCTCCTTGGGTAAAAGGATATGTCTTCCATAACCAGTGTAAGCCGTTTACTGTACCGCCATGAGTGCCAAGAACGCCTTTAGGTGTTCCAGTGGAACCAGAAGTGTAGATAATATAGGCAAGATTATCAGATGAAGAGATGTTAATGGGGTTTTCTGAACTTTCCTCAGCAATTTCGTCTTTGTGAACATCTAAGCAAATAGTTTTAGCTGAAGATAACGATAGTTTTCCTAATATCTCTTCCTTGGTAATTAACAATGATGCTTGGGAATCAGCAAGCATGAAATTTAAACGTTCCACTGGATAACTGGGGTCAAGGGGAATATATGCACCACCAGCTTTCAGAATAGCTAAAATTCCCACTACCATATCTAGGTCGCGTTCCAGACATAGAGCAACCAGTGTTTCTTTCGTTACTCCCTGTTTTTGTAAGTAATGTACAAGTTGATTAATTCTATGGTTAAGCTGACGATAAGTTAATTCCTCAGATTCGCTAACTAATGCTAAAGAGTCAGGAGTTTGCTCGACTTGCTGCTCAAATAATTGATGTAGAGTTGCGTCTTGAGGATAATCTGCACGAGTTTGATTCAACTTAAATAATAGTTGTTCTTGCTCGGTAGCAGTTAATAGTGACAATTCACTCAGACGCTGTTGTGGATTTACAACTATATTTTCTAATAAAGTTTGGAAATTACTGATAAATTGGGTTATTGTTGTTGAATCAAAAATATCCGTATTGTACTCCAAACAACCTGTTAATCCCTCTTCGGATTCAGACATGGACAGGAAAATATCTAATTGAGCTGTACCGCTATCAAACTCCAAAGTACGCAAGGTTAATTCAGAGACTTCATGCACGGAAGTTGGAGTATTTTGCAATACAAACATAACCTCATAAAGTGGGTTTCTGCTCAAGTCCCGTTCGGGTTGTAATTCTTCTACAAGCATCTCAAAAGGCAAATCCTGATGTGCATAAGCATCGAGAGTCACCTCACGTACTCGATGTAAAAGTTCGCAGAAACTAGGATTACCACTGAGGTCATTACGTAATACCAAAGTATTAACAAATAAACCCAACATTCCTTCCAACTCTGCGCGGTTGCGGTTAGCAATTGGAGAACCGATCGAGATGTCTTCTTGATCTGTGTAGCGGTATAGCAATATGTTAAATGCTGCCAGCAAACTCATAAAAAGAGTGCTATCTTCTCGCTGACTTAATTGTCTGAGTGCATTAGTCAGGGATGCTGAGAACTTTAAGTATTGCTTGGCACCACTGAAACTAGTAGCATTAGGTCGTGGACAGTCTGTAGGTAACTGAAGTACGGGTAACTCACCCTTAAGTTGTTGCTTCCAATAATTTAATTGGGTTGTGAGAAGTTCACCCTGGATGCGATCGCGCTGCCAAACTGCAAAATCTGCATACTGAATTGGGAGTTCGGGTAAGGGGGAAGGTTGATTTGTAGAGAAAGCAGCATACAGCGTTGACAGTTCGTGCAGAAACACACCCCAAGACCATCCATCGGTGATAATGTGGTGCATAGTCACGAGCAAAACCTGTTCTTCTTGACTCAATCGTAGTAAAGTAGCCCTAACTAGCAGTTCTTTAGCTAGATTAAAAGGTTTTTTGGCTGACTCTGCTGCAAATTGTTTAACCTCCGATTTCCAATCTTTACCAGACAAATTTTCAAGGTTAATAACAGATAAATCCCAATTTAATTCAGGAGCAATTTCTTGTACTGGTTCTCCATTTACAAGGGTAAAATTTGTCCGCAAAATTTCATGACGCTTGAGAATTTCGTTCAAGCTTTGCTCAAGTTCTGCAATATTAAGATGTCCTTGTATATGAAAAGCAATAGGAATATTATAGAAAGGACTCCCGTGATAAAGCTGGTCAATAAACCACAATCTTTGCTGGGAAAAAGATAAAGGAATATTTTCACAGTCCTGACGCTTGGGAATAATATCAGCTTGAAGCTTTCCTCCCTTCCATTTTTCTAAAAGGGCTTTTTTGGCTGGTGATAAATTAGAGTATTTTTTATTCATAGCTAATAGTTGTTTATGAGTTATGAATTATGAGTTATGAATTATTAATTATGAATTAGTTAATAGAAGCGCTACTTCTTCCTCAGATAATTCTTCAATTTTTGATAACAGGATTTGCTCAAGCATTTCTGCTTGTTTCGCTGGTATCATTGCTGATGATAAAAGTTCGCGCAGTGGTAAATCCACAGGAAATTTTGTTCGCAATCGAGAAACTAATTGAGTTGCACTGAGGGAATCTCCTCCTAACTCATAGAAGTTGTCGTAAATACCAATTTCTGAAATTCCAAGTACTTCTTGCCATATTTCCGTAATTTGTTTTTCCAAATCATTTGTCGGAGCAACGTAAGAATTAATAAGGCTAGGTCGAGAATAACGTGAAAATGAATTTAATTGATTAGTAGATTTTGAATTTTCCTTCTTATCTCCGTTGAATATCTGGTTTTTTCTGAGATTAATATCTACTGTTGAAAGAATAATTTGAGTACCTGATTTTAAAGAAAATACTCGTTTAAATACTTTTATAGTTTCTGTTGGGGTAATAGCTAATTCTGACCCAGATACTTGCTCAAGGGTTATTTGTTCCTGGTTCGCATTCAGTTGTAATTTATCCCAATTTATAATGTACCAAGGTAGGCAATTATTCCGGTTGTGTCTGTTAATAGAAGTATCTATGAATTGATTGCTTGCTGAATACAAACCTAACCCAAATCCTCCTAAAATAGAAGATAAAGAAGAAAAAACTATACAAAAATCTAAGTTTATATTCTCTAATACTTGTTCCAGTACTGAAATTTTACGATGTTGCGATTTTAATATATTTTCTAGTTCGATTTTTGTAACTTCTGGAATGGAAGCAAATATATGTTCGCGCTTTATTCCAGTTGAACAAATTACTCCGTTAATCTGTCCAATATTTTCAGATGCAAGGCTTTGATACATTTGCTCATAATTAGTTTTATCTGCACGCAATACTAAAATTTTTGCACCATTATTTTCCAATGCTAGCAATCGTTGGATTTTGCAACTCACTTCATCATCTTGAGCATGAGTTTCAAGCCATTGTGAGAAATCATCTTTTTCTGGGAATGCAGAATCCTCAATAAATATGAGTTTTGCTTGGAAATTTTTTGCAAAGTACTCTGCAACCACAACTTCAATACTTTCGAATCCACCAGTAAACAGGTAAGTACCTTGTTTTCTTAAAGGCATTTTGTCTTCAGCTACTGACTCCAGGTGAACTGGTTCAAATGTTTGTACCCAACGGTAGCGATCGCGATAAGCAATTACATTATCTGAGGATACAGAGGTTAACTCATCCAAAAGTGTTTCAACAATATGACTTTCATATTCATAATTTTCTTCTCTTTCTTCTGCCTTATTTGCGTCTATATTATTACTTAAAGCAATATCAATACATCGACAGCTAATATTGGGATATTCTTGCGGAATTACTTTACATAAGCCTAATATTGCTGCTTTCTCAGGATCGAGTTTTTCATTACCATTAACATCTTGGATGTTGTTTGATATGACCCAAAGTTGTAAGCTATCACTCATTTTTAACTTACTAAGGCTTTGCGCTAAGAATAATAAGCTGTTAAATTCTAGATAATCTAGATAATTTTCTAATTGATTTGTTTTATGAGGACTTAAGCTCCAAAAATAACCAATAGTTTCGAGTTTTTGGTCTGATGATACTAATTCCTTAAGTAAGATATCATAGTCTTCAGTTGCAAATGGATTAATCGTATAGATATCTTCACCTAATTTGCTAAACCGTTCTCCTTTTTTTACAGCTATTACATTTTTATTTTGGTTTTTAAATACGTTAATTAATTGCTCGCCGATTCCTAAATCATCGACAAAAAATAGCCATGTTTCTTGTGTAGATTCTATTTGAGTAGAGTATAAATTAGGCAATAAAGAACGTTTCCATGAAGGTATATAAAACCAGTCAGCAATATCTTGTTTATTATCTAATGTTGTTAGTTTTTTACTTATAGAAGAAGATGAGGATTTCGCATCAACCCAGTACCTTTGTCGTTCGAAGGGGTAAGTTGGTAAAGGCAAACGATGACGATGCTCGTGAGTATAAAACTCCGACCAATCTATTTCTACACCCCTAAGCCACAGTCTACCTAATGTTTGTAATAGAAAGCTAACATCAGATTGTTGCTCTTTTACATGGCGTAATGAAGTTAATACCTGCTGCTCAGTATTTATCTCTAAATGCTGTCTCGTTAATGTGCTTAGAGTTCGTCCCGGTCCTATCTCTAGGAAAACACCTTCAAACTGTTGTATCAATTGGGATATACCATCCGAGAACCTCACAGTTTGTCGTAAATGTCGGCACCAGTAATCTGGATTTGTAGCTTGTTCTTCAGTAATCCAATTACCAGTTACGTTAGAAATAAAGCGTATATGCGGAGGATTGAGTTTAACTGTTTTGACAACCTCAGTAAATGCTGACAAAATCGGTTCCATCATCTGAGAATGGAAAGCATGAGATGTATGTAATAGCCGACATTCAACTTCTTTAGACAATAACTGTTTCTGCAGGGCTGCGATCGCGTCGCTTGTTCCTGAAACTACACAGGATTCGGGGCTGTTGATTACTGCAATTTGTAGATGCTTTTTATGTAAAATCTGTGCATCTAAGAGCAACCGCACATCTTTTTCTGGAAGCTTAACTGCCAGCATACTTCCCGTGGGTACTTGTTGCATCAGCTGTCCCCTTTTTGCCACAATTTTTAGGGCATCTTCTAAAGAAAATACACCTGCAATTGTTGCGGCGACATATTCCCCGATACTATGACCGATCGTCGCCTCTGGACGCACTCCCCAAGATAAGAATAACTGAGCCAAAGCATATTCTGTAACAAATAAGGCAGGTTGGGTAAAAGATGTTTGTTGTAATTGCTTTGAAGCAGTTTCAATCTCTTCTTTTTCGGGGTAAAGTAAAGAACGGATATCAAGACTGATGTGGGGTTGCAAAATCTCAGCGCAGATATCTACATGTGTTTTAAATGTTGGTTCTACTTCATACAGTTCTCTCCCCATGTTTGCATATTGTGACCCTTGTCCCGAAAACATGAAGATAACTTGACAGTGAACTGGCTTACGGTAGGAAATCAAAATAGTTTGTGGGTCTTGGCTGTGAAGCGATTTCACCGCATCATCTAACTCTTGGCAAATTACCACGCGACGATACCCAAAGTTTCGGCGACCCACTTGTAAGGTATAAGCTACATCAGGTAGGGCAATATTGGGGTTTTGCTCTAAATAATTGCCCAGTTGTAGTGTTACAGTGTCTAAAGCTGTGCTGGTTTTGGCTGAGAGTAATAATAATTGGTAAGGACGGGAAAGACTAGAAGCTTCAATGATTGGAGCTTCTTCTAAGATGACATGGGCATTAGTCCCACCAATGCCAAAAGAACTTACACCTGCTCTGCGGGGTGTATCGTTAGTTTTCCACTCTGATAACTTATTATTAACGTAGAAGGGACTATTAGCGAAATCTATCTGAGGATTTGGTTTTTGAAAGTGCAAACTCGGAGGTATTTGCCTATTTTTGAGTGCTAGTACAGTTTTAATTAATCCTGTTACCCCTGCTGCTGTATTCAAATGCCCAATATTGGTTTTGACTGACCCGATCGCGCAAAAGCCTTTTTTATCTGTACTTGCACGGAACGCTTGTGTAAGAGCTGTGATTTCAATCGGGTCTCCCAAAGGGGTTCCTGTTCCATGTGCTTCAATATAATTGATAGTTTCTGGTTCAACTCCAGCTAAAGCTAGGGCTTCTAAAATTACCTCTCTTTGACCATCAACACTGGGAGCTGTATACCCAACCTTCAAAGAACCATCATTATTGATAGCCGAAGCTTTGATTACCGCATGAATGCGATCGCCATCAACAACAGCGTCCTCCAATCGCTTCAAGACCACAACACCCGAACCGCTACCGAAAACAGTTCCTTGAGCTTGAGCATCAAAGGCTCGACAATGTCCGTCAGGAGAATTAATACTTCCTTCTTGATACAAATAACCAGTTTTTTGTGGAACTTGTATCGAAACACCACCCGCAAGTGCAATATCACTTTCGCCATTTAATAAGCTTTGACAGGCTAAGTGGACCGCAACCAATGATGTAGAACAGGTGGTCTGAACATTTATACTTGGTCCTTTAAGATTTAATTTATAAGAAATTTGTGTAGGTAAATGGTCTTTATCATTGCCAATAAAAATTTGGAACGTATCGGCTGATTTTATAAAATCCTGATTGGGATATAAATTTGATAATAAATAATTACTAACAGTAGTACCAGCAAAAAGACCTATTTGACCAGGGTAAGCTTCCGAATCATAACCAGCATTTTCTAAAGCTTCCCAAACACATTCTATGAAAATACGGTGTTGCGGGTCTGTAATTTCTGCATCTCTGGGAGTGAAACCGAAAAATGAAGCATCAAATAGTTCTATATCTTCTAATACAGTACCAGCCTTCACATATTGATGGTCGCTCAATAGTTTCGGGTCTAGTCCTGTGGATAATAATTCTTTATCAGTGAAAAAAGAAATTGATTCTACACCATTTTGCAGGTTTTGCCAAAAGGTATCGACGTTATTGGCATCAGGGAAACGACCTGCCATACCGATGATAGCAACTTCATCTTTGTCATTAAAGCTATTAATTAAATTATTTTCCTTTTCCATTTACAGTACTTTTTTGTGAAGTTTACTTGAGCTTTTATAGTCTAGGAATCGCAAATTTCATCAAATGACTGAATAGCCTTTGTTCTTTATTTTTCATTAGATTTACGTTTTGTAATCCGATAATTTTGCCGAGCTTGTTTCCGACGATTCATTGAAGCTGTGCGACTTTTGTTTTGACGAACATTTTCTCGAACAAATTGTTCTTTCTCTTGTAACTGAGTTAAATATTTGGCTAAGTAGTTGATGGTTGGATATTGAAAAATATCAACTAATGAAAGTTGCTGAAATATTTTTTGCAACTTACTGTGAACTTGAACCACAAGCAATGAATGACCGCCTAGTTCAAAGAAATTATCATAAATACCAACTTCTTCAATACGAAGAACTTCTTGCCAAATATTAGCAATAGTTTTTTCTACCTCAGTTTGAGGTGGTATATAAACCGCTTCCAGTTCAGGGCGTACTTGGTCCGGTATAGGTAGTGCTTTGCGGTCAACTTTGCCATTGGGTGTTAATGGTAGTGCCTCTAATAAAAGTAAAGCATTCGGAATCATGTAGTTTGGTAACTTTGATTCTAAAAATTCCCGTAGTTCGGTAATTGTTAGTGTTTGCTCTTTTTGAGCAACTACATAAGCGACTATTTGTTGAAAATCTACTGAGTCTTCCCTGACTAAGACTACAGCTTCTTGCACTGCTGGGTGTTGGCTAATAACTGCTTCAATTTCTCCCAGTTCGATGCGAAAACCGCGAATCTTCACTTGGTGATCGATACGCCCTACAAATTCGATATTGCCATCTGGTAGCCAACGGGCTAGGTCGCCAGTCCGATATAATCTTGCTTCTGCTGCCGTTTCAGTTTTATTGTTATCCTTTGTAAATGGGTTAGGAATAAATTTTTCCTGGGTTAACTCAGGCAGATTCAAATATCCTTGTGCCAGTCCATCTCCTCCTACATATAGCTCACCCATAACACCTGGCGGGAGAAGACTGCCATACTTGTCCAGGATGTAAATTTGCGTGTTTGAAATTGGTTTTCCAATCGGAATCGTATTTTTTTTCAAATATTCTTCTAGAGCTTCTCCCATATCTGTTTTTGGATCGTCCGCCAACTGCAAATGTATAGCTTCAAAATACTCCACAGTAGCTTCTGTATCACCTTTTTCTTTACTTCTTGCTTCAATTTGATTTGCAATTCTTAGTTGATCTTCAAGAACACTCCGTAAATCTGTAGCAGTCGTATTCGGATTGGATAAAACAGTCCGAAATACAACAATTTTTTTGTCTGTATCATAAGAACTGTCCATCAAAGTGGTCTTGGATACAAAAGTCAGTCCTTGTTCAAACTGTTCTTTTTGTATTTGTGTATTTAGTTGATTAATTTTTTGGATATCATAGTCACTCAAAGATTTTTGTGTTGCTTTTGCTCTTAAATCCTCAGGAATATATCGATAATTAACGATATTCAAAGCTGGTTCCATTATCAGTTCAAATGGTTCCAACTGCTCAATAAGTCTGGAAAAATATTGGGCTTTCTCTATCCCATTGTTAATTAGAATCTCGTATCCCTTTTTACCGATAATATGAAGTGCCCCATGTAAACATAATGAAATTGCCGAACGCGATCCTTCAATCGTAAATCGTCCGACATCGAATGTATCTCGCTGAGCCTGATAACGGGCTGTGGTTTCGGCAAAGTTTAACATCTGCGGATCTTTAAACAGACAAACACTAATACCCTGGGGTAGGTATAACTGTTTATGCCCACAGATAGTTATAGAATCAGCTTTGTCAATCCCTTTCAATTTTCCTTTATGCTTGTCGGAAAATATCGTCGCACCACCCCAAGCTGCATCTACGTGAAAATGAATGCCGAATTCCTGAGCGATATCGCCCATTTCAAATAAAGGATCGATTTCACCAGTTTCTGTTGTTCCAGCGATACCTACAAGAGCTAGGATGTAAAGCTTACTTCTCCTGCATTCGCGGATTTTTTCTTTGAGCAGATTGAGATCTAACTTCCTGTCATCAGTACTGTCAATAAAAACAATGTTATCTGTCCCCAGACCTAATATCGAAGCTGCTTTATTGAGAGAATAATGCATTAGTCGAGAGCCAATTATGACGATATCGTCATATCCCTTTTTACTCAGAATCTTATAAAGGCTTTCTTTTGATAACTCCCAAGAATTTTCTTTGCTTAACAATCCTGAGTTTCGCGCACACAATAAAGCACTGATGTTTGCCGTTGTACCGCCAGTTGTTATGATACCCAGATTTCGATTTTTCCGCTGAATATTTTCCTCGTAAAATTCACCAGAAAATGCATAAACAAGACGATGCAACATGGCGATCGCCTCTCTTTCCAAAAATATCAAAGACTTTGATGTCTCAATTTTAACCAGATTTTGGTTCAATCGCGAGATCATCTTGCTCATATCATGCATAAAATCAGGCAAAGCGGATGTCATATGCCCAATATATGTAGGAGACCCCGTATCGATTGTATATGGAAGCACCTCTTGGGAAAAATTATCGTAATAATCATCAACTGTTAAAGGATATAAGGGCAATTCGCTCCGTTGAAATTGTGTAGCCAGCATTTCTGGACTCACCCCAGGTTTGGTAAAAGATTTCTGGTGAAGAACCTGCTTTTGGGTTGCATCACGAACAACTTCTGGCTCGAAATATTGCAGTATTCTTTGGCGCGTTTCCCAGAAATTAACTTCAAAGCATGTAACATCAGCAGCAACTTCTGAAGAGCCGTAGAGATTGAACAATCTGGCAGAACTGAGTTTTTGGTTAAATGCCTCAGCCAAGGCTAGTGGAAGGGCTTCACCACTGCAAAAGACATATTTGAGATATCGAAGTTTTGTCAGTTGTTGGGGTGCACTGTCTAGCATCGCTTTTAGCAACGATGGAACCAGAACAATTCTAGTTATCTTTTGATCGCTTAACAAGCTCATTAGCTGGGGAATATCGCCCCGTATATTATCTGGAACCACCATCAGTGGAATCCCTTTCAGAAGGGGAGAAAATATTTCCGCAACATGATCGACGAAATTTATGGAAGTTTTCTGACAGCAAATTTCATCTGCTGCAAATGGTATAGTTTCCCACATCCAATGCAAACGATTGACAATGCCACGAACCTTGCCAAGAACGGCTTTGGGTTTTCCAGTGGAACCGGATGTATAGATTGCGTATGCCAGGTCATCCAGTGTTGTTTGACGATTTAAATTTTCAACGCTTTCTCTACCAATGGTACCCTTATCTTTGTCTAGGCAGACGATATGAGCGTTTTGAGAAGAAATTTTTTCGGTAAAAGACTCCTGGGTCAACAGGATATGCACATTGGAATCTTCTAACATGAACGACAATCGTTCTTGCGGATAATTTGGATCTAACGGTACATATACGCCATTGGCTTTGAGAACAGCTATCAAGCTCACCACCTGCTCCAAGGATGGCTCAAAACAGATTCCTACCAATACTCCTGAACCAACTCCGAGAGACTGTAAGTAATGTGCTAGTTGATTTGCCCATTGGTTTAACTGCCGGTAGGTCAGCTGTTGGTTTTCAAATACTACTGCCACCGCATCCGGCGTTTTCTCTACCTGGGCTTCAAATAATTCATGGATACATTGAAGGGGATATTCAGCTTCTGTATTATTCCACTCGTGCAGTAACTGATGCTGTTCAGATTCCGTCAATATTGGTAAATCTGACAAACGTTGTTGTGGATTGGCAACAATCCCTTCAAGCAACGTTTGTAAATGAACCACCATTTTTTGTATCGTATTTACCTCAAATAAGTCAGTATTGTATTCTAAGTTTCCAACTAACCCTTCTAATGTTTCTGTCATGTATAGAGTTAAATCAAACTTAGAAGTATCTCTATCACCTTCCAAAGAAGTTAAAGTTAGACCAGGCAACTCTAAAGCGGACATTGGAGCATTTTGAAGTACAAACATCACCTGAAATAGTGGTGCATGACTTAAGTCTCGCTCTACTTTGAGTTGTTCAACTAACAACTCAAAAGGTAAGTCCTGATGTGCATAAGCTCCTAGTGCTACTTTCCGTACCCGTTTTAATAGCTCTTCAAAGCTTGGATTTCCTGCTAAGTTAGTTCGTAAAACCAGGGTATTCACAAAAAATCCAATTAACCCTTCTATCTCTGCTCGATTGCGGTTAGCAATCGGCGAACCAACTAGAATATCTTCTTGGGCTGTATAACGCCATAGTAGTGTTTGGAATCCTGCTAACAGGGTCATGAATAATGTAGTTCCCTGCTGCTGGCTTAATTTATTTAAAGCTATAGATAATTCTTTTGATAACTTAAATGAATAGGTCGCACCCCGGTAAGTCTGAATTGCTGGTCTTGGGTAGTCGGTGGGTAATTCTAATACTTTTGGTGCGTTCTCTAACTGCTTGAGCCAATAAGATATCTGAGTTTCGAGTACTTCTCCTTGCAGCCATTGTCGTTGCCAAGCTGCAAAGTCTACATACTGTACTGGTAGTTCTTCTTTTGAGATGGGTTCCTCATTGCAGAAGTTAGAATAAAATAAAGAAAATTCTTGTACTAATACACCAACTGACCAAGCATCAGAGACAATGTGGTGCATTGTCAGTAGTATTATATGTTCTTGTTCGCTAAGACGTAATAATTTTACTCTAAGTAGATGATCGCTGCTAATGTCAAAAGGTTGTTGTGCTTCTTTTGTAGTTTGTTCTTTAACTTCAGCTTCTTGTTCAAAAGCACTCAAGGAACTGATATCTAGTATTGGTAATGTTAGGGGCTTTTGTTCCGAGATCACAGCTACTGCTTGACCTTCTATTGTTTGGAAATTAGTTCTGAGCGCTTCATGACGGCGCACAATTTCGTTCAAGCTTTGTTGTAATGCTTCTACATTTAATTCTCCCTGTAGCCGAACAGCTGCAGGAATATTGTAGAATGGGCTGTCTGGTTCTAATTGGGCTAGGAACCACAGTCGTTGTTGGGCAAATGATAGTGGTAATTTTTGCGAACGTGGAATCCGCTCAATACTCGTCGCTTCAACTGGTGAATCTAACTTAATTGCTTTTTCAATTTCTTTTCCTAGTCCTGCAACTGTTGGTTTTTCAAATAAATAACGTAAAGGAAGTTCTACTTGAAATACTTGCCGGATTTGGGAAATTACACGAGTTGCAATTAAGGAATGTCCTCCTAATTCAAAGAAGTTATTATCAATTCCTACTTTATCTATACCAAGTACTTCTGCCCAAATACCCGCTAATAAATTCTCAATTGGCGTGGAAGCAGGGACTATATTAGATGATGATACTTGGATTAATTCGGGTACAGGTAGTGCTTTACGGTCAACTTTACCGTTAGGTGTTAGTGGTAATGCCTCTAATGTGACAAAAGCAGACGGCACCATGTAGTTTGGTAGCTTAGACTCTAAAAAGTTACGTAATTGAGCAATTGCCATTGTTTGTTCTTTGTGAGGAACTACATAGGCGACTATTCGTTGAGAATCTACCGAATCTTCACGTACTACAACTACGGTTTCTCGTACTACTGGGTATTGGCTGATTACTACTTCAATTTCTCCTAGTTCAATCCGAAAACCACGTACTTTTACTTGGTTATCAATTCGACCAATGTACTCAATTTCTCCACTGGGCAGATAGCGTCCTAAATCCCCGGTTTTATACAGAAGTTCTGCTTCTGTACTAAAAGGATTGGGGATAAATTTCTCTGCTGTCAAATCAGGGCGGTTGAAATACCCCCTTGCAAGTCCTTGTCCAGCGATACACAACTCGCCCACTACACCCACAGGAACTAACTGACTGTATTGGTCTAGGATGTAAAGTTGCGTATTCGCAATCGGATTACTAATTGGTATTATCTCACCATCAGTTTTGAGTTGGGATGCTGCCGACCAAATAGTAGTTTCTGTCGGACCGTACATATTCCACACAGAAGCACATTGCTGTAATAGTTTACTAGCTAAGTTACTTGGTAAAGCTTCGCCACCACAGAGAATTTTTAATTGATGATTACCATCCCAGTCTGCTGCTAAAAGTAACTGCCATGTCGCTGGTGTGCCTTGCATGACTGTAGCTTTTGAGTCAGTTATTTTTGCTGACAACTGCATTCCGTCTGAAGCTACTTCCCGACTGGCGATTACTAAGCGACCACCAACTATAATTGGCAAGAAAAGTTCTAATGCTGCAATATCAAAGGAATAAGTTGTGACTGCTAGTAATGTATCTTCGGATGTTAATCCTGGTGCTTGCCTCATGGAGTACAAAAAGTTACTCAAGGCACTGTGGAAAATTTGTACGCCTTTGGGTTTACCTGTAGAACCAGAGGTATAGATGGTATAAGCTAGATTATCAGTATTTAGTTTACATAATAGATTTTCCTGACCCTGTCGGGCTATTAGATGCCAATCAGTATCTAAGCAAACGACTTGAGCTTTGTGTTGGGGTATTTCCTCTAAAAGCGAGACTTGAGTTAGCAATACTGGTGCTTGAGTGTCTTCTAATATAAATTTTAATCTTTCTTT
>JGI1201J43222_100060_pt1 | contig 44719 bp, 32 predicted proteins | sample MastesBC008_FD_43222 | JGI IMG/M metagenome (IMG submission 43222) | reverse complement strand
GGTAATTGGTAATTGGTAATTGGTAATTGGTAATTTTTTTCTTCCCAATCCCTAATACCTATATGGCTAACGCCACACAATACCTATCGCTGCACTACGTTCCGAACGGATCTCCCTACGCCGCAGGCTCTATGCCGCAAGGCGGTACGCAGTGCTTATGGCTCTTAGCGGAAGCGTGACGCCAGTCATACGCCGAGCTTCCGCTAACACCTACCCATTACCCATTACCTATTATCCAATCCCCAACCCCTAATTCACATGATTCTTGCTGTTGTAGCGAACTCTTGTACCTGCCCAAAGCAGCTTTTCACGCAGAGTCTTATAATACGAATAGTTTTCACGTAAAATAATAAACTTAGCCCGACAATCTGCCATACGTACATCTACTCGATGTCCCGGCCAAATCGAAGTCGCCAGTACGCTATCTGTCCACAACTTAGTACTTAAATCGTAATCACCTAATGGCCAAATACTAACAACAGAGCCAGGAGGTAACACAATTGGGCGACTGGAAAGACTCATGGGACAAATAGGCGTGATGGTCAGCGCTTCCATACCATCGTGCATAATTGGACCGTTAGCAGAAACCGTATAACCAGTTGAACCAGTAGGAGTAGAAATTATCAGTCCATCTCCTTGATACTGGTCAACTACTTCCCCATCGATTTCCATTTCCAAAACCGATGTAATCATTCGGTCGGCAGATGCAGGTTTAATACAAATTTCATTCAAAGCCAAATAACGCTCCGTTACTGGTTCCAAATGATTACCTTGTCCTTCATAGACTGCAGAATACAACATCATTCGCCGTTGTATAGCATAGCGGTCATCCGATAATCTATCCCAAACTTCTTCTGTGTTCTGAAATTCCTCAACGGATTCAGTTAAAAATCCCAAATGACCTCCCACGTTTACGGCCAAAATAGGAATACCAGCCGGAGCTAAATGTCTGGCTCCAGTTAAAACCGTACCATCACCACCAAGCACCACCGCCAAGTCTATTGATTGGGTTGCTGATGCCAAAAATACCGGATAGGGATTATCTTTTGGTCCACTCGGTCCAATCATGACTTGACAGTGGCGTTCTTCCAATTGGGAGGCACACTTTTCTGCCCAGCGTTTAGCTTGGGAATCCCGTGCCTTGTAGGCAATAATTACCTGCTTTAGGTCCACCTAAAATTACCACTTAAGGAGATTAAACTGCTCCATATCAACAGTATCGCGGTTGCGATAAATTGCAAGTACAATCGCCAAACCAACTGCTGCTTCTGCAGCTGCTACGGTAATCACAAATACTGTAAATACCTGACCTTTAATCGCATCAGAATCCATGAAATTGGAAAATGCCATTAAGTTGAGATTGACCGCATTTAACAGCAACTCGATAGACATCAGGACTCGTACGGCATTACGGCTGGTAATTAAACCGTAAATTCCGATGCAAAATAACGCTGCTGCAAGTAATAAGAAATACTCAAGTTGCATGAATTTTGATGTTGTTGGATTTCTCTGTCAGTTTATTGATTAGTTATTTGTCCAGCAATTATTAGCACAAAATAAGGCTAACAATGTTTAACTAATATTACTCATTTTCGCCACTAGCAGAGAATAATTCTCTAGAGCGTTCTGGTAAGGTTAGAACTGTTTGTTGAGTTTCAGAAGGTAATTGTTCTGGTAAGTACTCGCGACGTGCCAAGATAATTGCACCTACCATGGCAATCAACAGTAATACAGAAGCAAGTTCAAAAGGTAATAAATAATCGCTGAAGAAATGTTCGCCAATTACAATTGCAGTATTACCTACCGATGTTATGGATGTTGATGTGACCCAAGGTGTAGCTAAAATCATCACACCTAGTAAGGCAAATAATCCCAAGCTCACCAATCCAGTTAGTACCTTTCGTATCCAAGCACCAGGAAGCGCAACAAAATCTTCCCGTTTGTTTACCAACATGATTGCAAACAAAATCAGGACGTTAACAGCACCAACATAAATTAGTAGCTGAGCCGCAGCAACGAAATCGGCATTTAGCAGCAGGTACATTCCTGCAATGCTAATAAATACACCTCCAAGCATAAAGGCTGAATAAACGATATTTTCAAACAACACTACACCGAGTGCTGCACCAATCATCATTGCAGCCAAGATGCCAAATGAAACAAGTTGTACTCCTTGGGCGAGGTTCACTTTTTACGTCCTTTACTTATTTGTCAGTTGTCAGACTATACAAGAAAGTCAAAAGTCAAAAGTCATTAGCGGATCCGTAAGGTAGCGGCTCCGGATCCGTAGCTAGCGCAGCTATAGCTATAGCGTGTCCGCAGGACATAAGTCAAAAACAGACAGCGCCCCCAGGGCGTTAACGGAGTGGTGCGTAAGCACAGCAAAAATAAATTTTTTGTTTTTGACTTGTCTTGTTTTTGACTTGTTTTACTTTTGATTTGCTTTGCTTTTGATTTGTAGTTAATGGTCAGTTCATACGACCTGCAAATACGATCTAACTATCTAACAGATCGCTCCTACTAAGACTGACCACTAACTAGTTTATTTTTCCTGTTCTACAAGGTCTTCTGGGCGATCGCCAGCACGTTGTACATCAGCAGGAAGGTTGTGTGGATCCATTACACCCTTAGGTAAGTAAGCTAATTGGCGTAACGGTGTGACCATTGGGTCATCAGTGACTTTATAAGGTAAACGACCAAGCGCTACGTTGTCGTAGTTTAGTTCGTGACGATCGTAGGTCGCCATTTCGTATTCTTCTGTCATTGACAAACAATTAGTCGGACAGTATTCCACGCAGTTACCACAGAAGATACAAACACCAAAATCAATACTGTAGTGCTTTAGTTCTTTCTTTTTACTTGCTTTGTCAAATGTCCAATCTACTACCGGTAGGTTAATTGGACAAACGCGGACGCAGACTTCGCATGCAATACACTTGTCAAATTCAAAGTGAATTCTACCCCGAAACCGTTCGCTAGGAATCAATTTCTCGTAAGGGTATTGAACGGTTACAGGACGACGACTCATATGGTCGAAGGTTACAGATAAACCCTCACCGATATAACGTCCGGCTTGTACCGCTTCTTTACCGTAATCAACTACTTGTTTGAGGAACTTCAGCATAGTGTCTCTCTCTCCTTAACTTTCCCTTTAACCGCCAAAAGCTACAGGAAAGGCTAATTTTAGAGCTGCTGTGATGAGCAAATTAACCAAACCAATTGGTAGCAAAAACTTCCATCCTAAATCTAGCAATTGATCGATCCGAACGCGGGGTACTGTCCACCGCAATAAAATTGCTATAAATACTAGAAAATAAGCTTTGAGTACTGTCATGGTGATACCCAATGAAGCGGTAATCACCTGCAGAAGAGGATTTGTTTCGCTGACACCTAACCAGCCAGCTACAAGATTAATGGGAATTGGGAAATCCCAACCACCCAAGTATAAAATTGATACTAATAATGCAGAAAGTACGAGGTTGACGTAGGAACTCAAGTAAAACAGAGCAAATTTCATCCCTGAATACTCGGTTTGATAACCTGCAACGATTTCTTCCTCTGCTTCCGGTAAGTCAAAAGGCATCCGCTCACATTCAGCAAGAGCGGCAATCCAAAAGATAATAAAACCTACAGGTTGTCGCCATACATTCCAACCCAATATGCCGTAACCTGATTGTTGATTGACGATGTCAATGGTACTCAAGCTATTGGACATCATCACAACCGCAAGCACCGCTAATGCTAAGGGAATTTCGTAGCTAATCGACTGCGCAGCAGCTCGCAATCCTCCCAACAAAGAGTATTTATTGTTTGAAGCGTAGCCAGCCATTAACAGGCCAATTGGTTGAATGCTTGATAATGCAATCCACAAAAACACTCCAGTGCCTATATCTGTAATTACCAGATTTTGTCCAAACGGCACGATTAAATATGACAAAAATACAGGTAGTACAACGATAATCGGACCCAGTGTAAATAATAATGGGTCAGACTTCGCCGGTACTATATCTTCTTTGAAAACAAGCTTTAAGCCATCGGCTACGGGAGCAAGTAAGCCTAATGGACCAATGTATTCCGGACCAATTCTTTGCTGGGCGGCAGCAGAAATTTTCCGCTCCAACCAAACACAGGTTAGTACTCCCACTGTTGCACCAATAATCATTAGTATCATTGGCAGTGGCATCCAAACTGCTTTGGCTGTTCCTGCGGGTAGTCCTAAATCCTTGAGGGATTCTATAAAAGTTCCTTGGAGATCGATTCCTGGATTCATGTTTCCTTTATTTATTTCATCCGATCGCAGTCATTTACAACTACTAGTTGTATTAATACCTGTAAACGCCCCAGCAAATATCTTGTTGCCAAGATGATATTTTACTAAATATCTGAATTTGTACCCGCCTCCCATGCTTAGTATATACTTGGATCTTTTTCCAACTCATATCAACAGAAGCATTTTTGCTTATAGTATGAATTACCATAAGCTAACTATGCTCTTGGATGATAGCAATGGTTGATGGGCACAGGGCAATGGGCATGGGGTAATGGAGAATTTTGTGGTTTGAACTATGGCTAAACTCGAGCGAGCTAGATTTTCTCGAGTTAGATAACTAAGCTTATGGCATTATTGCCACTTCCTAACTCTAACCCTTGAATTGCCAGTGTCCTTCATCCCAATACAGATAGGACCGCAAAAACTACCCCATACCCTATGCCCTAAGACCTATGGCCAGTACCAATCTTTAACAATCTAAAGCAGCTCGACGCTGCTCTATTGGTATATATGGTACATTTTGCTTGCCGTTATAAACTTGAGTCGGACGAAAAATCCGGTTTTCTCCTAGTTGTTCTTTCCAATGTGCTAGCCACCCAGCGACTCTGGCGATCGCAAAGATTGGCGTAAAGAAATCTGTGGGAATTCCCAACTTTCTATACACCAGCCCCGAGTAAAAGTCAACATTGGGATAAACTCCTTTGTGACCGAGTTTCTGGCCAACAAAAGTTTCTATCTCTTGGGCAATGTCGTAATACTTATCATGTCCAAATTTAGCAAATAGTTGTTCTGCCAACTTTTGCAAAATTGTGGCACGGGGGTCTTTAACTTTGTAAACGCGATGTCCAAAACCCATTATTTTGGCTTTACGTTGTAAACGGTCCTCAATGTAAGGACGGACATTTTCTACCGAACCAATGTCTTCGAGCATTTGAATTACTTCTTCGTTAGCTCCTCCATGTAAAGGACCACCCAAAGTTCCTACAGCACTAGCTACAACAGCATAGGGGTCTGTTAGGGTCGAAGCCGTTACCCTAGCACTGAAAGTCGAAGCATTCATTGTATGTTCTGCATGAAGTATCAAGCAGACATCAAAAATTCTCGCAGCTAAAGGATCCGGAATTTCTTCGTTGAGCATGTACAAGAAATTAGCAGCATAATCTAGCTCACTGTGGGGACGTACTGCATCATCCCCGCACCGCATCAACTGAAATGTTGCCACCATTGTTGGAATATTCGCTAGGAGCCGAACAACTGCATCTCTGATATATGCTGGGTTATCTAAGTCGCGTCGTGAATAAAATAGACCCAATGCTGCAGCTGAAGCTTGGAGAGCATCCATTGGGTGACCACTTTCGGGGAAACATTTCATCATGTCCCGAATCCGGTACTTGATTGGTCGGTTTTGACGAACCTCATGCTCAAATACTGTTAGTTCTTCCGAAGTTGGAAGTTTACCCCAAATGAGAAGATATGCTGTCTCTAGAAACGTACTTTTTGAGGCAAGTTCCTCAATGGGGATGCCACGATACTCTAATATTCCCTTTTGCCCATCAACGTTACTGATTGCGGATTGGGCGGCGGGAATGCCTTCCAATCCAGGCCTATATTCGCACACCATCATGGCAATACCATTCACTTTGTGAAAAATTTGAAGAAGATTAAATTACCAGACAAATGTTCTCCATTAGTCGCTACGATTGCATTTCCGATATGCTTTTAGCATTTAATTGTCACTGATTACCAAGATTGTATAAAAATCTTGGAAAAGCTATTAAAGCAAATACTTGGGAGGAGTTAGCCAAAACATTTGGGAACGACCGATGGGAGAACCTAGATCTGGTATCTTTATCCCAATGATACCCGCTTTTTTAACTATTAAACTTGCTTTGCTTTCACCCCACACAAGAATTTCAGCCCATTCCCCCAAGCAAGGTTCGTGTCCTACCAGTGCAAGTTGACCCATAACAGCACGATCTTTTTCCATAAACCATTGGGTCACCCAATCAAATAAATTACCCTCAGGTGAAAGATATTGGCATTCTTCGCAGTGGGAGCCGACTCCATTCTCCACAAGTACTTCTGCAGTTTGGTATGCCCTCACTAAAGGACTCGTAAGAATTAAATCAAAATTTAAATTTAGTTTTTTTAAACGTAGAGCAATTTTTGCGGTTTTTTGTCTTCCTTCTTTAGTCAGCGCCCGTTTAGCATCGGTAATTTCTGGTCGTCTTTCTTCCGCTATTCCATGACGAATTAAATATAATTCCACTTCTTCTTATTTTTCTTAATTTTATGATTTATTTTCCAATTTATTTTAAATTCTATTGATACAAATTGGGAAAGTTATGTACTATCCCAATTGCTAGTGCTGCGAACAAACTGACCATTACAGAAAAAGTACTGTTTGGCGTAATTATTCTTTATTATCCCTAGCTTCCTATTCTTCTTTCCCTGTTCTCCGTTCCCTGTCTCGCTTACACGCACCCACGATGAACAACATTCCCACCCTGCGGGGTGGCTACGCCGGATTGCAACTTACGTTGTTGCGGGGTAGTCGCGCTGTTCCCCGTTCCCTAAAAATCAAAATTCCTCTGATGAAATTGGATTATCCCTAGGATTAACCAATCGTAAAAGCTTTTGCTTAATTTGAAAATCAAAAACTTCCCATTTCATCTTCGCGTAAGTACCGTTTTCATTCCCTCCAGATAGAAAACCCATTGGAATTTCAAAACCACCAGCACTACTACGTCCGCCGCCAAAAAAGCGCCCAGTACTATCTTTTCCAAAGGCTTGCTTAATAAATTCATCGGGGTCCAAAGTCAATTTATTTGTTCTTAATGAGCCGATTACTACCTCCAATTCATCGTCTTCATCGTGAACTAAACCATAAACCACCGCTGTATGAACATTTTCTTCTGTCACTAAAAAATCTGCCGCTTGGGGAATAGCATCTCGGTCGTCATAGCGAAGGTATCCCACTCCAGCAATCGAAAAGTTATTTTGAACCATGCGGTTTTTCAACGCCCGCTCAATGACATCCATGACTCGTTTCGAACGAGTAGCTTGTAATACTGCATTCAAGAGTTGGGCATCGTAAAATTTACTTAAATATGCCGCTGCCATAAAATCTTCTTCTTTGGCTTCCATCAGACGATTTGTGTCCGAGTGCAAACCATGCATTAATGCTGTGGCACATTTGACATGCTGACTAATACTACTATCTAAGTCAAGTAGACCTAATTGCAAATACTGGGTAAAAATAGTTGCGGTAGAACGTACGTAGGGTCTGATATCACTAAACTCTGACTTCAAATCTCCCTGCAAATTATGGTGGTCAATGACGGATAAAAGGGGCATTCCTGCTTTTTCCAACACTGGTACCAATTGTGATGTTGTACCTTGATTATCAAGTAAAACAAAACCCTGGTACAGCGACAGATCTTTACCTTTAATGGTTTGTAAGGACCATCTTTGGGACGGTAAACTTGTTAGCTTAACTAAAGCGATATTTTCTTGATGACTTAGCGCACCGGCATATATGATTTCACACTTAATATCATACTGTTCGGCAATTAATTTATATGCCCAAGCAGAAGAGAGAGCGTCAGGGTCGGGAAAATCCTGTAAAACAATTAAATGATGTTCGCGCTTGTGAGCACCAAGTATTTTCTTTAATTCTTCTATTTTTTGCTCAGCGATAGAACTCCCACGAGAAAAGTGTGTGGGAGTTTCTGATTCGCCTGATTTTATTTCTTTTTTTGGCTGGGATTTCCTACCTCGATCTGCTATTTTTTTTAACTGCACATCTTCCAAAGCTTTATCTTTGGTTGTTTGCAGATTTTCAGGCTGACTTGCAGAAGATTTGGGTAGCATAGGGAACAAATTTAAATTCTTAACGTTGGTTAAATTACACTGAATTGCATTACCTAATAAGTAATTATGTCGCAAATAATCAAACCAACATTGCACTGCTTTACCTGTAACTCACAAATTTAGCCATTAAAACAGTTGTAAAGCTAAAATTAAGCTTCGGCGGATGACGTGATTTGACAGCCCCCTCTAAAAAGATTTTCTAGGAATTTTTTGGTATTTCTTACAACAACCATTCAATAAGTCAACACAACCAATTTTCCTTTTACGGAAAATCTAACTTTTTTTCATCGAACGAAAACGTTATGTGCTATATTTATCGAGTCGCTGGAAACAGCTTTATTTTTTGGCAGGCGAATATGTTTGTCACTTGTGCTGTAAACAAATTAATAGATTCCTGGTAAGCTGGTTTCACAAATAGACCAACACAACTATTTGCTTATTACTTACTGGAAATTAGGCTCAAGTAGTATCTAAGAAGTTCACTTGTTAAAAACCTCACAAACCAATAACGTATTTCTGCCACTCAGCATGCATGCCGCTTTTTAGGTGTTTACTAACCTCAAAATATAGGCTGCTGTAAGGGCGACGTGGTGAATTCCTCAGGGGCATACTAGCCTCCTTTGGAGTACGGTTACCCTTTTTGACATTGCAGCGCACGCAAGCAGTAACCATGTTTTCCCAGGTTTCTCCTCCTTTTCGAGAACGCGGAATAACATGATCGAGGGTGAGTTCATCCCCCGTATAACCACAGTACTGGCAGGTATAACTGTCTCGATGCAATATGTTACGTCTGGTAAGAGGAATTTCCTTGTAAGGAACCCTTACGTAATATCGCAGGCGGATAACAGTCGGAAGTAGAAAATCAGAGTAAAGTGTCTTGCCGTTGTGTTCGACTCGCTCTGCCTTACCCTTAATTATTAATACTGCAGCGCGACGCCAACTCGTGATATTGAGTGGCTCGTAGGAAGCGTTTAATACTAAAACCTTACCCATTGATTACAGCTCAAGGTATTAGTTTTACATATATTAACACAAATGCTATCTTCTGTGGGTATGAGAATAAATTATACTTATTTGATTTAGTAAAAATTTAATCTCTATAGTATTTTGATCGTTTATTAAGATAAATGGCTATGGATTAGCTTTAGAGAGTTAGAAATATAAATATATTTTTATGTGTTTCGTTGGTTTATGTATATTACTTGACTTATTTGCCAATATTTTATTAGCTTGAAAAATTACTAAATTTATTAATTGTAGACTTGCAAGATTTTAAGATTCTAGGATTTTGAACTTTGAGATTTTAAGCCCTCGAAAATCTCTGCTAATGAAAATATCCAGTTCGAGAACAAGAAAAGCGCAGTTGGTAACACTACGATTAGTAGTGGGAAAGCTTTCTCTTGTTCTTTTAAGTAACCCCTTTGCAGTCAAATCTAATTTTTCAAGCACTTGTTACTTACTCATTCGTAACAATTTAAGAATGAACGCATGTTTTGAACTACTGAGAATCTGGGCAGATTTGAGTAATTTTTACGAAACCCTAGCTGCAGGCCAAGCACTGTGGATGCACTTTTATGCTGTTTCACATACACAAATTAGCAGATTAGTATCCACAAAAACGTAATGAAAACACCATTTCTTGTAGTTTACCTAACTAACTTAGATTTATTAATTTATTAACTAACAAATTTAATTAATAAATCAAAGATAAAACGATGACAAACAAATTATTCGCAATTACTGCTGTAAGTTTATTGAGCTTAGCTTCCCTAAGTCTTTCAATAATGCCCTCTGAAGCTAACACAACGACTGCTCAATTGAAAAATAAAAGGTTTAATCTAACAAAAAAGTGTCGTGCAGCAATCACTACTGCGACAAATCGATTGGAGAAAAACCCTTCACTTAAGGTTGTCCAATCCCCAACAGATAGAGTTCCTTACGATTACTATCCCCAAGGTCGTCCTCACAGACAATCATTTTACCTGCAAGGAGCAGGAGTAAAACCAATAATGAATTCTTCTGTATTAATGGCTTCTATTGCTAAACCAGTTATCAATAATTGTAATTCCGTCAGTTTAGTTAGTTTTGGCACCTTTGGAACTGATTGGATCGAAGATTTTGGTTTAATGTCCAACGGGAAAGTACAACAGTTCAATTGTCCATCTGGTTTTGCACCCCCATTCTATCCAAGACCTCTTCGATGGGGAGAATCCTGCAATCCGTGACAAGCTTAAATTGTCATGAATGGTTACTTACTAGACCTATCGGATATGTCTACTTTACTTCCTGCTATACTTTGCTAAGATTTAATCTCTAAAAAGTAAAAATCAGTTTTTTAAGTTACAAAGCAGAAAAAAATACTTTTTGTTTAAGGGTTAGCAAATAAAAGGTTAAAGATTGACCTGAATACATCAGAAGAGCGTGAATATAACTATAAACTTACTAGTACAAAGCACTGGTGTGATAGGAGTACAAATAAATGTTAAGTCGCGAACAAGGTAATGACGTTGGTTCTCATCAAAATTGCGACACTTATGCCTGGTTTTCTCAACGCGCTTGGGTAGAAATCGATTTAGAAGCACTGTCTCATAACGTACAACAATTACGCCAATTAATTTCCGAACATACCGACCTAATGGCGGTAGTTAAAGCCGATGCTTACGGACATGGAGCAGTTACAGTTGCTCAAACAGCATTAAAGTCTGGAGCTAATTGGTTGGGAGTAGCAACTGTCCCTGAAGGTATTGAATTACGGGAAGCAGGAATTAATGCACCAATTCTAATTTTGGGAGCGACCCACACTCTCGAACAAATTCACGCGATCGCCCATTGGAAACTTCAGCCAACAATTTGTTCCCCAAAACAGGCTTTAGTATTTTCAGAAACCCTGGGTTCGATAGATTATTCTTCCTCTATCCCCGTACATATTAAGTTAGATACGGGAATGTCTCGGTTAGGAACCAACTGCGAGTTAGCAGGAAATTTTGTTCAGCTAGTACAAAGTTTACCCCATTTAGAAATTGCTAGTGTTTATTCCCATTTGGCGACTGCAGATAGTGCAGATCCTACAGTCATGCACCTACAACATCAGAGATACGAAAGAGCGATCGCTCAAATAAAAGAAATAGGAATAGAACCATCCTACTTGCACTTAGCTAATTCAGCTGGTACCCTGCGCGATCAAAATTTGCACTATGATATGGTTCGCGTGGGTATAGCAATCTATGGGCTTTATCCTGCTACTTATTTACGGGAGAAAATCGACCTGCGACCGGTTTTACAAGTAAAAGCTAGGGTGACACAAGTTAAAACCATTTCTGAAGGAACTGGAGTTAGTTACGGTTATCAGTTCATTGCGCCAAGAGAATTGCGCATAGCAGTAGTTGGTATTGGTTATGCAGATGGCGTTCCGCGCAATCTAAGCAACAAAATGCAAGTATTAGTACGTGGTAAACGCGTGGAGCAAATTGGTGCAATTACCATGGATCAGTTAATTCTTGATATTACTGATGTTCCCCACATACAAGAAGGAGAAATTGTCACCTTACTAGGACAACAGGGGAAAGAAAAAATTTCTGCTGATGAATGGGCGAATCAACTGAACACTATCTCTTGGGAAATTGTTTGTGGCTTTAAGCATCGTTTACCAAGGGTTGCTGTAATGTGATTGAACCCTGGAAAAAGTTTGCAATAAAAAAACTTTCAATTAAAAATGAAAAATATGCACTTTTTTATCAGTTTAGTGTTATCATGCTCTAGACACAAACTTATGCGGATGTGGCGGAATTGGCAGACGCGCTAGATTTAGGTTCTAGTGCCGCAAGGCGTGAAGGTTCAAGTCCTTTCATCCGCATTTATGTTCGATAGTGAACAACTTCAAATTTAATAATATTTTTTTACTAGAAATCTGTAACCTAAAGATTATCTAGTATTTTTTGTATGTTGCAAGCACACAGTATTGCAGGCTTGTAAAACATTTATAGTAGCAAGTAATTCTCTTAAGATTCGCTTAATAAGCGTAACTAGTTACTTAGTGGTTTTTACTTGACCCCTAAAAATAATCTTTAGGAACAATAATTTAACAACCTGCTATTCTGAATTTTGGAATGGCGCGTTACGCAATAACTAGAGCCTTCGGCGTCGGCGGATTCGTTTGGAACGTAGCGCAGCGATAGGTAACGTCTCCGGATCCGTAGGTAACGCAGCGATAGGTAGTGAACTATAGTTATAGCCTCTAGCCTCTAGCTGCCCTACCTAATCTGTTACGCTTAGAACGCGGCAAAGCTGTATGACTAAAGTCACGCTGTCGCTAATATCGTAGGTGCTTCTAACGCTAACCCCTAACCTCTAGCTAGCGACGCTAACAGCACCCGACCTTTCCAGTTTATTTAATCCATATTACTTAGGAAATCGAGTACTTGCAGAATAAAGACTCTATTTCAATCGCAATATAAATATGATTCTTGCAATCGCCACCACCATAGACTAAAAATCAAATTCTTTCCCCTTTAACCAAGAAAAATAATTTCTCCACAAATAATCTAAAGTAAACTAATAGAATCGAAAAAGTTTTTTGAATACAAAATTATCTTTATAAAGACTCAGCCCGAAGATAGCTTTAGTAGAAATTTTCCGGAAGAGCATTGGGTCTTAGCGGATAGAGTCGTAATTATTGCACCACGGGAAATTCTAAACACTCATATTTTCGGCGAAAATAGCATAAATTATAGAAATCAAAAATGTAATCAGCTTTTTAGAGGTGTGTTATAAGCTACAAATGCTTCAATGTAAGTATAATTTATGTACGGTGTATTAAAAGGAAATTACTAATATTTACCTCTAAAGCATAGGAAAAATAAACATTAATCTTTTTACTTGTTTACTCTACCAAAACCTATCAATAGCAGAAATATAATCATACCTGTCATCAAATAAAAATCTTAAAATTGTTAATACTAATTGAAATCATAAGTAAAAATCTATTGTTGTGAATAAATATTTATTTATGTGTTTTAGTCAAATAATTAAATCACATAAATTTATATATGTAATTTATTATTTCTCGAGCCAAAAATATCTTATCAATATTGAATACAAGTTAAAATTTCTCATAGTTGAAATTTTATGTCACTAACAACAAATCATATAGTCATTGAATAAAAATGTATAAAAAGAATAGTCTTTTTTTTAACTGATACTTGACTGTAATAGATTTATTATCCATAATCATCTATCAAAAGAATACAAGCTACAATCATTGATTATTCGTTAATAAAATAAATTCTTCCACAGTTTAAACTTGTTTTGCTCTAGACATTTACATTGCAGAATATGTCAGTATTATCACCATGAAGACTTTTATTTAATTTTAGAAAATATGGTAAAAATACTGTATGAATTAAATGTACTTTGCTATAAAGTTAGCTGCTTAATGTAGTTTTTACATTTTTTTTACTCCTTATCCAAAAATGTCTGGTAATCTCAATACAAGTAAGCAAAATCACCGCGACTTACAATCTAATTGAGATTTGATTGTCCTAAAATAAGGCTAGCAAGCTCAAGTTTACGTTCAAAGAATATATAAAAATTCGTATTACAAACTACATTTCATCTACTTTTAGGAAGAAATGGTAGTTGATGCCAAAGCAAAATAAGAGCTTGCTCGTATTAAAGTAGTCAGCATAAAAAGTAAAATGAGCACAACTCCTACAGGTGGCTACAAGTTTTTCCAGAAACTACACCCGCTATCTCTGCTGGCACAACTTACTAGCAGAAGAGTTACAGGCTGCTTAAGTGTTTTCACGCAAAATGATTTTTGGTCAATTTATTTAGAAGAGGGCAAGTTAACTTATGCATCCTGTTCCAATAAGTTGTTTGATAGACTCGACACACACTTACAACATTTGAGCCAAAATATTCCCAGCCTTCACAGCACCACAAGGACGCAAGTGAGGTTAATGTTTGAATCAAAACAAGAAAAAAAAGGTGCAATCACAGATTATGAGGCTATCTGCTGGTTAGTCGACAGGAGGTGCATTGCTCCTAGCCAAGCAGCAATGCTGATTGAAGAGCTAGCAAAAGAAGTAATGCAATCTTTTCTGAGTCTTAAAGAAGGAGGATATGAATTCAGTACTCAAACACCTTTGGATGAATTACCAAAGTTTTGTTATTTAGATTTGCGGCTGATAGTTGAGCATTGTCAAAAGGAACTGCGAAGTCAGAAAAGTATTGCGGTTTCATCAAATTCTCAACAAAAATCTTTGCCAGATTCCCAACAAAAATCTTTGCCAAAAACCTCCAGTGAAACGCAAATACCAACACAATTAATACAGCAAAGGGTGCAACCAAGGACAGAAATTGCACCAACACCAACAAATAATCATATTCAGGAAAGTGTTAACTCTGAAGAGCAAAATATTAATGGCAACAATCATCCAAAGCTGCTGCAAAAAAACCTGTACACAATTGCTTGTATTGACGACAGCGTAACTGTCTTAAATTCCATTAAACACTTTCTGGATAAAAACACATTTTCAGTTGTCACAATTAACGATCCGGTAAAAGCCTTGATGTTGATTCTGCGTAGCAAGCCAGATCTGATTTTGCTTGATGTTGAAATGCCTAATTTAGATGGCTATGAGCTATGTTCATTGCTGCGAAAACATTCAAGTTTTAAAGAATTACCAATTGTGATGGTAACGGGAAGGACTGGATTTATTGATAGAGCAAAAGCAAAAATGGTTCGTGCATCTGGGTATTTGACCAAACCTTTTACCCAATCAGACCTACTAAAAGCAATTTTCAAGCATATTAGTTAGTCAGAATTACGAAACGGGTTTAAAAATGTTTGACGTAATTGATTTATAAATTCAGGAGTTAAAGGAGTGAATGCTACTTCAGTGGGGACAATTTTAGTTGTTGAGGATTCTCCAAGTGAGTTGGAACTAATGAGCCATTATCTTCAAGAAAGTGGCTACAAAGTTCTCAAAGCTACCGGAGCGAAAGAAGCAATTGAAAAAATTAAAGTGGAAGAGCCAACTGTAATTATTACAGACCTGGTCATGCCGGATATGAGTGGTTTTGAATTGTGTCGTTACTTAAAGAAAAATCCCGATACCCAGGAAGTCCCAATAGTAGTCTGCAGCTCTAAAAATAAAGAAATTGACCGTTTATGGGCAATGAGACAGGGTGCAAAAGCCTATGTAACAAAGCCCTATACACGGGATCAACTTCTTCGTGCTATTAAGTCAGTAACAAATTAATAAATCCGCTCAAAACATGAATAGTTCCAAAATAACCGTTGCCAACGAACAGATACAAAACCATTCTGGCGACGGATATCTTAAGTTTAAGCTTAACCGTCAAACATTGGGTATTTTGTCCATGAAATATACCCAGGAAGCCATTGTTATTCCTGTGGAATCAATCACCTCAATGCCAAACATGCCTCCATGTATTCTGGGTTTAATGAATTGGAGAAGTCGGATAATTTGGTCTATAGATTTGCCAGAGATGTTAAATCTAGAATCCTTAGATACCAGATTGCACCAATACAATGCGATAATTATTCGCGTCGAATCAGTATTATTGGGTTTAATAGTCCAAGAAATTATTGGTACGGTTAGATTTATGCCCGATCTAATTCGTTCTCCAGTAGGACAAGTTGCATCTAGTTTAGTTCCTTATTTACGTGGATGCGTCATGCAAGAAAAAGAAATCTTACTATTGCTAGATGCGCGGGCAATTGTTCAGTCTTCTATTCTTCACAATGACTAGGGTGTATTGCTAAAAAGTAATTTTTTAGTATCTTGATTCATCAGTGCAGGGAAATACTGTTTATGTTTAATAAAGCTGACGATCTTAAGAATGGCAATACAGGTCGGGAAGTGTCATCTACTTCATCCGGAAAACTGACGAAGGCTCAAGCAAAATTGAACGCCATATCTTCCAATAGTAATGTTGAGAATAGATCTTCCTTAAATCGCCCAGGAAAAATTTTTCAGGGAATAAGCTGGGGACGCAAAGCAACTATATTAGCAGTTGCTTTTGGTACTTTGCCAATCTTAGGTATGGGAGTTTTTGCCTATAAACTTACAGACAAAGGAATTAGAGATAAAATTCATAAAATTCAAGAAACAAAAGCAACTGGATTAGCGGATAAAGTTAATCTTTTTATGTCAGAACGAGTTCGAGAAGTTCAACTTTGGTCAACTCTGCCAACTTTTAGAAATCCAAACAACGCCAGTAGTTTACTAAATAAATTTGGGGAAAACAGTCGTTTTTATAGTAATATCGCTATTTTCAATCTCAAAGGAAATGTAATTGCCCAATCTCAAAAAAATAAATTAAGCAACGAAAGTAATTTTGAATATTTTAAATACATTACTAAAACTGGCAAAACCCAGATATCTCAACCAGAAAAATCTAAAGATAATAGCACTTACAATATCTACATTGGCGCACCAATCAAAGATGCAGCTACAGGAAAAGTTCTCTATATTATCCGTGCTCAAATGCCCGTTGCATCTATTGATGACGAAATCGTTAAAGATTATGCCGGTCAAGGGCAGGAATATAATTTAGTAGATAGCTCTCAAACTATTTTCTTAAGTGCAGAGAAACAATATATTGGAAAAAAACTGATAACAGAATATAAAGAAATACCATCACTACTAAATCCTGATAGGGTTGAAACCTTCATCACTGATAGAGCAAGCAACAATCGCAAAGAACTTGTTAGCTATATACCATCAAGTAAACTATCGGGTTTAGAATGGAGCATATTGCTATCTCGGGATAAGGAAGCAGCATTTGAACCCCAAAGAAGTCTATGGTTGCAAATGCTCCTCGGGACCATACTCATGTCAACAGCTGTAATGATTCTATCCACTTTGTTGGTTAAGCGTGCTACCCGACCAATTGTCAGTGCAGCAGCAGCAGTAGCAAAACTCGGGGAAGGCAAACTCGATACTCGCTTGGAAGTAAGTGGAGAAGATGAAATAGGAGTACTGGGTGCCAATATTAATTTAATGGCAAAACAATTGCAGACACTAATTCAAGAAAAAGAACTTGACAGTACGACAGCTAAGTTACTAGCAGATATAGTCCTACAAACTCGTAAAAGTCTTACAACCGAAGATATTTTAAAAACAATAGTTGAAGAAACTCGTCAAGCATTAAAGACAGATCGGGTAGTTGTTTATATTTTCAATCCGGAAACTTGGGATGGAACCGTAGCCTCTGAGTCAGTGAATCCGAAATTTGTGCCGATCGCCGGACAAAAAATTGATGACCCCTGTTTTCGGGAACGCCAAATCAAAAACTATCAACAAGGTCGAGTCAGAGCAATTGAAGATATTTATGAAGATCCCGCTCTGAAGAAAGCAGATTGTTACGTGCAAACCTTGGAAAGATTTGCTGTTCGAGCAAATTTAGTTGCTCCTATCATTACCGAAAGTAAATTGTTAGGATTATTAATTGCTCACCATTGTCAAAGCCCGCGCCCTTGGGAAAAATCAGAAATTGATTTGTTTGAGCAAATTGCAGTTCAAACCGGTTATGCTCTCGAACAAGCAAAACTACTAGAAAAATTAGAAAGAAGCCAAATCAGTGCTGAGTCACAGTCCCACGAAGAACGGCGACAGAAAGAAAAACTGGAATTACAATTAGTAGAATTACTCAGCGAAGTTGAAGGTGCTGCTAGTGGAGATTTGACAGTACGTGCAGACGTGACCCCTGGAGACATTGGTACGGTTGCTGACTTCTTCAACTCAATTGTGGAAAGTTTGCGAGAAATTGTTACCCAAGTCAAAGATACTGCAACCCAAGTAAATACAGCTATTGGTTCCAATGAAGGTGCTATTCGAGAATTAGCAGAGGAAGCACTTTCCCAAACAACAGAGATTAACAACACTCTAGACGCTGTGGATAACATGAATCAATCCATGCAACAGGTCGCTCAGAGTGCCCAAGAAGCCGCATCGGTGGCAAAAAATGCTTCCCAAACAGCGACACAAAGTGGCGAAGCAATGGACTTAACAGTACAAAGCATAGTACATTTGCGCCAAACTGTTGGCGATACAGCAAAAAAAGTCAAGCGTTTGGGTGAATCAATGCAACAAATTACCCGCGTGGTAGCATTGATTAACCAAATTTCTATGCAAACTAATTTACTTGCAATCAATGCCGGAATCGAAGCCGCAAGAGCCGGAGAGGAAGGTCAAGGATTTGCAGTTGTCGCGGAGGAAGTAGGTGAACTTGCTGCTAGAAGCGCCGGTGCCACCAAAGAAATAGAGCAAATTGTCGAAAATATCCAACGCGAGACTAGTGATCTAGCAGAAGCAATGGAATTAGGGACTGCCCAAGTAGTAGAAGGTACCCGCGTGGTTGAACATGCAAAATACAGCTTAAATCAGATTTTGACAGTATCCCAACAAATTGACTCTTTAGTAAACTCCATTTCTCAAGCAACTACATCACAGGTAGAAATTTCTCAAACTGTGAGTCAGTTGATGAAACAAATTGCTAGTGTTTCAGAACGCACTAGTACTTCTTCAAATCAAGTAAGGCAATCTTTACAGCAAACTGTGAAAATTTCCCAAAAATTACAAAAAACTGTTGGTACGTTCAAGGTCAATTAAATTGCTGTCTTGCTGCATGCTCCCAGTCCGTTGTCTCGATGTATGTCTACAGTCAATGTTGAATTAATGCTTGACTAATGACTGATGACTACCAATTAATAAATAATGACTAAGGACAACAACGATGTCACAGGATAAAGAACTCGAAATCCAGATGCAATTTCTGGAGGAAGCTACCGATTATCTTAATACTCTGGAGGCTGTATTACTTGAAATAGACCCCAGTAGTAACATTCCTCTAGAAAAAATTAACGCTGCGCTGCGTGCTGCTCACTCTATTAAGGGTGGTGCAGCAATGATGGGATTCCGCGCTTTGAGCGATTTGGCTCATCGTCTTGAAGATTGTTTCAAAGTATTAAAAACACGGAAGAGTTCCCTAGATATAGATACTGAGTTGCAAAGTCTACTTATATCTGGCGTTGATTGGTTGCGTCAAATCGTAGATTTACACTCGGAAGGTCATGCGATTGAGGAGCAGTGGTTGGCAAATTTTTGCTATCCAGTATTTGAAGAACTCCACGAACGTTTGGGCGACCCAGCACCGGAAGATGTTTCAACCATGCTGTCGCCTGAAGAAGGGCAAAATATCATACCTTTGCTATTTCAAACTGAAGTTGAGGGTAGCTTGGAACGTCTGGAATCAATTGTGAGTCAAGACCAGCAAGCCGGCTTAAAAGAAGAACTAACAGTAATGGCTGCTGAATTAGGCGGTTTGGGAGAAATGCTGGAACTAACAGCTTTTACCCAACTATGTCAATCAATTGCTAATCGGGTTCAAATAACTGATCGAGATGGAGAGTTAAGCAAGTTAGCTAGAGCAGCATTGGAAGTATGGCGGCGATCGCAAGCCTTAGTTTTAACAAATCAAATTGATAATTTGCCAGTCGATATTGATTTAGAAGGTATTAGTTCTGAGAGTATTAGTTCTGAGGGCGTCAATTATGATGTTATTAGCCCAGAGAATATTGATTCAGCTGTTGAAACACCTCCAGTTGATAGCTCAGTATCGACAAACGATAATAAATTAGATAACACAGCAATAGATCTTAATATTGAAGACTTATTAACAAATTCTGAAGCAGAAACACAGGAAGAAGAAAATTTTGTTGTCAATTCATCAAGTCAACAAGCAGACGCTACATGGCTAGAAGATGAGGTTATTTCTACTGATTTTGAAGCACTAGAAGCAGCTTTTGCTCGGGAAGCTGCAGAAGAAGTGGTGGAAGAAACACAATCAGCAGCTGCGAATCGTGAAGAAATTTCCACTACAGACTATAAACTGATCGAACATAAAGCAGAAAATAATTTTGCTGGAAATAAAAGTGATACTCCAGAAAACACTGTTCGCGTTCCTAGCAAGCAATTAGAACAAATAAATGATTTATTTGGGGAACTCGTCATTCAACGTAATGGGCTTAATTTGCAATTAGAAAGATTGCGTAAGCTAATTCGCAGTTTGAATAAACGAGTCCAAACTTTGGATCGGGAGAATCACCAATTACGTACTGCATATGACAAAATAGCAACCGGGTCTTCTACATCTTTGGGTGTTTCACCACTAACTTTACCTGGTAGTAAAGCACCTGATAATAGTCATTCATCTGATGATGAAGTTACTCACAATGGTAATGGAGAGGATAATAAGCTTGACTTAGGTGATGATGCGATCGCCCAAAGCATTAACAGCAGTTTTGATGCTTTAGAAATGGATCGTTACAACGAACTAAATTTCCTTTCCCAGGAAGTAATGGAAACTATTGTTCAGGTGCAGGAAGTTGCTACTGACATTGAGCTAAGTATTGAAGATACCGATCAAATTTCCCGCAAACTAAATAAAACTTCCAAACAGCTACAAAGAAAATTAACTCAAATCAGAATGCGTCCCTTGGGAGATGTTGTTGATCGCTTCCCCAGAGCGGTGCGCGATATGAGTGTAGAACATGGCAAAAATGTTCAACTGAAAGTTGAAGGTGCAAATACTTTAATTGAACGTAGCATTTTAGAATCCTTGGGCGAACCACTAATGCATTTGATGCGAAATGCTTTCGACCATGGAATTGAAGATCCGGTTACCCGTACTGCACATAATAAGCCAGAGTCAGGCTTAATTGAAATCAAAGCTTGTCATCGCCGCAATCGTACAGTCATTACCATGCGAGATGATGGACGTGGCATTGACTTGGGTAAAATTCGCCAAAAAGCCCTAGAAATGGGTTTAGACAAATCTTTATTAGACCAAGCTACAGAAGAAGAACTTCTATCACTAATATTTGAACCAGGATTTAGTACCAGTGAAAAAGTCACCTCACTATCTGGTCGGGGTGTTGGTATGGATGTTGTTCGGAACAACCTCAAACAAATCCGCGGAGATATTACCGTTAATACTGAACCCGGACAGGGTACAACTTTCACTCTTTCTGTACCATTTACCCTTTCTGTTGCAAGGGTACTATTGGTGGAAAGTAATCGCATGTTGTTAGCGTTCCCAACAGACATAGTCGAAGAAATCTTCTTGTTGGAAGACAAACAAGTTAATGTGATCGGTACGAATGAATTCTTAAATTGGCAAGATAAAGATTTAACATTGATTCGTTTAAGTAAATATTTGCGATTTAACTGCGTACGCTACGATAATCCAGACTTAGAAGCCCCAGCAGCAATCAACGCTAGCAGCGTGTTAATCGTTAAAGGTGGAAATCAACAACTTGCAATGCAAGTGGATCGCACATGGGGAGAAATGGAAGTTGCTGTTCGTCAAGTGGAAGGAGATATTCACTTACCAGAGGGCTTTAGTAACTGTACAATTCTTGGTGATGGTCGAGTAGTGCCATTAGTTAATATCAATGAACTGCTTTATGGAGTTGTTAATAAAGATCGCAGTTCTAGGAGTAACAAATTACCTTCAGCCAAGCTAAAAACAGCATTTCTACTTTCTGGTGAAAGTAAACCGCCTGAATCATCTCGAAACCGTAAGGGTAAAATTTTGATTGTTGATGACTCTATTAATGTTCGCCGGTTTTTAGCTCTGACACTAGAAAAAGCTGGGTACAGTGTAGAGCAGGCTAAAGACGGTCAAGATGGTTTAGAAAAGTTGGATTCTGGATTGGAAGTGCAAGCTGTAATTTGTGATATTGAAATGCCAAGAATTGATGGTTATGGCTTTCTAGGACGAATTAAGGCTAATGCTAAAACAAGAGATATCCCAGTCGCAATGCTCACTTCTCGTAGTAGCAACAAACATAAACTTCTTGCAATGCAACTTGGTGCAGTGGCTTATTTTTCCAAGCCTTACAACGAACAAGATTTACTCAAGACATTAGAAGAAATAATTTATCCTGTCGCAGGCACAACTGCAAAGTAATGAATAATGAATAAATTAGTTAGGAAGTAGGGAAAAGAGGGAATTGTTTTCTCTTTTTCCTTTTATCTTAATTTTTAAGTTTATTTATTATTAAGCTTTACTGTTTAGATTTTATAGTTTTGCTTTTTTATAATTATACTGCTTCGTAAATCTGGCTTTTATTCGTTGTTAAGCAATATTTCACTTTAAAAATTGAACTTTCAAATTTTGATTTAATATCTGAAATTTTGATTTGATGCTTGGATTCTTACTGTATTTAATTTGGATATTTCGTACTCAATTGATATCAATCAGTTACCAGTATAGCACGCCATTGGTAAGTATTTCTATATTTTTCTGCTGAATTTTATTACAAAAAATTATCTAACTAACTAATTATAAATCGGCTACGAAAAAAAAGACTTTGTGAGTAAGTTTCAGCTTTATTTATTATTTTCAAGCCAGGGAAATATGCCGAGTCAATTAATAACTATAGTTAGTTGATATACATATATTTCTGCAGAATTATTGTAAATTTATAGAGCAACGTATAATCTTTTATTTTTCACTAATCATCATTACATGCTTAGAAATACTTTCAGGCTTTGAAACTTTCAGGCTTTGAAACTTAGATACAGCAACATCTAACAAAGTTTATATCGAAAATTTGCTTGGAGTCATTTCAGAATCACAGTAATCATTGATTCTATGTGCAGTGATTATTTAGTGCTCTTAATTTTTAGTTTGATTGACTGCCTGCTTGTATTTTTTTACCTTGTCATGATAAACATACAAAAAACAAAAACAAAATATTTTAATAAATTGATTTTTTTTTACGAAATATCTCTAATATACTTTCCCGAAGGTGAGATGTATTGATTACTCTAAATATATAAAATATATAAAAATATAATTATTTTTCATTCTTAAATCGACAACTTTGAGTTGGAAAATTTGAATAATATTTAGTTTTATTTTAAGAGAAATAATGGGGGAATATATATTAACTGTGATGTAAAAGTAGTAATTTTTATTAGTTAATGAAGAAGTAATTAATTACTGTCAAGTAGTTTTGCATAATGGGAATAATGTAATCCCATCGCTTTCGATAGACTGCATATATTGATAATATCAAAAAACACTAGAAATTTTGTTTAGTTTTAATAACAATAAAAATCAAAGGCTTAAGATAACTTGAGCTTTAATTAGTCAAAAATCATTGTGCAACATCATACATCTAATTTTAGTGGTCAAAAAATGTCAATTTTACAGCGATTTTATAACCTCTCAATTGGTCGCAAACAACTAGTTGCATTAGTTGCTTCAGAATTAGTTTCTGTTATTGGTATTGGTGTTGTCGGAACTTCGATTATTAGTAATAGTTTAAGGAATCAACTTTCCGAGCAAGCAAAGTCAGAAATTACCGTCACCGATACTAATTACAATATTAAAATTAACCAAATGGGTTTTGGATTTCGGGGACAGTCAGATAATGCAGCAATTATTAATGCAGCATCAATACATGAATCAGGAAGGAGTATCACTGGTGGTTTAAGAGCGCAAGTAAAACAAATTCTTCGTAATGAGATCAAAGCCAGAGAAATAGAATATGCAACTTTGGTTGGTAGAGATTTAAGAATAGTTCTTAATGCAAATAGTGAACGTAGTGGGGAGAAATTTAACCCAGATAATTTAGTTAGTGATGCTATCAAAACCGGCCAACAAATTAAAGCTACTGGTATTGTGAGCTTATCTGAGTTAACTAAAGAATCACCACCTTCTCTCAAGGCAGTAAAAGATTATTTTAATGAAGGTAAAGCCTTGATTAGATATACTGCAACACCAGTAAAAAATAGAGCTACAAGGGCAATTATTGGTGTTCTAATTTCTGGAGATGTTGTTAATGGGAAAGAGAATATTGTTAAGAAAACTTTAGAAGCAACTGGGGGAGGCTATAGTGCTATTTATCAACTCCAACCGACAGGAGAATTTGTTTTAGCTTCCTCTTTAAATCAAGGCAAATCGGAAAATATCAATCGAGCCATAGCTAATTTAAAATTATCCTCAAAAGGTGAATCTTTATTAATAAAAGCTGCACAAAATCCTAATGGTGAAACTGTCACCGACCGCATCAAACTAGGGGACCAAACCTACACAATGGCAGCCACTGCTATTCCTAATAGAATCATCCAAGGAGCTAGTAGACCGCAGAAAAGTTTTGGAGTAGAACCACCAGTAGGTATTTTAGTCAGGGGAACCCCAGAAAATGCTCTGAATCAGGCAATTGGTAAAGCAGTAATAATAGAATTATTAACAGTTCTTTTTGCTTTAACTCTAATTGCTATTTGGGCAATTATTTTACGGCGGTCAATTGTTACACCGATCAGAAATCTACAGGAAACTGCAAAGAAATATGCAAATGGCGATCGCACTTCTCGTGCTCAGGTATTTGCAACTGATGAAGTAGGAGAATTAGCTGTTAACTTTAATAGAATGGCTGATAAAATCACCCGACAAGTTATTCATCAGGAAAAAGAAACAAAATTAGCACTTCAACTAAATAATGTTGCTGCGAATATTCGCGAAACTTTGAATGTTGACCAAATTTTAAAAGCAACGGTATCTAATACTAGAGAAGCATTGCAATTAGATAGAGTGATTTTCTATCATTGCGACAACTATAATATTCCTCAATTAATTGCGGAGTCTGTAAGTTACGAATGGGAAGCAGCTTCGGAAAGTCAATTTACTCAAATTCAAGTTACAGCAGAAGCTAAAGTTGGTAGCGTACAAGTAGTCGAGAACATTGAATCCAGCGACTTTTCTCCAGAGTATCTCCAGCAACTGCACAAACTGAATGTCAAATCCCATTTAATTGCACCAATATTTGTTAATAAACAACTTTATGGATGGTTAGCAGCTCACCAATGCTCTGATTATCGTCAGTGGGAAGAAATTGAAATTAATTTATTTTCCCAAGTCGCAATTCAAGTTGGTTACGCGTTGGAACAAGCAGAATTACTCCAACAGATAGAACAAGGGATGAAAAATGCTGAGATAACTTCTGAAGAAGAACGCAAGCAGAAAGAAGCCTTGCAAATGCAATTATTAGAACTTCTTGACAATATTGAAGGTGCAGCAGGTGGTGATTTAACCGTGCGAGCAGATGTTGGTGATGGAGAAATTGGAACTGTTGCTGACTTCTTTAACTCCATTGTGGAAAGTCTACGCTCAATTGTGACTCAGGTTAAAACATCAGCAAGTCAAGTAAATACAGCTATTGGTTCTAATGAAAATGCTATTCGTCAACTAGCAGAAGAAGCACTGACCCAAGCAACAGAAATCAGCCATACTCTCGATGCAGTTGACAGCATGAGTCAATCAATGCAAAAAATTGCCATCAGTGCTCGAGAAGCAGCTTCAGTGGCTGGAAATGCTAAGACTACTGCAACGGAAAGTAGTAAAGCAATGGATTTAACCGTACAGAATATCTTGCGTTTGCGCACAACCGTAGCTGAAACAGCCAAAAAAGTAAAACGTTTAGGGGAATCTACTCAGGAAATTAATCGTGCGGTAGCACTAATTAATCAAATTTCTATGCAAACCAATTTACTAGCGATAAATGCTGGGATTGAAGCATCCCGTGCTGGTGGAGAAGGTCAAGGTTTTGCTGTCGTTGCTGAAGAAGTAGGCGAACTTGCTGCTAAAAGTGCAAATGCAACTAAAGAAATTGAAAAAATAGTTGAAAATATCCAACGCGAAACTAGCGAACTTGCACAAGCAATGGAACTGGGTACAGCACAGGTTGTAGAAGGAACAAAAATTGTTGAAGGTGCCAAATACAGTTTGACTCAAATTCTAACAGTTTCTCAACAAATTGATTCTTTAGTGCGGTCAATCTCTGGTGCTACAACTTCCCAAGCAGAAACATCACAAAATGTCAGTGAATTAATGAAACAAATTGCCGGCGTTTCAGAACGTACTAGTACATCTTCTCGCCAGGTAAGTAAATCGCTACAAGAAACTGTAGAAATTTCCCAGGAATTACAGGAAATTGTAGAAACCTTTAAAGTTAGTTGAGGGATTAGGGATAGCACTGCGTCCCACCTTGCAGCATAGAGCCTGCGGCGTCGGCAGATCTGTTCGGAACGGAACCTAGCGCACCGATAGGTAACGGCTCCGGATCCGTAGGTAGCGCAGCTATAGTTATAGCCTCTGGCGACTGGGGATTGGGGTTAGCAAAATGTGGCGTGATAACCTCATATGGCGATTGGTATTAGCTGTTATTCGTGAGACTTTAAGTCCTAGTTCTATAAATTTCCACACACTTCTCATCCTCCCACACCTCCCACACCTTGGAAATCATCCCCACAATCTTCTACCCTCTTTGCCTTTCAAGCGGTTGTGACTATCTTCCAATAATTTAGGAATATCTAATTTTTCTGGACACCGGGGTAAACAATCTCCACATTCGGTGCAACGATTTGCTTTCATTCCGGGAAACCAATGACCGGCATTTTCAAACATACGATAGCGATATTTCCCATATTCAGCCATATCATAAGCTATTGCCAAATTACGAAGTCGTAAGACCTCAGGAATATTAATATTTTCCGGACAGGGTAAACAGTCATAACACTGACTGCACTTCTCAGTACCTAAAACTGAATCTCTGTGATTTTCTAAACTATTAAATATAGTGATTTCTTCTATAGTTAACTTTTCGGTACGATCGGCAAAATTTAATGGTTCTTCCAACTCTTTGGGAATTGCTGGTCCGACGCTCAAAGTGCTAATTCTAGGGTCACTAAGTAAAAATCTATAATTTAATTCTAAAGGTGAAAAGGGCTGGCAAAGACTCTTTAATGCTGGGGGTGGTGTATAAAGGCGTCCTCCTTTGTCCGCAGGAGAAATAATGAATATCCCCATACCCTTAAGTGAAGCTAGCTTGATCGCTGGATAATTCCTTTGGAAAAAGTAATAATAATGCAAATTTACAAATTCAAATAAACCTGTATTTATTGTCGCAATAATTACTTCTAGGGAGCCATGGCTAGAGAAACCAATATGTTTTACACGACCATCAGCCATGGCTTCTTCCACAGCTTGCATACACCCATTTTTCTGCTTGATAAAATCAAAATGTTCCCAGGTATTCAACCCATGAATCCCAAGGCAATCTATATAATCTAATTTGAGGCGTTTGAGAGACTCATCAATCCACCAACGCATTTTATCAGCATCCGCAGTCGGTGGTATTTTTGTTGTGATATGGATTTGGGAGCGGGATACGGGAAGCTCTGAGTTAATAATTTCACCAAGATACTCCTCACTTTTACCATAGCTAGAGGCAGTTTCTATGTGATTAATCCCTAATTCTACTGCTTGTATTAGGGTCTGCCGTACATTTTTCGGCGAACTTAAACAGCGCATTGTTCCCAAGGAAAACACTGAAAAATTTAAATTGGTTTTCCCAAAACGTCGATATTGCATTTACTCTTAAAGTTATAAGTTAAATAGCCAGGAGTTATTGATAAGAGTACTCACGTCACGATTTTTATGATTCATGATTTTTATGATTCATGATTTTTATGACTCATGATTTTTGTGATTCATAATTTTTGTGATTCATAATTTTTGTGACTTATGATTTTCTTATTTCATAATTTTTTTCGTTCGCAGTCAATAACCGTGTTCTATAGCGCGTAGCAGAGCGCGCTATAGCTACACATTCTCCTTTTCGGCTAGTGCAAAGCATTGATCGCTCCGCGCATGCACTGAGCTGCACCTGCAGTGTTTGTTGACGCGGCTTAGCCGTTTGTTGACGCGCTATGCGAACGCCGGAAGGCGCGTACTAACACGGAGTGCGTCCAAACGTGCTTATCGCAACTAGAAAATTTTCCAGTCCGCTCGTCATTGTCCTCAGCAAACTTATAACTTTTTAGAATCTATCAAGATTCATTTTTTCCAAAACGCTTAATCAAATCCTCCGGACGTAGTTCAGATACAAACTCACGGAAAGCTTCTTGTTCGGCTTCATCTGCGTCTCTATCCACAGGTATGGAAGCATCAGCAATCACTTCTTCCATTACCCAGATTGGGGAATTGGTACGCAGTGCAATTGCGATCGCATCACTAGGACGAGCGTCAATCTCTTTTTTGGTTTCTCCTTGTTGCAAAATTAAAGATGCATAAAAAGTATCATTTTGCAAAGAGTGGATGATTATCCGTTCTAAGGTGAGGTCAAAAGCTTTGAGAATACCCACCATTAAATCGTGAGTTAAAGGTCTAGGCGGTTTATGGTCTTCTAATGGACCCATAATAGCCCTTGCTTGCTCCTGACCAATAAAAATTGGTAAGGCACGGCGTTCGGATGCATCTTTTAGTAGCACTATAGGGCTACGAGTAATGGCATCCAATGCTATACCAGCGACTTTCATTTCAATCATTGGCTAAGCCTCTAAGATCTTTTGAGCATTAACAGAAAAGTAATAAATGATACGTATAACCTGGAAATTTTCGTAAAACTGTAAACATAGGTCATTAATAGGTGATGATTTTTTATAATTGCTTCTATTAAACTCCCAAATTGTTGCGAATACCAGAGTAAATTACATTCATCTGTTTTAATAATTATCTCCTTAACCAAGTATGCCTTGATTTGAGAGTAAATGTGTTGACGTCTTCATATAATCAGAAGTTAAAAATTATACTTTTGTTTGCAAAATTTTAAAATAAATATCAGCTATTTCAGTCAAAATTAAGAGATAAATAAACTTAGTGTTGCAATTTAGCCGTGTTCACTGGATTGATTCAAGCATTGGGAACCATAAGACCTCTAGAAGGAAATTATTGGCAAATTAATTGTATTGATGGTGCCTCTGCTCCCATTATGCAAGATTTAGCTTTTGGCGATAGTGTAGCAGTCAATGGAGTTTGTTTGAGTGTAGAAACAATTTTGCCGGATGGTTTTATCGTTACAGCTTCACCAGAAACCTTGCAACGCACAACCCTAGGTAAAGAAGAAACATTACAAATTTCCGTGAATTTAGAAACTTCTTTGCGTGTTGGTAGCAAGATTGGCGGACATTTCGTCATGGGACATGTAGATGGTATTGGTCGATTAGTCCAAGCTTCGAAAACAGCAACTTCGTGGGAAATGACCTTTAGTGTTCCCCATGCGATCGCACATTATCTGGTTCCGAAAGGTAGTATTGCTATAAATGGGATAAGTCTCACAGTTGCCCAATACCAACCTGATGATGCACTGTTGAAAGTCGCAGTTATTCCTATCACCTATGTTGAAACAAATCTGTGCCATTTGGTCCCCGGAAGCTGGGTAAATTTGGAAGGGGATATTCTAGGCAAATATGTGGAGAAATTTATTACCAACGGGAAAGTGGATTATCCCACGACTTCTGACTCTGAAGAAAAACAAATAACACCAGTGTTTCTCGCAGAGCATGGGTATTTATAGCATGTATAAATTAGTTGATTTTAAGAGGAGACGGTCGCCGACTGACTACTTTATTGGTAATTGGTGTTAGCGGTTAGCAAGCTTACTATGGAAGTTTTTCCCGTAAGACATATTACTCAAACATAAGGAAGAATATTCTCCAGAGCAGTTTAGACCTAAATGGCAGGGCAAAATTTGACAAAAGCTCTGCCGTTTAGGCTCAACTTAGGCGCTTGCACCCATTACCAAAATTCACAAATATTATTCTACGGAAATGACAGGTGTTTAGACTTGTATCAGATTGGTCTCAAATAGTCGGTAATTGAACTATTTTTCTGGTTGATATACTTGGGCTGTTTGTAAGCTCCGAGTTAGCTGTGCGAGGGAAGAATTTAACTCCATACCAGGATCCACAGCAACCCAACCAGAACTGGTTAGCTGGCGAACCTCGAAATGTAGGTGAGGACCAGTAGAGTTACCAGTACTACCAACTCTTCCAATTACAGCTCCTTTTTCTACCACTTGACCAGGTTGAACCAATATCTCAGACATGTGACCGTAAAGGGTTTTTTGGCGATCATTGTGCTTCAATACAGCAGTTAAACCATAACCACCAAGCCAGTTAGCAGTTTCTACCCGACCGGATTCTACTGCAATAATTGGCGTACCCATAGCTGCAGCTAGGTCAATCCCCGAGTGGAAGCGTTGAACGCCTGCAATTGGATGCTGTCGCCAACCAAACATGGAAGAAATTCGTGCCGGAATTGTTAAAGGAAATGCCATTCCATTACCGCCATAAGCAATTGCAGGGCGATAACCAATTCGTGGTAGTACGGAAGCCAGAGGAATGTTGTAAGCAAGTGTTGTTGCTCGGGGTACCTGCTTTAATGCTGTTAATGGTGATGGTAAAGCTCCACCAGAAGGTGCAATGGGACTGGAACTTACAATTGTATTCTGCCCACTTGGTAGAAAATTGTTAGGGCTGGGAATAAAACGATTTGGGTTGAGAATATTTTTTGTGGTGCTGCTAACCCGTCTAGCATTCAAATTGACTCCAGCTAATCGTTGAGAAAATCGGCGACTTGCTGACGATCTATTTTTTCTCAAACCTTTCCCAGAACGTCGAATGGATGAAATATTTGCTAAATTTAGGGTTTGACCTTTTTTCATCCAGCTTGGAACAGGTTTGCGCGGATTCTTACTTTTAGAATTCCCAGCTATTCTGACTAATTGCTGACAGTAATTACTTGCAAGCTTTTTACTTCTTGACAATACTGCTTCACAACCAGTTCGGCGTTCTTTAAGAACTACGGAGCTAGGTGCTTTATACTTAGAGGTTATTTGAGAATTGTAATCTGTCGGATCGATATAGGCGTTGTTGTAATCCCTTGCTTTGGGAACAGAGTTTCTTACAGTATTGTTAGCTGCGGCGGAATTAGTAAGTTTTTTGATTGTTTTAGGAGCAACAGAAGAGTTTAAGTTGGTTGCTTTAGGTTTTTTCTGACTGGCAGAAATTTGAGGTTGAGATTTTTGATTTTTGGATTCTCGAGTTTTAATTATGACGGGATTATTAGTGCTGTTGTTAGCCGTCACTTTTACTTTTGGTTTTGCTTGACGCGCACCTAAAGCTGATGCACCCGATTTTTTCTGTGATTGAATTTTACTTGCAGGTTTTGCATTACTAGCTTTTGCTTTTCTGAGCCGTTCTCTGAGCGAAGCTCGCTGCTGTGATAACCCAACCTGTAGCTGAGATTTTGTTTTTTGAGATGTGGGTTGGGAAGATGCGACTGTAGGTACTATGTTGTCAATAGAAGACTCAGTCTGTGCAAATACCAAACCACTACTAAGAAGACTAAAGCTTCCCAACCAACATAAACCACGAGCAGGTAGTGTTGTTACCAAACGTTTCATATTACCGTTTTGGTTGACGTTTTGGCTTTCCTGGGATGGTTTATGTAATTTTTCATCGGCAGAGTTATGGCGCTGCGTCATATTTTTCACTGTAATTGTCTGAAGGTTTACTTAATCAGATGTTCTCGGTTTATTCTCTAATCAAAATTTTAAAATTTTTGATTAACAATCTTGAATTAAAAATTTTGAATTAGAGGATTCAATTAATAAGAATAATTAAGAGGTTTTACGGTAGCCCAAACTGATTGTACCGGGCTGAAGGTCAATATAGGGTGTTGTTACTGATTCAGAATTAGAAGATTCCATGCGAACATGAAGGCTGCCAGATGGATTTACACCAATAATTGTTCCAGGATTATTATTTACATATACTTTCTCACCTATATTTACCAGTAGCCGAACATAGCGAGACAATAATATATCTACTCCTTCTTGTTCAAGGCAACGTATGCCGAATTCTATCCCCTGGATAATTTTCGCGGCTAATTCTTCCAGGCTGACAAAACTTGAATTATTTAAACTTGAGTTGTTTTGATTTGTCTGCCAAGTTTTGAGATTAATTCCAGTTTCAGGAGTTGGATTTTCCCAGTTAATCCCAACCCCGATTACCGCTTGAGTTATTAATGCTTTTTTTACTTTAGTTTCAGTTAGGATCCCACCGAGCTTATATCCATCTAAAACTAAATCATTAGGCCACTTAATCTCCACAAAAATGCCACAATCTTGTAGCTCTTGGGCGATCCCCCAAGCACTAGCAAGGGTCAATTGATAGCCATGATTAACTTCTAAATGGGAATTTAAAGCTGCTGAAAGATACAACCCACCTTTCGGGGAATTCCATTGACGTCCCCATTGTCCTCGCCCGCTAGTTTGAGTTGTAGCGATAACTGCAAATCCTGGTTTTATACCTTGTTTGAGTAATTCCCAGGCAGTGGTATTAGTAGAAGATACGGTATCAAAAATATGTATAGAAGAAAATATATTAGTATAATTTCGCCTTTCTTCCAGGGCTAATTCTAGCTTTTGCCGATTAAATTCCACAGCAATTTACCCAAAATAACTTGTTCGAGTTAGCATAAATTGGCTATTTTTATTTTTCTTTAGGTTTGGTTAAAATGCACACTTGGCACTGGCGCGATTGGGAAGGGTTGCCTTATTTGACTTGTAGTTTGCTCGAGCCCATAGCAGCACATGGCTTTTTGACTCAACATTTTTGGTCTCGCCCGCTATCGGAAATGACAAAGGCACTAACGCCAGGTACATCAGTCTATCGCTTAAAACAGGTACATGGCAATACTGTTTTGTCGCCAACAGAAATCGAACATCGCTTGAAAACTGGCAAAGAAATTGATGAGCAAGCAAATACAGTCTTAGCAATGGGAGATGGACTCCTTAGTGACAACTCTCAACAGGCACTTTGGGTAGCCTCAGCTGATTGTACCCCTGTACTGATAGCAGACCAAAAGACCGGTCAAGTGGCTGCTGCTCATGCCGGATGGCGCGGTACTGCACAAAAAATTGTTCCCCAAGCAATCGCCCGCATGCAAGAAAAGGGTAGTAAGATTTCCGACCTACGAATTGCAATGGGACCAGCGATCGCAGGTGAGGTTTATCAAGTTTCCCTGGATGTTGCAGCGCGAGTGGGAGCCAGTATAGCACCCCTATCTTTAGAATCCCAAGTTTCAGGATCGCAAAAAATATTATCCCAAGAACAAGAAAGTGCGATCGTTCGTGCTGTGCAAAAAATCCCAAATTCTCCCTTACTTCCCGATCCAGAAGCAGGTAAAATTCGATTAGATGTGCGCCGAGTTAACGCACTACAGATGGAACAATTGGGCATAGGTACGGAACAAATCGCCATTGCACCGTACTGTACTTATCAAACCCCCAAGCATTTCTTTTCCTATCGTCGAGCTAAAGAAAAAAAAGTTCAGTGGTCGGGAATTATTAGTCCTTGAGAATTAGTGCATAATTATTAATATATGACTTTTATTGGTTGACGGTTAACTGTATCAATGTTGGCTGCCAACCATGATTTTGTCTGACAATAAATAATTTATTTCTACGATTTTTTGATTATTTTGTAGTTTGTAATTTAATATCAGTTTTTGAGTGTGGAAAAATTGCCCCAATTAAGTTCTGAAACAATTGACCGTATTATTGAAATGGCGTGGGAAGACAGAACCCCATTTGAAGCTATTGAAACCCAGTACGGTTTAAAAGAAAAAGATGTAATTAGCATTATGCGTCGTGAGATGAAAGCATCTAGTTTTCGGATGTGGCGCAAGCGGGTTAGTGGACGTAAAACAAAACATTTAGACAAGCGCGGTTTTATAGAAGGTAGATTTAAGTCTGATAATCAAAAGACATAAGTGGTAACTGGAAACTGGTAATTATTAATTTGTAAATATTAACTGATAACTGTAGCCGTTAAGAGTGTGGTGTTAACCACAAACTAAATTGTTAGTAAAAAATGTTATTCCACATCGCACCGCAAAATGAAGTTACATTACTCTTTTGGTTGTAAAGATTGACCATAAATAATTTATTATTCGCGATTTTACCTGTTTTCAAAGCTTCTAAAGCAACCTCTGCAGATGGCGTTCGCCTTTTTAAATTAGTTTCAGTCATCCATTGCAACCAATTAACTAAGCCAGAACTAAGTTTAACGAAATGCTCAAATTCTATTCGCATTTTTTGCCGAGGTAATTTAGTTGGTTGAATACCTGTGGATAATGTAATTAATGTTGCTCCTAAACTGTAAAGGTCAGAAGCTGTGGTTGCTGCACCATTTAATTGTTCTGGAGACATATAACCACAAGTTCCTACTATCGGAAGTATATCGTCGTATCTAGTTTGCAGGGTCTGGGCGCAACCAAAATCAATTAGGTACGGACGGTCTGCCAAAATAATGTTACTGGGTTTTATATCTCGGTGAATTATAGATGGCAGTTGTTCATGTAGATAAATTAGTATTTCTAATAATGATTTGGCGATTATTTTAATTTCTTTTTCTGTAAATTTTCCTTTCCATTGTAAATATTCTGCTAGCGACCTACCTGGCATGTAGCTTTGAACTAGGGCATAGCCTTTCCCGTCATCATAAGAAAATTCAAAACGATCAATATAATGAGGAATTCCTGGATGTTTGAGTTCTTTCAAGACTTGAACTTCGCTTTCAAATAATCTTAAATCTTCACCAATAAACTCATCATTCAATGTTAATAACTTAATAACTACTAGCTTTCTTATTTTTATATCGTAGGCTAGTAATGTCTTTCTTTGAGGTTTCCTACCCAATACCTGTAAAATCTCGTAGCGTTTTTGCAGAATTTCTCGATAAAAGTTGTTATGATATACGTCGATCATGATTCTAGCCCTGTCATGTTTCTTTTTTAGTTGCTACAAGCTTTTTTTTGACAATAACTACACATTTTCAAACTGAATCCAATACAGATCGAACTGGTGACGTATCTAATTCCTAGGTTCTTGTTTTGCTTTTGGTAGCTATCACCTCAGATATTTTTCCCGTTTCGAAATACGATCCTTTTATGGAAAGATGTGTCACCAGACTTGAAAAACTGCTCTTATTGTTGCGAGTTTTCCCAAAAGCAAAGAATACAGAATTGTGTGTAAGTAGTATTTTTAGATAGCTACAAGGATATAAATACTGATTCAGCAAAATTGAAACTTATATTGACATATGCCTTTAGATTGATTATTACCTGATACACTCCAGTGTTTGACTCAAGATATTAAGTTATCGACTTGTGACATACTCACAGTTGTAACGACTACGCTTTATCCTTCTTAAAGAGAGAGAACTATGGATTTATCGAATTCCAATACTGTCAAAAATTTAGAGGAAGCTTTTGGTGGTGAGTCGATGGCAAACCGGAAGTATTTATTTTTTGCCGAAGTCACCCGTAAGTTAGGAATGAAGGAACTTTCCAAGCTATTTAAGGAAACAGCTAATCAAGAAACAGAGCATGCCTTCGCTCACTTTCGTTTGATGCACCCAGAATTAGTAGTAGATAATTTGGATTCGTTAAGTGAAGAAGACAAGAAAAAAATTGCAGCTCGCTGTCTAGAATTGGCGATCGAAGGTGAAACCTACGAATATGCAACTATGTACCCAGGTTTTACCGAACAGGCTCGTAGCGATCGCGATGCTGGAGCTGTGGAAGAATTTAAAGCACAAGAAGCTGAGTCGAAAGAGCACGCTCAAATATTCAGTAAAGCAGTACATAACTTTGGTCTATTAACGCACATTGAAAATCATCATGCCCGTCAATACACGGAAGCACTTAATACACTTAATGGTGAGTCGCCAGTAGAGAAAAAAGCTGATGAAGATCCAGCAACTCAAAAATGGATTTGTCGTCAGTGTTCGATGATATATAACCCTGTTGAGGGCGATCCAGATTCAGGAATTGCACTAGGAACACCCTTTGAGGATATTCCGGAGGATTGGCATTGTCCTATTTGTGGCGCACAAAAGAAAATGTTTGTGCCTTATGAAGAAGCAGCTGCAGCGTCCGCAGCATAAGGCGATCGAGCATATTAGCGTGACTTGAGGTTACGCTAATTAGTTTGATTGAAATTAGCTTGATTGAAATCGGAGGATTTTTAAAGATTTAATTTAATTAGTATTAAAATTTTTCTCAAAATCAAGGGGCTCTGGTGCATAGTAGGGACAAAATCTATCCTCTGGACCTTTAGCGAGAACGAGACAAAAAGAAAAAGGGTTGCCTGTATAGAACCGACAACGATTACATTGTGGTAGTTTGCGTCTAACTCTTGGTTTGATCATGGGAGTATTCTCCACTTTAGGCGCATGAGGGAACGCTAGCATCTTTATTTTAAATACTCAACAGATTAAGCTGTCCAGAGAAAGTACTAGATTTTTATTAAAACTAACAATAATTAACAGTTTACTTAATGCTTGATTTACTTGGTACTTAATTATACGTACTTCGTTCGACTAGATTCATCTTACTGTTGTATATGGCGTACTTAGCTTTTCCTTCTCTTTTTGCCTGATACATGGCAATATCAGCATCTCGCAATAAATTTTCTGGTTGTTGGTAGTGGCTGCTACTAATTGCAATTCCAATGCTAGCTGTTGCAATTACTGTGCGTCCATTCAAATAAAGTGGTGTTTTTAAGGTTTTTTGGATGCGCTGAGTAATATTAGTTGCATCGCTAATGTCTTTTATCTCTTCTAGTAGCACTACGAACTCGTCACCTCCCAATCGTGCTACTGTATCTCCACTACGCAAGCATGATTCTAAACGACGAGCGATCGCAATTAGAAAAGTATCTCCCATCGCATGTCCAAAATCATCGTTAATATCTTTAAAACCATCTAAGTCTAAAAATAAAATTGCAAAGAAGTAGTCATTATGACGCTTGCTACGTTCAAATGCTTGACTGAGTCTGTCGGAAAATAATACTCGATTAGGTAATCCTGTAAGTGAGTCATAAAAAGCATTGCGGGTAAGTTGCGCTTCAGTATCTTTGCGCTCAGTAATGTCTTGAAAAGCTAAAACTGTTCCCGTAATCTTTCCCTTATCTTCACTCTTAGACGATATATTCTGAAGATAAATCGGTGAAATACTATCAGCTACAAATATCTTTTTCCCATCTTTGGCGATCAAAGTACAGTTTTCAGGTAAGTTGACGACTTCGCCTTCAGATACTACTTGTGCGACCAGATTTGTAATAATTTTTTCGTTATCTTCATTTACTAAATTTAAAACTTTTCCTATATATTCACCTACTACTTCTTCGATTTTATAACCACTTAGCTTTTGTGCTAATGGGTTCATAATTTGAATACAGCCATTAATATCTGTAACTACTACAGCAGAATTTATACTATTAATAATTGCTGTCAACCATTGCTTTTCTTGTTCTAATTTCTGTTCAAATTGATGCTTGTATAGTGCCATTTCTACAGCAATGTGTAGGTCTTTATCTGCAAAAGGCTTGGTAATGTAAGTGAAAGGTTCTTTCAATTTGCTCTCATTTGGTAATATGTATTCGGAATAATCTGTTAAATATAAAACTGGTGTTTGGTAATTTTCCTGAATAATTCCTGCTGTTTTTAATGCATCGATATTTTCCTTCCAGCAGATATCAATTAATACTAAGTTCGGATTAATTTCTGCTACTTTTCTGATTGCTTTTTCTCCCGAATCATTAATCCCATGCACTATATATCCTAGCTTTTGCAAACTTTCTCTAATGCCAATAGATAGAACTTTTTTGTCCTCAACAATGAGAATTTTGGGGGATTTCATGCTAAGAATATTGATTTGATAAGGTTCAGATCTTACTATTATTACTAAGTAGATACTTGAATGAGTAATTAGACACTTGTCAATCTCAACATCACCCTGATAAGTTAGTTGATTTTTCAACTATTCAAATCATATCATTAGACATATAGTATTAATTTTATTTCATTTTTGCTTTGCAATTTATTTTTTGAGCAAGGTCGTTATCAGGTTACTCAATTCAAAAAAATAATAGTTAGAATGACTTTCTTGTGTAAGATTTTTCTTAGTTTGTTATTAATATTCTGAAAATCAGCATTATATTCTTGGTGATTTAATATAGAACTCAACAGGTATAAATTAATAAATACTTCAGCTAATATAAAGTTAAGATTATTGATATCCAATACTTAGGAAATATTTACTCAAAAGTCATTGTGCAATTAGCAATGAATAAATATTTCTTATGAAAAAGATGCTGAAAACCCTGTGTTTTTAAACCAGGGATGTTCACGTTCGCTGCTAAGCGCGGCTCAGTGAGTGGTTAGACTAAAGCTGATTGCAGGATTTATCCTGCCATGAAATGATATAATTACTTAAACAGGAACGGTAATCAACCTGTATAAAAACCCAACTGCCTAACGGCAATCTGTACCTTGACAATTGAAGATATGGGGTTCTATTCCATAGTTCTAGTTTCTGTCCAGGAATAGGTAAAATCTTCATGGAATCTAGACGACACAGAATTTAAGTAAAACAAATTTTTGGAGTAATCCAACTACCGAGGGGCACTCGGAAAGCAGCCCTTTCAACGCGAACAAATGAACTGTTAGTTATTTTTGATAGGTCAAGCTGGGAATCACGAAAAAAATTTGTTTTTTAGCGATTTTTTTCTGTGTAAAATGTTGAGATTTGCGGATATATTTAGCATATCCATCAAGAGAAGGTTCACCTCATGAAAAAATGGTAATGAATAAGCTAAAAGTGTGATATTTATCAAAAAATGAACATGAGATTAAAAGCTATTTCAGTGATTAATAAATAGCCAGCTTGCTGCTTAATATATATTGTGGTTTATCACTCAAATTATTGTTTATTTTTATGATAATTATTTAAAAGGCGCGCGGTTGAAACATGGCGATGTTTACTGTCAACAATTAAAGGTGGTCGCGGTTTCTTTGGTCCTCTTTTTGCCTTTAGAAAACGTTTGAGTTTAACACTATAGGCTAGTTGTTGTAGAAGTTGTGCTATTTGTTCAAGAGAAAATGTTACAAGTGGCTCCCACTCGGTCGATGGAATCGCAATCATCATCCCCCGATATGTACCTTGAATTTCATCAACTAAGGGAGAACCAAATAATAAAATCTCCAACCGTATTAAAGGTATGTTGGGTAAAACCAATGACTGCTGCGCCTTTCTCCATTCGGAGAAAGGCGACGGTTGGAGATTTTATTTATTGGAAGGCCCTAAGTAGAAATCTGATAAACCAGCTTCTATTTTATCAACTCCATGTACACTTCCTAAGGCTCCTCTTAAAGTTGCAAGTATATTATATGTAACTAAGGCCATTGAAAACGAAAATAAAGCAGCTTTTGGGTATGCTAAAGTCTGGATTTCACCATTAAAATTTTCAGTTACTGTTTGAAAAAGATTTTCTAAACTCCAGCGATTGCGATATATTTGAGTAATTTTATTTGCTGGTACAGCATATGGTAAGTTAGTCAAAATAGCTATTTCCCACTCTTTATCCCGCGTTGCTACAAATAACTTTAGAACTACTCGTCTAACTTCTATAGTTTTCCCATCATAGGAAAATTCTACTTTCTGTTCAAATAGCTCTCCCGTTTGTGTTGACCCCAAATGCTTTAATTCGCTTAGTTCTCGAAATCCTAAGCCTCCATGTTGCCTTATAACAAAAAATGCTTTTTTCTCCTTGATTGTAAATAAAAACTTGGCTGTACAAAAATTCCTGTCTCCACACCATAAATCTTGTGATTTAACTTGCTCAAGCACCGAGTCAAACAATGAACGTTCTTGGGAATGACCATCTTCAATGGGAAAAATATCTGTTACTAATTTTGAACATTGTTCTAGCACTACTATTGCTTTACCTGGTAGTGCTGACGCTGCAAAATTTCTAATTGCATTTAATCGATGGTCAGTACCTGCAAGACATGTACCATCCACTATTTTTAATCGATAACCTGGCAATAAACTTGCTTGTTCTCCACCCATTAATTGAACTAACTCAATTAAATCTCTAGCTGTTTCTCTCAATAATCCTTGACTTACACCTAACTCAATACCACAAAGCTTTTTATATAATGCTGTTGTACTTACACTTAAGTCCACAGCTTTTGCCTTGTAAGCTGAATGAACTGATTTTTGAATTCCACATACAACTAAACTCATTAAATCTACTTGACTTGAAAATAATAAGTCTTGTTGATATTGAACTGTTGCATATTTTGTAAATAAGCTATCTATTCGTTCTGGAGCAAATATACGTGACATTAAAACTTGTGCCATCACGGTTACAGGACTTTCTTTGCCAAACTGCTCAAAAACGGAGGATAGCATTTTTAACCACCTTGATCTTGATATTGTCAAGGATACATTCAATTAGTCACCAATAACCTATACTGGGAGCAGTTTTCAACATCTGATTTATTGGTTCATTTGTTCGCGTTGAAAGGGCTGGCACTCGGAAAGTTAACGCTTGAGGAGAGAACCACCTCTGGCTTGGATACCGCAAGGGGTCTAATCTAAGTGGACTCGTTGAATCGAGAATCTCCGTGTCTTTAGACCGGGTGCGACCCGTTCGCCAGAAATGAGCAATAATACTCAAGAATTGGTGGCAATTCGTACACAAGGAATGTTTTACATTCCATCTGTACCTTGACAACTTGTTATTCATGTAGGTGTAATTCCTACCTCTTGTGGTGACAAGATAACAGTGTATCCCCCATCTGAGCGACTGATTATCAAACGGATGAAGCGGGGATAAATGACGGTAACTGGAAGTCTCGTCCAGAACTCCATCTAACAAAGTTGGTCACGGATAGCGCAAGCAAAGTCACATCAATCCGTCGTAAAAGACAACTGGCTAAATGAGACTGATAAGCCAGACCAAAATGGTAGAGATTATCCGAGGTTGCCTATAACGGTCGTAACAACATTCACCCTCATCGCATAATCCGGTGGATAGTGGCATCCTAACATCAACGTCAAATGAATAACAGGAACGGGATAACCCTCTACTTTGCTCTCAAAACAACGGTCGATTATTTTGAGTAGGTATCAACCGGATGCAATTAGAGGAAAGGATTGATTAAGAAGCAAATGCCTTGAGTAATTTCAAGGATAAGCCGACGTAATCACTGCAAGTTGAAAGATAGAGTCAATGATTAGAGCTAAATGTCATGTGCCAATCGCTAACGATTAGGTATGAATGGAAGAATTTACCCTGGAAGAAAATTCAGGTTAAAGTATTCAAACTCCAAAAAAGAATCTATCAAGCTTCACTGAGTGGAAATATTAAAAAAGTCCACCGCTTGCAAAGACTTCTGGCGAAATCCTGGTATGCAAAGTGTCTTGCGGTTAGGCGAGTGACTCAAGAAAACCAAGGGAAGAAGACAGCCGGAGTAGATGGAGTGAAATCACTCACTGCCAAGAAACGGTTAAAAATGGTTAAAGAACTGGAAATCAAATCCAGTGGTTTTCCCACCAGACGGGTTTGGATACCTAAACCCGGCAAAGAGGAAAAACGTCCCTTAGGAATTCCAGTCATGAAAGATAGGGCAACTCAAACGCTCCTAAAACTGGCTTTAGAACCAGAATGGGAAGCTAAGTTTGAACCCCGTTCTTTTGGCTTTCGCCCCGGTCGTTCTTGTCAAGATGCTATCGAAGCAATTTTTACAGCAATCTGTAAAAAAGCCAAATATGTTTTAGACGCAGATATTGCAAAATGTTTTGATAAAATCAATCACCAAAAGTTACTTGAGAAGCTAAACACATTTCCCACATTTGAACGAGTTATTCGTAACTGGCTTAAATCTGGAGTAGTAGACCAAGGAAATCTCTTTCCTACAGAAGAGGGAACGCCGCAAGGCGGATGTATTTCGCCTTTATTGGCGAATATTGCACTTCATGGTTTAGAAACCACAATATCTAATGCATTTCCTGCCAAGATGAAAATCGACGGCAAATGGCATCTGTGGAAACCCCAAGTCATAAGGTATGCCGACGATTTTGTGATTTTGCACCCCAATAAACAAGCCTTAGAAAGATGTAAGGAAATAGCTTCCCAATGGCTAGCACAGTTAGACCTAGAATTAAAACCTAGCAAGACCCGAATCACTCACACTCTCAACAAAACTGAAAGTAACTGTGAACCAGGATTTGACTTCCTCGGATTCAACATTCGTTCTTACCCAGTTGGAAAAAACAATTGTGGAAGAAACAATGGAGTCAAAACAGGTTTTAAAACCATCGTCAGACCATCCAAAGATAAAGTGAAAATTCATTATCGCAATTTGGCAAAGAAAATTACTCAATGCCGCAGTGCTACTCAAGATGAATTAATTTCACAACTTATTCCAATAATAACTGGCTGGTGTAATTACTACTCCCGTGTATGTAGTAAGGAAATATTCTCACAGCTAGACCATAAATTATTTTGGAAATTATTTCTAGGATGGGCAAAGTTCAGACATCCCAAAAAATCGGGTAAATGGATTGCCAGAAAATATTGGCACATCCAAAAACACAATAATTGGACTTTTGGTAATGAACTTATTCTACCCAAACACTCCAACACAAAAATTACTCGACACATTAAAGTCAAAGGTGAAGCATCACCCTTTGATGGAAACTGGACTTATTGGAGCAAGCGTAAAGGTGAATACCCCGGAATTTCTAAAAAGGTGACCATAACCATTAAGAAACTTCATGGGAAATGCGCCGAATGTGGACTACATTTTCATCCGGAAGACCTAATAGAAATCCATCACTTGAATGGTAATCACAGGGACAACCGATTGAAAAATCTAACAGCTGTTCACCTACATTGTCACGACCAGATACATGGTGGTACAGGAAATCTTTCTACTAAGCTTAGTACTCATGGCAAGGGTCAACTTGGAGAGGAGCCGGATGATGCGAAAGTATCAAGTCCGGTTTTGAAGCCGAGTCGGAAGGGTGACCTTCCGGCTTAGGTTAACAGAGTGTCAAAAACATACTTCTTGAATTGTGGCGAGATTGGCTAAAGTTTTATCTACTGCTTTTAATTCCTCTGTTTCAATAACAGAATCGCGCTCGCAACGGTGAGCGTACTGACATTTTTCGCAAACTTTACGTTGTCCTTCTGAAACCTGGGGAAATGCTTCGCCTTGCTGATATTTTTCCAGCCATTTGCTCAAGCGCGATAGTAATCTAGTTAATTTTTTTGTAGTTTGTTGGTGCCGAACTGTGTTGTAATCAATCCTGATACTTCGCAGCTTACCTTCTCCTTGGAAAAACCAGTAAGTCATAGATATATTTTCTGGGAGATAATCGCTGGTTTCTGCCAGGATATACAAGTAAAGTCTGGTTTGCCAGTTTGATTGCAGACTACGCTTATTAGGTGGTTTACGATAGGTTTTCCAGTCAATAATTTGTGCTTGTTGCTCGTCTGCAATTAATAAATCGTAAATTGCTGTAAGTACATAATTTTGAACTTGCAAACTACGATAATGTTCGCTATCTCGGAAAAATCGACTATTAGTGTTAGTTAAAATCTCTGGTGCATCCTTTGCAAAAGCATTCATCCAAGCTTCTAGTTGGCTATCTGCTTTGACAAATTTATCTATCGGTAAACCGATTTCTCGCTGTTGCATCAGTAAGTGAAAGCGACTTCCCAAAGTTTGTCTTGCTTCAGTGTCCGGATCTGCTGGCGAAAAAAGTTGTTCTAAATAAGTATGTTGAAACTGTCGAGGACAACGCTCTAAGACATTTAGTTGTCCCTGGGAAAGTCTAATTAACTGAGTTGAAGATGACAACATTTTTTATTTGTCATTGATGATTTGTGTGACTCTATCTGAGCAGGGTTTGTTTCCTTGATTGCAGAATTACTGACAAGGACGATAAATATTTGCACTTAATAACAAAATAGGTTGTTTTATTTCCGTTTATATACTCACTCTAATTTCTAGATTAGCCCAAAATCAGCGGATAAATTAAGATTTACGCCTTTTAATTGTTTATTTAGCGTTGAATAAACATAGAAAATAAAGACCAATAAGAATATGCTTCTTTGATTAATTTTGGGCTTATTGTTATTTTTAGTCACATTTACACTCAACCCTAAATATGAAACTCCACAAATGAAAATCCCCGACTAAATAGCCGGGGGACATTGAGGAATCCAAATGTCGATGGGAGATACCGATGCCAAAATCTAATTTTTTGTTGTTAACTGTCACTGACATACATAGCTCATAGTTTCCTGAAAAGAATCTTAGAGCATTTGTTATTTTGCCATGACCTTGTTAACTTATGTAAATAATCATAAGTCAAATATTACAATTAGTCAACATATATTGACTACTAAGTCTTTTTGGTATAAAAATTGATGACTTCAATAAGGTAATTACATACCTAGTTCTTAAAATTTTTGGATTAAGTTGTCACAGCGAAGGAAGAGGGAAGAGGGAAGAAGGAAGAAGGTTTTATGTTGCCGAAGTTGCTTGTACTCCTCCCTTAGCGGATCCGTAGGTAGCGAAGCTATAGCGTGACGTTAGTCAGAGGCTTCGCCGACGCCGTAGGCTCTAACCTTCTGGGTCCTGGAAGGACGGGGCTTGCATCCTTTCGGGGTCGGTTAGCGTAGCGTTGCGTCAGCAATGCTTGATGGAAGATTTTTTGGCTACGCCAGCACTGCGTTTATGGAAAACGCGCTTATTGACATCTTCC
>JGI1201J43222_100059_pt1 | contig 44771 bp, 35 predicted proteins | sample MastesBC008_FD_43222 | JGI IMG/M metagenome (IMG submission 43222) | reverse complement strand
GAAAACATTATTGCTTCTGCATCGAAAGATGGAACAGTAAAAATATGGTCTGTTGAAAATGGTAAATTAATTTATACTTTATCTGGACATAAATCCGAGGTTAATAACGCGGTATTTAGCCAGGATGGGACAACTATTGCTTCTGTATCAAAAGATGGAACAGTAAAAATATGGAGTGCAATCAGCGGTCAATTAATCCAAACTTTATCGGGACATAAGTCTGAAGTTAATAACGCAGTATTTAGCCCAGATGGTAAAACTATTGTTTCTGTATCAGAAGATGGGACAGTAAAATTTTGGTCTGCTCAAGATGGTAAACTACTCCAGACTTTATCAAGACATCAATCTGGAGTTAATAACGTTAGATTCAGCCCAGACGGAAAAACTATTGCTTCCGCATCAAAGGATGGAACAGTAAAAATATGGTCTGCTTCGGATTATAATTTACTGCATTCTTTATCAGGACATGAAGACTCAGTCATTCGCGTAGAATTCAGTCCTAATGGAAAAACTATTGTTTCTGTATCAAAGGATGGGACAGTAAAACTTTGGTCTGTACTAGATGGTAAATCACTATACTCCTTTTCAGGACTTAACGTTGTATTTAGCAGCGATTCTAAAACTATTGCTTCCACCTCAAAGGATAGTAAAATCCAAACTTGGTATGTTGAAGATAGTAAATTATTCCAATCTTTAGAGGGACATAAAGATTGGGTAAGAAGTGCGATATTCAGTCCAGATGGAAAAACTATTGCTTCCGCATCAAAAGATGGAACAGTAAAAATATGGTCTGCATCAAATGGTAAATTACTCTACACTTTGTTAGGACATAAAGGTGAAGTATATAACGCAGTATTTAGCCCTAACGGTAAAATTGTTGCTTCCACATCACAAGATGGAACAGTAAAACTTTGGTCTACTGAAAATGGTAAATTACTCCATACTTTATCAGGACATAAAAAAGCAGTTTTGAGTGTGCAGTTTAGTCCAAATGGAAAAACTATTGCCTCTACTTCACGAGATCGAACAGTAAAATTATGGTCTGCGGATAGTGGTCAGTTACTCCAAACTTTATCAGGACATACATCTGATGTTAATAGCATAACATTTAGTCCAGATGGTAAGACTATTGCTTCTGCTTCTGATGATGAAACAATAAAATTATGGAATTGGGATTTAGATAATTTACTCACACAAGGTTGCAAGAAACTGGAATATTATTTCATTAACTATCCAGAAAAACTTGAACAACTTGAAATTTGTCAAAATCGGAGAATTTTAATCGCAGCTGCTTTTACCCTTGTAAAACAAGGTGAACAATTAGCTAAAGATGGAAATTATCAGAGTGCTGTAAATAAATTTCGTCAAGCAAAAACTTGGAATCCGAAATTAGATATCGATCCAAAGATAAAAGTAAGAGCAATAACTTTAATTACTCAAGGTAAAAAATTAGCTAAAGAAGGTGATATAAAAAATTCTATTGCAACATATAACAAAGCAATAAAAATTTACCCTAAGTTGCAAGTTTCAGCAGCAGATTGGAATACTTTATGTTGGTATGGTAGCTTGCATGGTTACCCCAAAGAGGTAATGTTTGCTTGCGAACAAGCAGTAAATTTGCTACCGGGAGATGAAGATATCATAGATAGCCGTGGACTTGCTAGAGCCCTAACAGGAGACTATAAAGGCGCAATTGAAGATTTTGAGATATTTGTGAAATCAGATGATACTGAGTCTAAATTGCAACAGCGTCAAGCTTGGATTGAGGATTTACGAAATGAGAAGAATCCTTTGACACCAAAAGTTATAGAAAACTTGCTAAATCCAGAACCAGAATATAAATAAAATATATCGATATAGTTAGATTTTTGTATATGTAAGTCAAAGAAAATTCTCGCCTAGTGTATAGGTAAATTTTTCCACAACTATAACTATTATCAGCATCAGAAAAGCTGTATATTTTTCACTTTAATGCTCAATTTTTATTCAAAACCTCAGTATTATGATGAGAAAACACAAAAACAAACTAGCCAAAATCGTAACAAGTGCAATCTTTCTTTTAACAATAAAAATAAATGGTTTACCAAGTTATGCATTGAATGAATATTCGGTCGCAGAGGGTCCAAAAGAATTAGAAACACAAACAAATGAAATTACAATCAAAAAGAGAAACAGAAACAATTTGAATAATAGAAGAAGAGGTCGGAAAATACGATCCAATAGGGCAAAAAAAACACGAACGACTAAAGTCTCAAATCCCCAGGAAAGGGCTGATGACTACGAAGTATCCTGTGGACGGTGGGTTTGGCATAGAATACAAAAAAAATGGGTTTATATAAAGGCTCCATGTCGATAAATTGATAGAGGAGCAAAACATTTTAAAAGCTTAATTCATAAAAAGTATAGCGATTAGTAGCAACAAAAATAAGTCTGATTATGTCAGGAATACCTATCAGTAAAAAGCATTAGTCAGTATTCTAATTTGTAAAGGGTGTATCTACATCTAACAGAAGATTCCTTATTTGGAATATAGTGCTACGTTTTTTATTTCTCTTTTCCTAGTCCCTCAATAAAACATTAAGAACCATTACCTTTGAGTGCCTGATAATTCTCATGCATGTAGATTAATTCTAAACTCCTAGAATGACCTACACCAAGTCATCGATCCATGAAAGTTCTCCATGGTACCTGGATTCCAAATGCCGAGTCCGATTTTGTCCAATCGGGTTCCTTCTGTCTGTGGGTAGAAGTCCCTCTACTTAAGGGACAAAGAAGCAAAGAGAAAATTCACCCCGGACATCTCAGAAGTGATGATTTAGTTACTTTCTTGACTCAAGAATTGGGTTTGAAAGAGAATGCTGTACAACTAAAAGAGCGCATATCTCCCAAATACTTTGCTCTCCCCACAGCAAATGATAAACCTCTCCCTTCACCGGAGCTAACTAAATATTTGGAAGTGGAAATTCCGGACGAATATGAGGATTTTCAATATTGGAAAGTTGATTGTTATCAAACGGTAGTTTCTAGCAAAACAGATTATTCCCGCGTTCCAACTGCTGTTAATGCGATTAAATTTCTTAACGATATTCACTTTTTAGCACTATACAATTTGGGTGAATTTCAACTGGGTTCGGATTTATTGTTTTGGTATCACTACACCCAAGCTTTTAAACCGATAATTTTCAAAGACCAGTATATTCCAGCACTCAAATATCGGCAGTTAGAAACTAAAAAAACCAAGACAAAAGGCACACAAAAGTCTAAAAATAGCAATAAAAACCACAAAAATGTGAATTTTGAAATCTACCCGACTTGGGGAATTATTTCCGAACAATACGAAGAAAATATCAAAAAATATATTGAATATATACCACCAATTTGTCTTGCTGGTTCATCTATTCTCAGCGATACGGTAGAATTTTTTGACCCAGAAACCTTATTGCGTCACTTTTCGGAATATTTACTTTGCAATTTGGTGACTCACACCCAATCAACAGCAGCTTTTGATAAAAAGATTGCAGATTCCCTAGTTCATCATTGCTTTCATTCCCGCAAACATACTCCTCTGAAAACAAATGCTGCTTTGGAAGAATACAAACAATGGTTGGAATGGAAAAATAAAATTACCCGTACCCAAACTGATTCTTCCTTCCATCTATGTTTTCAACTGGATTCTGCCACTCCTGATAATATAGATAATTGGCAAATGCATTTTCTAGTAGCCAGTAAACAAGATCCTTCCCTAAAACTGGCATTAGCTGACTACTGGACTATGGGTAACAAAACTAGAACAGGGGTACATAAGGATTTTGGTAAGGACTTTGAAACCAATTTATTGCTAAATTTAGGTTATGCAGCCCGGATGTATCCCAACTTGTGGAAAGGTTTAGAAACCGATCGCCCCACGGGATTAAAATTAACTTTAGATCAAGCCTTTGATTTTCTCAAGGAAAGTGCTTGGGTATTAGAAGATTCCGGTTTCAAGGTAATTGTACCCGCATGGTATACCCCCGCAGGTCGCCGTCGTGCCAAAATTCGCCTCAAAGCTTCTTCCCGTAAGGATTCTCCAAGCAAGAGTAAGACAAAAAGTTATTTCGATCTAGATTCCCTAGTGCAGTATCAGTATGAATTAGCCATTGGAGAACAAGTTGTCACTCCCGAAGAATGGGAGCAATTGGTGAATGCAAAGTCTCCCCTAGTAAATTTTCGCGGTCAATGGATGGAACTCGATCGCGATAAAATGCAACAATTACTAGAATTTTGGCAATCTCACGGTGACGAACAACCACAGATGACATTGCTGGAATTCTTACAAAAGAGTGCAGAAGTTGGGGATGAATGGGAAATTGAACATGATGAAGCTTTGTCAACCATGATGGCAAAGTTGCAAGATAAAAGTCAATTGGAACCAATTACAGAATTAGTAAATCTGCAAGGAACTTTACGGGAATATCAAAAACGGGGTGTATCTTGGCTCGATTACTTGGAAAGATTGGGATTAAATGGCTGTTTAGCTGATGATATGGGTTTAGGAAAGTCCGTACAGGTGATTGCGCGACTAATACAGGAACGAGAGAAAAATAATAAGAAAAAACCTTTATTACCGACCCTTTTAATTGCACCTACTTCCGTTGTGGGAAACTGGCAAAAAGAAATAGCAAAATTTGCACCCCACCTGAAAACGATGGTACATCACGGTGGCGACCGCCTACAAGCAACCCCAGAATTTAAAGCTGCTTGTCAGGAATATGATGTGGTTATTAGTTCCTTCACCCTAGCCCGTAAGGACGAAAAGCTATTTAATAATGTTGAATGGCAACGTATAGTTTTAGATGAAGCTCAAAATATCAAGAATCCCAAAGCTGCACAAACAAAGGCGATTCTTAAACTCAAGGCAAAACATAAATTGGCTTTAACTGGAACTCCTGTAGAAAACCGCTTGTTGGATTTATGGTCAATTTTTAACTTTCTCAATCCCGGTTATTTGGGTAAACAAACCCAATTTCGTAAATCCTTTGAAGTACCGATTCAAAAAAATAACGACAAAATCAAATCAACTACCCTAAAAAAGTTGGTTGAACCCTTGATTCTCCGACGGGTAAAAACTGATAAATCTATTATTAGCGATTTACCCGATAAAGTTGAGCAAAAACTATATACAAATCTGACCAAGGAGCAAGCATCACTATATGAAGTAGTCGTCAAAGACGTGGAGAAAAAACTCCAAGAAGCAGAAGGAATTGAGCGTAAAGGCTTGATGCTTTCCACCCTAATGAAATTAAAGCAGATTTGTAATCATCCCGCCCAATTTCTCCAAGATAATAGCGAATTTTCCCCTGAGCGATCGCACAAACTAAGTCGTCTCGCAGAAATGGTAGAAGAAGCCATTTTAGAAGGGGAAAGTTTACTTATCTTCAGCCAATTCACCGAAGTATGTCAAAGTGTTGAGAAATATCTCAAACATAATTTACATTGCAATACCTACTATTTGCACGGTGGAACTAACCGCAAACGTCGAGAAAATATGATTGCGGAATTTCAAGATCCAGAAACGGAAGCATCAGTCTTTATTCTTTCCCTTAAAGCCGGTGGTGTTGGTATTACCCTCACAAAAGCTAACCATGTATTCCATTTTGACCGTTGGTGGAATCCCGCAGTGGAAAATCAAGCTACAGACAGAGCTTTTCGGATTGGTCAAAAAAAGAATGTATTCGTGCATAAATTTGTTTCGATTGGAACTTTAGAAGAAAGAATTGACCAAATGATTGAAGATAAGAAAAAGCTTTCTTCTGCTGTGGTTGGTAGTGATGAATCTTGGTTAACAGAGCTAGACAATGATGCGTTTAAACAACTAATCGCATTGAATAAGAGTGCAGTATTGGAGTAGAAATTATAATATTGGGGTAGAACTATGGCGAAATTTAGTCGAACTTGGTGGGGCGATCGCTTTATTCAAGCATTAGAAGAATTTACCGATGAAAATAGATTAAAACGGGGACGTTCCTATGCTCGTGGTGGTAAAGTTTTAAATTTTGAAATCGACAAAAACGAAATAGTTGCTCAAGTCCAAGGTTCAATAAATCCTTATTTTGGCGTTTATACAGTTCCACTTTACTGTATTGAAATAAAACTTACACCAATTCCAAAAACTAAATGGAAAGAAGCAATTAGCAAACTATCATCCAAAGCTAGCATTGTTTCTCGGTTACTATTAAATGAAGTTCCTGAAAATATTGAAGACACATTTTCAGAATTAGGATTAAATTTACTACCCCATAGCAAGAAAGATTTTAAAACCAGTTGTTCCTGTCCGGATTATGCTAATCCATGTAAACATATTGCAGGGGTATATTACTTAGTTGCATCCCAACTAGATCGAGATCCATTTTTATTATTTGAACTGCGCGGATTATCTAAAACAGAACTACAAGACAAATTAGCAGCATCACCATTAGGTAAAGCCCTATCTTCTCAATTTAATGCAGAAGAAATTCCTATTGAAACTAGCACATCTCTATATCCCAAGCTAGAAAAGAAAATAATTACCCAAAAACCAACCTCCAAAGAATTTTGGTTAGGGAAAAAACGACTACCCCAAACTATTGAAGTTACAAATCAAAGTGGAGTATCAGCAATCTTAGTGAAAAAACAAGGAGATTACCCACCTTTTTGGAACAAAGATAATTCTTTTATTGAAGCTATGGAAGAATTATATGACAGAGTGAAGGGAAAAAATCAAAATTCAATCTGAATTAGGAAAAGTAGAATAAGAAATCAAAAACTTAAATTCGAACAAACTTATCCAAGCGTAAATATTGAATTTCAATATTAAACATCGTTAGAAGTTTTGACCTCAATCGGAACCTGAATGATAAATTTAGTCCCTTTGTTAACAGTAGACTTACAGTCGATTTTCCCACCATGTTTTTCAACAACAATATGATAGCTAATAGGCATACCCATTCCAGTTCCTTGACCAACAGGCTTAGTTGTAAAAAAAGGTGTGAATATTTTTCTGCGAGTCTTTTCAGACATCCCCAAACCATTATCTTCAATGGTAATTTGTATTGACTCAGCAAAATCAATTACTGACGTATTAATTTTTATTTCTCCAGTAATATCTTCCATTTCCGGATTATCTTGTCTTAACTTAATCGCTTCTTCAATGGCATCAATAGCATTACTCAGGATATTCATGAAAGCCTGATTTAGTGGTCCAGCATAACATTTTACTAATGGTAAATCGCCATATTCTTTAATTATTTGAATTTCAGGACGTTCGTGTTTTGTCTTGATGCGATGTTGTAAAATCAATAATGTGCTGTCAATACCTTCATGAATATCCACTGCCTTAAAATCAGCTTCATCAGTACGTGAAAAATTACGCAGCGAAAGTACAATTTTTCTGATCCGATCAGTACCCATCTGCATCGAATTTAAGACCTTGGGTAAATCCTCCTCAATAAAATCTAACTCAAGAGCCTCAACCTCATCCTCAATCTCAGATCCTGGCTCGGGGTAATGCTTTTGATATAACTTGATGAAACTTAACAAATTATGTGTATATTCCTCCACATGCTGAAGATTACCATGGATGAAGTTAACTGGGTTATTGATTTCATGAGCAATACCAGCGACTAAATGTCCCAAGCTGGACATTTTTTCGTTTTGGATCATTTGTAATTGAGTCTGCTGGAGTTCCTCCAAGGTATTTCCTAAAACTTTTGCTTTATATCGTAGAGCCATTTCCGAATCTTTTAATTTAGCATTGCTCTGTTCTTGCTCGAGTTTAGCCGCTCGCAACTCTCTTTCAATATTCCTTCGGTAATTAATGTATTGATTTACCAACATCAAAACCATTAACCAAGCTAAAATTAAGATTCCCAGACTAATAAAACTGAAAAAACTATACCTAGATAAGCCCAAACTATAGGAATTCAAACTTGACTGAATTCTTTCTTCCAATGCATCAGTTGTTTGCTTCATTCCTTCTGCATAAATCTGTTTCTGAGTTTGGTAAGTTGGGCTGAACAGTAATGATAATGCTTCCTCTGACTTACCTTTGCGAATCAGATCGAAGGCTTGATTTTCTATTTCTACCAATTTAGTATTAGCAGCATTTGTCTGAAATGCATGACTATCATATGTTTCGGGTGCCAGACTAATTGCTTTCTTAATGCTAGCATCTAATTTGGGTTCAAACTGCCGATACCGATCTTCCCATTTCAAATCACCTGTAGTTGCAGCCATACGCGCGGACATAGTTAGTACTTCATCAAGATGAATTACTTCACCACTCAAACGTTGTAACTCAAACTCCGTAGTTATTACATAATTAAAATTCTGTTTAATTTCCCAAATATTCCAGCTTCCCAGAGCAACGAATACCAAGCTTAAGATTACAGCCATGGTCAGAACACGCATAAGGAATTTATTGGTGTAATGCTTTAATCTATTAATTAAAAAATTCATAGGAACTGTTTGCTGACTGAGAATAAATTAGCTTAATGCTAAGCTAGTTTCATACAGAATTATATGCAGTCATACACCACTATTTTAAGGGGAGACATAGCCAGAAACAGAATAATTTTTACACCACTTTCTTACTTTTTAGCTCTACCTCACTTACTTGCAATCCGCTATTAAGGATGGAATATGAGAATTTCTATCAAATTATTAACATTGTGATATTTAATCTGACTTTATGGCAGGTATTAAATAAATTTTTTACTAATCAAGTATTAGATTATTAAGTATCTTTTATACCCTGCTAGCTAAATTCGTTAACTGTTTAAAGTTTACTAACTTCAACGCTTGATTGACTTCATCAATCGCAATCCAATTTTTCTCTGCTAATTTTTCCATAATTTTAGTGGTTTCTTCCAAGCTAATTTCTGTAGCATCTGCTAAATCTTGGAAAGGAATATTAAAAATTTCCTTGTCATTCTCTTGACCGTAATTTTCACCCAGAGTTATTAAAGTATGGGCTAATTTAACAGCTGGTGGCGCAAGGCGCATCTCCAAACGGAGATTTGTTTGTCGTAACCGACGCACCATTAACTGTAACATTCGGTGGTGTAACTGGGAATCTTTAAATAAGATTTGGATAAAGCGATCTCGAGATATACTAAACAGCTTAACTCTAGAAAGAGCAATAACATCGGTCGAACGGGGAGATTCGTCCAATATTGCCATTTCTCCAAAAAAGTCGCCTTTCCCTAAAATAGCTACAGCACGGGAATTTTCGTTTGCAGTACGACGGACTTTCACCCAGCCATCGACAATAAAATAAACTGCGTTACCCCAGGAGTCTTCCATCAAGACGGCTCTACCTGCAGGATATTCGTGCTCTGTCGCTACATTCAACAACCACTCCAGGGTTTGTGGATTGGCTGTACTCATTAAGGGGAATATTTCGCTAAAAAATATTGCTTGCATGGAATGTCTGCAACTAACTAACTAACTAAGTATGCAATTTAAAATTATTTTTATAACTAAAAAACTTATGTAATAGTTCCAGTTAATAGAAAAAATTTTACAAAATCCAAGTCCTGAAATAGAATTTTTGATCATCCGGTTCCACGTACATAAATCCTGAAACCATCATCCTAAAACGGTCGTATGAATTTAATTTTTACTTACTTGATACCAGTAACCTTAATATTACCTAGATTTACCTTTATGTGTTAATAAAAGAACTAGACTTGTGATTCATATATCTTAACGATAATGCTTTAGTTACAGTTAAAAAGTAATTAGATTATTTTCATATCGTCTACTTATAGAAGTATATAAAGTACAGACTTAGATAATCAAACTTATTTCAGCCGGAACTTAAAAAAATTATATTCTAGGATTACATTACAACATAATAAATAACTAAACGAAATCAGCGTTTATACTGACATCAGTTCAATTTGCTATCTACTTAAGTTTTACTGATGATTTAAATTTATTTGTCCTGGGAAACTTACAAATAGTAATTTTAATAGGTCATAGACTTAATCTGTCTATCCAAATTTTTTAATAACCTGTTGAGTGACTTGAGAGATTCGATTCTTTCTGGATCTTTACTAGAACTACGTAATAATTTTGTTTGAAGTTCATGTAGTTTATAACTAAGTTTTTGAGAAATACTTAATACATCTTCGCTTAGACGCGATACCTGTTGATTTTGATAAAACTTTAATGCAGCTCCACGTAATACCTGCAATGTCGCCTCTTCTCCGTACATTCCCGGCATTATTTGCAAACGCAGTAGCACTCGTTGTTTTTGGTAGATATATTCTTTTTCTACTTGTCGAGCTTCTACTATTGTGGCAATTGATAGATCGGTAAATCGCTTTAACTCATTCAATACTCCCTGAAAAATAGATAATTGCAACTCTTCCAGGATGGATTGGATCGCACCATTTTCGCTCCAAAGTATTCGACCGTGGTAAGGTCTTCTTTCCAAATACAATCGACCGATCCCACGAGTTACAACTCTTGCTAACAATTCTTCCAAGATTTTTCTCGGTGGGAGAACTAAAATTTGGTCTGCAGAAACTAATGAGTCTCTTTGAGGTAACTTTAAAACTGGTAAGTAATTTACAGGTTTAGATTCTATAGATAATTGGTTTAAGCGACCCAGTTGTATATTTTCTCGACCTGGAAATGAATTTTGGGAAGAACCAATGTTATCAACAGATAATTTATCGGGTGGAGTTGAGGAAATTTCAGCTTCAAAGCTACCTGTGTTAGTACTTTCTACTTTATCATTCACAGCTTTGCTCAAGTCTAACACTTTTCCTGAATCTGCTTCTGTGGATGTATTTTTATGATTCAGGTAAGCTGAAAGCATCTCCTTGTGGGTTTCAGGTCTAATTATCTCAGTTGCGATCGCACAATTTATGCAAACTAATATGCTATTGACATAATCTAGTGCTTCCCGATCTTCTGGATTAACGATACCCAGTAGCAAATTATCGTTATCTAATTTTAAAGGTAATATTTGGTGATATAAACAAGCTTCAAAGGAAATCACTCTATCAATCAGCGAAAATAGTCGCTTTTGATTTTCCTTATCTAACGACTCAGCTATATTCTTAGATGAGCTTTGCTGGTTAGCTTCTGACGTATTTTTCGATACTTCCCTTGAAGACGACATAAGTTCGACTGCTTATTATTTGGACTTATACTGAATTGTGTTTCCATCTTAATCACAGTACAGAACCATACGCCTTAATTAAAACAATAGTTAAATAAATTACTTTTATACTTAGTGATATTCAGCGAAAAGTAAAAATAGGTGGATGAGGGAAAAGTCCCAAATCCAAGGATACTGCACTTTTGGTGCATAATTATTGTTGTGTCCTCAAGGTTTGAGCTGCTAGATAAATTTTAGTCCATTCACCCATTACTTGATGTGTTCTCATTTTTAACTGTTGAGCAATCGCATCCAATGCTACCCCATCTTTAAGCAGTGCAAGAATTTTTGATTGTTTCTGAGTTAGTTTGTCTTGCAATTTTTCCCATTTGTGAGGTGTCAAACCTAAATTATGCTCTTCGATGGATACACCCAACCAGTTATCTACCAATTCCGGTTTATTTTTCAGAGCAAAGACTCTTACTGCATGATAGCTAATCTTTTCTCGTAGGCGGTACACTTCTTTAATAGGCTTGTTTAGACTTTTAGCAATTTCATCTTGTGACTTACCTTGTAAATATAACTTCAACCAAGTAACTGCATTCTCTCCAAGATTTTCATTTTCTCGCAAATACTCTTCAAATTTTTCTTTGACTTCATAACGCAACAATTGTTGCTCTTCTCGATTTTGTTCTTCCTGGTATTCAGCAACCGCTTGTGAATCTAATAAATTAACTCGATTTTCGTTATCATCCGTAAGCATTTCATCAGATACCATGCGAATCATATCATTGCTTGGAACCTGAGTTAAACCACCACGTTGGGAACGACGCAGGTAATTTACAAAACGGTAAGCTAACAAAGGTTGATTTCGTACCGGGCGCAAGCAATATTCTTCTATACTGGCAAACAAAAGGGCATCATTTAGACGAGGATTGTTTGTTATCGTGGAGATAAAAGCCATTTGCTGGCGCATATAGTTATCATTTTGGAGTAATTCTTGAATTACTTCTTGTAACACATCTAAGACTTTGCGCTGGCGATCGCGCGATAGTGCGATCCAAGTCTGAATCTTACTCCTCAATGTTGCCAGACTTCCCAACCTAACGATGAGATTACGATACGCACGTTCTCTTCCTATTCCTAAATAGCGTTGTTGTAGAATTCGGTATTTGTACTCCATCGCTTGCTTAGCGATTTGTAATTCCCTTCCGTGTAAATCGTTCAAACGTTGAGTATTATTACCTATAAGCCAGCAGATAATATGTTCTCTATTTTCTAAGCTCTGTTTGGGACATTCTGCAGCCAACCTTGTTCTCCAAGTTTTTGCAAACTCTTGCTCGATTTTCATTTCAAGATTGCGCTCCTTCAAACCCTGCCTTAAAGTATTCATAACAACCCCCACTTAACATTTCTGATAATATAATTAGTATTCGGTTCAGATCGCTTATTATTTCGGTTGACATTTAATTGGTCTCACTTTAATTACGTTTCAATTCCCTGGACTTATGCATTTTGCCATATGTCTTAACCATAAATTCTGATTCTAATCGTGGAAATCACCCTTGACTGTATGCTTTCATAATTTTTCTACCTTTTAACTTTTGTAAATGGCAATATTGGGTCTCTGTTTAAAATATCTTCTCAGATCCTGTAAGGTATAGGTCAAATCATGAAGGATTTGAGGGAATTTCGTGCAACATACTCAAGTAAGTGAAGAAATGATTTCCACTTATGCGACATTATGACGATACAGCAAGTAGATTTTTTGACCGGCATGTCTACTGAAATACATTTAATCCTGACATATTCTTACTTCAAAATGTTCTCTCCTTTAAATACTGAGTACAAAATGCTACTTAATTACAGGTAAGTAAATAAATACATCAGGGGGTAAATAAATTTTGGTTGTTAAGTTTTTAATTATTGAAGTTGATTATTTTATTAAATTTATTTTTGGATATATTAAATTTTACGTTTAATTATCTGCGTATATGAAATTATGTCCTAGAGAATTAACTCTTGGCAACTGTTTATTTATAACAATTTTTATTGTTTAATAAAGCTTCAAATTTACTAAGCTATTTTAGCCAATATAATTTCGACTAATATACAGACTAATTTATAATTTCCTATTAATTTTCTATTAATTTTCTATTGATTTAGTTTTTGTAAAAATAAGCAGACGAAATACAAAAAATGCTGTTAATAATATTAAAACTAGGTTTATATTTCTAGGGGCAATGAAAATAGGGAAATGATAGTATTTGCAGTGTTATATGTGCTATGAAATATAATTAATACCACTATCGATTATATATTTTCATCTTTTACTATTTTTTGTATTTACTATCGTAAATTTTGTCCTTAGCTGTATATTACTAAGGACAGAAAATTCAGAACAAATACTAATTAATTAAAGATAATTAACGACCATTCGATCTACGAACTATCGGATTTTCCACTGCCAAACGATACTCTTCAACAGCTTCAGTATAAGCAATTGGTAAAACAGCTTCAACATTTTCATGAGGACGGGGAATAATCACCCAAGATTCTAATGTTCCACCATGGCATTTTTCAGAGGCTTCTATTCCAGCATCCATTGCAGCTTTTACTTCTTGTACGTCACCACGAATGTTTATTGTAAAGCGGGCACTACCAACCCTAATATAACCGACAAGAGTTACTCGACCAGCTTTTACCATTGCATCAGCTGCAGCTAATACAGCAGGAAAGCCTTTTGTTTCTAACGATCCAACTGCCTGTAGTGGCATTGGTTATCTCCTAATATTAATGGACAAATGGGGGATAGAAGTTTATTTTACGAATCTTTCTATACAATTTGCATAATAGTTTTTTAATCGTTGCGTTCGAATTACTTATACGAAATACAAGAAAAAATATTTTAAAGGAAAGGAAGTTCTGTGCATTCACTAAAAATTGAAGTTACATTTCTATTAAATCATCAATAATATTTTATTTGAAGTTAGATCTTTTTCAAAGCAGCAAGTAGAATCCTAAATGTTATTGACTGGCTAATTTAAAATAAACGGAATGGTTCTGATTCTGGAGTATGGTGAATTGGCAGAATACTTTCTACATTTTCTGGAGGATTAGGAACAATATAATAGGTTATTACTTTACCTCCATATGCATTATTACCTGCTTCAATTCCAGCTTCAACAGATCTTTCTACCTCAGCGACTTGTCCTCTCACAGCAACAAAAAAACGAGCACTTTCTGATTTGTCAGATTGAACAATAGTGACCTCAGCAGCTTTTACCATTGCATCTGCTGCTGCAAGTACTGCCGGAAAACCTTGAGTTTCAACAACCCCAACTGCCATTGGCATGGCTTTAATCTCCAGATGTACGTATAAGTATCCTTTATTATACGTTTTTTTGATCCTTAAATAAACATTACATAAGTTTGGGCATAACTTCCCAAAAAAATAGAATTTTTCTACCTAGAGCAAGGGGAGCTCATCCACCTTTTCAACTTCTTGAAGGTGAATTTTGTCAATATCAGAACAAGAAAATGATATGGGGAAAGAGTAGTATTATTTTCTGTAAGATGCTTGCAGTCTGATTCTTAATTGTACTTGAGAACTAAAGTTACTTATAGGGAATACCATACAGCTAATAAGATATTTCCTCGAGGGTACATCATAAGTAATTAAGTGGACACTGTATAAATAATTCATTGAATTTGATCCAAAATAATTAGATCGGTTGAAAAGTCCTATGATTTGTCTACCGATCTATTTACCTTTGGATGCAATATTATTCCCATTAAAATAACTGTCATTGGGAACGAAGGTTTCACTCGTAATGATTATGTAGTTATTTGTCAGATATCATATAATCTATGTAACGATTTCATGCTTATCAGAACAAGTTGTGAGTAGTATAAATTGATATATTTTTTATTTTCTTCAGAGCTTTCATTGCATCTGCTTTCACAGTTTTGCGGTTAATTTGGCAACTTGTGTTGAAATATTTCTGAGCCCCGAAGAAAGAAAACTTATATTCTTCATTACCCCTAAGAAAATCATATATTTGAAAATTATTATCTATAGCTTTTTTAATGCTATAAGCCATCATGACTCTACCAGGCGATAACTTAGAATACTCAGAGTTATATCCAGTCATATAACCATAGGCTCTTTTTTTGTGAAGATCGACAAACATACCTGTTGCTGCAATAGGTTTCTTTCGATCCCAAAGCACGCTCAACCATAAATTATTATTTTCAGCACAACGTTGAAATATATCGCGATACATATTCAATAAACTCTTCGGTTGAGAGCCTCTTTGCATCTGCATCAATTTTAACAATGCATCTAGTTGAGCCTTAAAATTATCACTGCAGGTTTCTTCTAAGTGAATATCACTTTGTTTTTCTACTCGTCTGAGTGCATGACGTACATTTTTGCGAGCTTTAGGACCCAAAAAATTTTTGAGATACTCTTCCCAACTACCAGGTAAAAGAATATAAGAATATGAATGTTGTTCAATTGGCTCAATACTGAACTTATCTTTTCGAAAGTATTTAAGGAAAGTACTCAGTTGAGAACCCGATATGTTTCGTATTTGAAAGCGATCCCATTCCAAATTTTCTTGAATGTAAGTTGCAAAATTTTGAATTGCTTGTTCTTCAAATTCCGGCAAACAAACAAATCCTCTATGATCTGCAAGGGGATCTCCAGCGGTATGAAGCGCTCGATATAGTTTTACTCCATTCCATTCCCAAGAATGTATAACTATTGGGAAGAAAGCAATATAGGCAGAATCTTCATCAGATCGGAGAGCTAGAATTAACCATTCGTCCGAGTTCACTTCTAACCAACCACGTAACCATGACCAAGATAAGAATACCTGTGCATGTTTATCGGAATAATAGACTTGGTTCCAAGCAGTTTTTAGTTGCTCAAATTCATCGATATTATCAACAACGCTAGTAAACATATTTTATTTAAAAACAAAAACCCATGAGAGAATATTAAGTCTCTGCTAGCACCAAGTTCAATAAAATGCATTAAAGTTTCAGTAAATTTTATTTAAATTTAGCCAATGGCTAGCGTTAAGTTAATTTAAAACAATGAAGAAGCGTAGTATTCTCACTCAAGGCTGGAAGCCTCCGGCTTTAGTCGGGGGTTGTTGACTTGTTATTCTGATTTGGCTATTAAATCCATAACAATATCATTGAAAGCCATTAAACTAAATTTACTATCTTTGATATGTTTGCACTGCAAATGTGCAATCTATGCATATTAATCTTCATATCTTCCTTAACATTTAAGCAGCATTTAAATATTATTTTTTTGTTAAAAAACTAACCTAATATCCAAATAACTCAAGTAAATACCCAAATATTTTAAATAATTCAGGACTTACGCAGCGAAAGTGGATCCGTAGGTAGCGCAGCTATAGTTATAGCATGTCCGCAGCTGTCGCTGACCCGCAGCGTAGTCATACGTAATGACGTAGTTGCATTCATTTCGCGTAACCTCTGACAATTAAATATATCTTTTAAATATATCTTTACTTTGTCAATCAAAAAGCTGTAACTTAACTACTGGTTGGAATAAATCATAATCAATCAAATCAAGTATAAGTTATAAAAATAGATCGCTATTAATCTGGTACTTCCTGATAGTTGAGTGTGAGTTTTTTTATGTCTCGTTCCCGAGTTTTAGTAATTGTGCTATTGATGGTTTTCCTTGTTACGATTGCAGCTTGCGATCGCAAAGCATGGAAGACAGGAAATCAAACATCTGGGTTGGTTTTGGTTTCTCCCAACGATCCAGCCACATTCAACTATGCGATGAACAACTCTCCCTATAGCGTTTTTCCTTTCATTTTTCAGGGATTGGTCAAACAAAACGGCATAACTACTGAATTGGAACCCGCACTAGCTGAATCTTGGTCAGTTTCGGACGATGGACAACGAATTACCTTTACTCTCAGGGATGAACTTAAATGGTCGGATGGTAAACCCTTGACTGTAGATGATGTCATATTTACTTATAATGATATTTATTTCAATCAAAAGATTCCCACTGTATTTAAAGATTTTGTGCAAATTGGCAAACAGAATTTATTTCCCTTGTTGCGCAAGATAGATCGGCGAAGGGTAGAATTTACTTTACCTGAGCCTTTTACGCCTTTCCTAAGATATTCTGCCAGTTTGGCGATTTTACCAGCTCATGCCCTACGGGGTTCCGTGTTATCTAACGATGCTAATGGTAATCCTAAATTTCTCTCGACCTGGGGAACGAATACAGCACCGGAAAAAATTATTACTAATGGTCCTTACCAAATAGAAAGTTATAGCCCTTCCGAGCGAGTTATTTTTCGACGTAATCCTTATTACTGGCGTAAAGATGCTCGAGGTCAGCAAATGCCTTATATTGAACGTATTGTCTGGCAAATTATCCCATCAAGTGACACCCATTTGCTGAGATTCCGTTCTGGGGATTTGGATACTTTAAATGTGAATCCGGAAAATTTTGCTTTGCTTAAGCAAGAAGAAAAGCGGGGTAAGTTTACTATTCACAATGGTGGACTGACAACAGGTATTAATTTTATTACTTTTAATCTTAATCAAGCTAGTGATTTTCAAGGTAAACCTTTTGTCGATCCAGTCAAGTCCCATTGGTTTAATAATTTAGCATTTAGGCAGGCGATCGCCCATGCTATTGATCGTGAAAGAATTAGACTTAATATCTATCAGGGATTAGGTGAGTTACAGCATTCACCCATGGCTGTACAAAGTCCTTATTACCTATCTCCTGAAGAAGGATTAAAGGTGTATAGTTACGACCCCAAAAGAGCAAAGGAATTACTAATTCAAGCGGGGTTTAAGTATAATTTTCAACAGCAACTGTTTGATAAAGATAACAATCGAGTAAAATTTAAGATTTTAGTTAAATCAGAAGATCGGTCTCGGATAGATGCTGCGGTACAAATTCAAGAGGATCTCAAACAGATTGGTATCGAAACAAGTTTACAGAGCTTGAATTTTATTACTGTATTACAAAAGCTACTTTCAAAACGGGATTGGGAGTGTTATGTTGGTGCTTTTTCATCAGCAGTGGTTGAACCTAACCTTGTTGCTTTATTTTGGAATAGCAATGGCTCTTTTCACATATTTAATCAAGGTTCTCAATCCAAAAAACGTCCTATTTTAGGATGGAGGACTACTAGTTGGGAACAAAAAATTGACAGGCTTTTCTTCGAGGGTTCGCGAACAGCAGACGAAAGCAAACGTAAAGAGATTTATGGCGAATTTCAGAAAATAGTTGCCGAACAATTACCAGTATTTTTCCTAGTAAATCCCATGTCATTTCAAGCAGTGCGCGATCGTGTGGAGAATGTAAAATTTTCAACTATTGGGGGAATATTATGGAATATTGATGAATTACGCTTGAGTAAAAACAATTAATCTGTATTTGATTGACTCGAAGATTTTCTCCTTCATCCAATAATATTACTTGATTGTACTCTTTTAAACGTACAAAGTTTCTAAATTTTAAGCGCTAATCAGAACCAAGAAAATGCCAATATTAGTAAATAGTATGTTGGTAAATAAAAAATCAACAAGGTGAAGTTAATAAAGTGAAGCTGACAACACTAAAGGGAAACCCACCAAGCATTCTAGGATTAGGAGCATCTTTGAAAACTGATGCAAAAATAGTAAATACAGCATTCAACTCAGGAATTAATTATTTTTTCTTCTACAACTTTAATTATCAGAGTTTTTTGGACGGATTAAAACCAATCCTTGCAACACAAAGGGAAAAAGTATTAGTTACAAGTGGGAGCACACAGCGAGATATTAGTACTTTGCGTCAATACCTCGAACAAATACGTCAGCGTCTTAATATTGATGTAGTAGATGTGTTTTTTACCGAATATGTATCTCCTCAAGATGATATGGAACGGGTACAAACAATACTTGATGAATTCAGGTCCTGGAAAGAAAAAGGGCTAATACGTTATGTCGGAGCTACTACCCACAATCGCCTGATCGCTTTAGAACTAATACAAAGTAAAGCCTGTGATGTGTTAATGCACCGCTATAATATGGCACACCGCAAAGCAGAAGAGAATGTTTTACCTGCTGCTTTCCAAGCAGAGATTCCTGTGGTTGCGTTTACCTGTACCCGTTGGGGATCCTTGTTAAAGGGACACCCTGAGTGGAACAGTCAAGCACCTACAGCGGCTGATTGTTACCGTTATGCTCTACATAACCAAGCTGTAAGTCTAGCTCTCACTGCTCCAAAATCCCGACAGGAATTAGCAGAAAATCTCTCTGTTTTAGGTGCACCTCATGTTTCTCCCGATGAAATTTATCAATGGTGTAAATATGGAGATTTGATTTATGGAACAGGAGAAGATTCCTTTGAGACTCAATGGCTCTAATACATTTAAAATGTTAATTACTCCCTTTCGAACCTAAGATTACCTATAAAAACTTCTCCTTTTCTTCCCACACTCCCCACACTTTCTCCTCTCACTCAATTAGGTATTTTCCACCGGGATAGAAGTAACCCTCCTCAGTTAAGGAGGGTTTGGAAGAAACAAAAATCTTGAAGTTTTATTGGTTGTTAGATTATTTGTTATGAAACGATTTTTTGTTAGAGTAAATTACTCAAAAATTTTCGTAATTCTATAACCTTTAGTGTATAAAGGAACTGGAGCATGAGAATTCTTGATGGCACTTGCTTGCGCCATTGTCTCATCAAATACAATCAGATGCTCTTTACCGACTTTGAGCCATTCTTCATAAGGAACACTCATATCTTCTTCTAAACCACCAAATTGTTGGGGAATCATAGCTCTATAGTCTTCATTAAATTTTCTCCGGAACCGAAAATCTACTGATATTCTCAGCCCTTCTCTTTTTCTTCTCACGGTTTGATGCAAACCACGAGCATCATTAAAATACATAGTTCCATGCTGTAATTTTGCTTCTTTGTAAGAAACAACCATAGGAATATCTTTTCCTTCATCGAAACTGGACATTACTCGCATCGCTTGTAATTCCATCTCACGGGGCATTTCACCAGCTTCAATTGTAATATGTTCTATGTCGCCAAACAGTGGTAATACAATTACAGTTGCATCTGCAGGAACACCAGCCCAAACGTCACTATGACGTTTAGAACTTGTAAAAGGTAAGGCAGCATTTTTAGATTTAGTTTTACCATATACCATCCGTAGATTGACAGGTAAATCTACAGCATCAATTAAATCATTAGCTCCTAGTTGATAAAAGGCATCAGCTACAGTTTTTTGAAATAAATTGAATGCTAGAACTTGCTCCTGTTTTGGCATTAATAGCCCAGTACCAGTATAGTTTGGTAAATCTTCTCTCGCTTCAAGCAATCGTTGCAGCATCTCTGCTTCCGAAAGAATAATCGGACTATTTAAACAAGTGGAAATATAGGTAGCAGCAGCTATTCGAATTTGCTCAAACAGCTCGGGTTTTAAAGTGTGTTCAAATAGCAGCCTATATTGTTTCTTTGTGGCAATTCTTTGCGCTAATTCTTCAAAAAGCCTATCACCAAGATAGGAAAATTCTACAGATTTCTCTTTCTCGTGACTAGTTTGGGGAAATATACTTTTTTTGGAAATAGATTGAGTATTTGAGTTATCTCCATCAATACTACCAGAAAGTTGCTCTAATAAATCTTTCACTTAGATATCTCCTAAAGATCATTTGTTAAAGTGAATGTTGTTAATTATCTGGTAGAGCAAACCTGAGCATATTTTAGATACACTTGCTTGACAAATAGTAAAATGCTATAGATTCATAACTCATTTATTTTATTTATGATTTGAGTATCAATCTAATAAAAATCTTCAGTTTCATCTTTTTTCTGATAATACTAATAAGCTAAAACACTTTTTATTATTTGGCATCCTGAAATACACTAGTCAATGATTTATTATTTAAAACATGATGTTCAAGTAATAATACTTAAATATTAGTTTTAGATTAATAATTAATAAGCATAATGATTTTAATATATTTTTTTGAAATGTGTTTATAAATAAAAAAGTAAAATGAATATAGCTTATTTCAGAGCAATTAGTTTATTTTATTCTCAATAATAATTTGAATAGTTATAACGCAGTATTTAACATAAGCAGATTACGGGAAATTTTGCATCATCTTAATAAGACAATTATCATTTTTCATAAATTCAATTACTTCATAATTAATTTATAAATATCTTTATCAAATTTTAAATGTAGTATAATTAACCTTATACACATTAATATTTAAATAAGAAATACCGACCTATATATTTTCAATAAAAACTTCCTTTTATTATAAAGATATAGCAAATTTATTTATCTAATATTTGTCAGTATATTTAACATTTACAAACCCAGATTTTGACTGATATAACGGAAAAAAAATGTACAAATAATATTTTTCTGGTTATTTATCAACAAGTAGAGAGATTTTTTCTAGGATGCATAACTTTTTTTGTCGAAGTTCGACACTGGCTTTATTTAGAACTATTAATTAAGGAGCATGGATGAAGTAAAGTAAAAAAATTAAGGTGTAGTTAGTGTGTGATAGTTAAAAGCATAACGCATCCTTATAAATATCATTAGAATTAAAGATGATTCAATTTTTGTTCCTTAGATTATTTATACTTCCATACTAATTGTTAAGCAGATAGTTTTTTTAAAGCTTATTCATCAGGTGTTTATGCATAATTTAAATAACTTGGAATCCACCAAAAAATTATACGATTTAACTGCATCTAGTTGGGTTAGAGAGAAGCCTAGTTCCTTGTCTGACTTTACAGCACGTCCTTTTATTCTGGACATGTGTGAACCTCTCAAGGGACGAAAAGTACTCGATTTAGGATGCGGGGAAGGTTATTGTACGCGTGAATTAAGTAAACGTGGTGCTGCGCAAGTCTATGGTATTGACATTTCTGAGAATATGATTCGTGCTGCAAAACAGCAAGAAGAAAAGAAACCTTTAAATATTTCTTATGAAAACGCTTGTGCAACAAATCTCAAACAGTTTGGCGATAATAGTTTTGACCTTGTTGTAGCTGTTTTTTTATTCAATTATTTGAATAACACTCAGATGAAACAGTGTATGTCTGAGGTCGCACGTATTCTTCGTCCTGCTGGTCAGTTTATATTTAGCATTCCTCATCCTTGTTTCCCATATATGAGAGATGCAGAATATCCTTTCTACTTCGAAGTTAACGATAAAGGTTATTTTAGCCAAAGAGATCGACAATTTACCGGAAAAATTTGGAAAATAGATGGTGTTTCTCTGGACGTACAACTAATACATAAAACTTTTGAAGATTATTTTGACGCTTTAAGAGATACTGGGTTCGAGAAAATGCCCATTCTTAAAGAGTTACGGGTGACTCCAGAAATGATTGCTCTCGATCCATCTTTTTTTAGCCCCATTGCTGATTTTCCGCTACACGCTGTTATAAAAATATCCAAATGAATTCAAAATTTATTATCCAAAGTTCTTTTCGAGAAATTGCTAAAAGTCATCCTATATGGGAACACAGTTTCTTACATAAGTGCAGATATCAAGAACTGACTCTTGAAGAAGTCAAATTACTAGCAGTTCAAATGTACAAATTCTGCAAAGAGTTCAATCGAATATTAGCTAGCATCTTATCTTGTTGTGAAGATGAGAATGCACAAATGGTTATTCTCGAAAATCTATATGACGAAATGGGACAGGGAAAAGCTGAAAAATGTCATCCAGAACTGTTTCGTAAATTTACTCGCGCACTTGGTATAGATGATAGAACTTTAGCATCTTTCTCAAAAACTCCAGAAACCAATAATTTAATTAATACTTACATGGGTATTGCGCCAGAATATGGTTACTTAGCGGCTTTGGGAGCTATCTGTTACGCTTCAGAAGGCATTGTAAATACCCTATACACCCAACTTTATAAAGGTATTGTAGGTAGTGGAAGTTTCACGAAAGAGTCTTTGATGTTTTTCGAAGTCCATATAGATTTAGATACCGATCACGCCAAAAAACTTGCAGAATTAATAGAGCCGAAAATTACCTGTCATCAGCAAGAGATAAAAGTCAGACAAGCTATTCTAAAAGCAATGGATGCTCGCGTTATATTCTTTGATGGAATTGAGCGCCAAATTTTTAATGGTAATTTTGCTGTAAATCCGCTTCTCTTTAAGTCTTAAAGAATTAGAGAGTAAAAATACTGAGGCAAAAAACTAATTTTTGAGATATTAAAAATAATAAATACTTCACATTGCAAATGTAGAAAATACTAAGCGATGTTTTAGTTCTCAGTATTCTCAAAATTAGTTTTGAATTGAAAATAATTAGGATATTTCAGGAGATACATCTATGTACGGGTTAGTCAATAAAGCAATTAAAGACATGGTCTGCACTCGTTTTGGTGAAGATATATGGCAACAAATCAGACATAAAGCAGAAATAGAACTAGATGTCTTCACCAGCATGGAAAGCTATCCCGATGATTTAACTCACAAACTAGTCAAAGCTGCAAGTATTGTTTTAGATTTGTCACCTTCAGATATTATGCAAGCCTTTGGAGAGTATTGGATACAATACACAGCACAAGAAGGTTACGGTGAAATGATTGATATGAGTGGTGAAGATTTACCTGAATTCTTAGAAAACTTAGATAATCTGCACGCTCGTGTTGGGGTTAGTTTTCCCAAACTTAACCCTCCTTCATTTGAATGTACGGATATGGAAGAAGAATCCCTTACCTTGCATTACCGCTCTACTAGAGAAGGTCTCTCACCAATGGTATTTGGTTTAGTGAAAGGTTTAGGAGAACGCTTTGATACAGAAGTAGAAATTACCCAAACCCAATCAAGAGATTCAGGTGCGGATCACGATGAATTCTTACTACGATATAAATCGGAATAAAATTTTACCGATTGACTATTTTAAAGATAACTATCCCATAACTAGATTACGAAAATTAAATATAAAATTTCATCTTAATCAGTTGTACTTTCATCAACTTGAATAAAAAATACGGGCTTAATAGATAATTAAATTAGAACAGAAATTAATTATGAATTATGAGCAATTAAGTCTTTCACCAGAGTTGTTTACAAAGGCTTTTCCTTTTCATATAATATTAAATCGTAATATAGAAATTATACAAGTTGGTCAAGTTTTACAGCGTATTGCTCCAGAACCATTAGTTAATAGTAAATTTGATAAACACTTCCAAATAAATCGTCCATCAATTAATCTTGATTTCGATATTATTAAAAAAAAGATTCGTTCCCTATTCATTTTGCAGTTTATCCATAAAGACATGCAATTGAAAGGTCAATTTATGTATCAGGAAGAAGGAGAAATTCTTTTCTTCTTGGGTTCCCCATGGGTGACTGATGTAGCTAGTCTTTCTCCCTTAGGTATAAAAATGAAAGATTTTGCTATTCACGATCCAATTGCTGATTTTTTATTTTTGCTACAAGCCAAAAATACTGCTTTGAATGATGCAGATAAATTAACTTCAGAGTTAAAGCAAACATTAAAAATTAAAGAAGATTTAACTCAAGTTGCGCTACGACAAAGAAGTAAATTAGAAAAATCTCTACAATATCTCCAGAAAACCCAAACTCAATTAATACATGCAGAAAAAATGTCCAGTCTGGGGTTATTGGTTGCTGGAGTCGCTCATGAAATAAATAATCCTATAACTTTTATTTCAAGTAATTTAAATCATGTTGCAGAGTATATGCATGACTTGATAGAACTTATAAAGTTATATCAAAAATGTTATGAAGATCCAAGCCCATTGATCAAATTTTATGTAGATAAAATAGATTTAGATTTTTTACTTTCAGATATCCCAAAAATGATTAGCTCATTAAAAAATGGTGCTGGACGTATTAGTCAGATTGTTTTATCTCTACGTAATTTTTCCCGATTGGATGAATCAGAACTGAAATCTGTAGATATTCATGAAGGTATTGATAGTACTCTATTAATTTTAGGAAGTAAACTAAAGGAAAACTCTAAATACGGCATCACAGAAATAATCAAAAATTACGGAGAAATCCCCTTATTAGAGTGTTACCCCGGACAATTAAATCAGGTGTTCATGAATATTATTAGTAATGCGATTGATGCTGTATATGCTAATAAGTCAGAGTGCACTGCTGGAGATTCGCAAGAGTGTCACCGTAAAATAATCATCTCAACAGAAAGTTTAGACAATAATTATGTTTTAGTTCGGATAGCAGATAATGGACCGGGGATACCTGAATCTGTAAAAAATCGGGTTTTTGACCCATTTTTCACCACAAAACCAGTTGGACAAGGAACGGGACTTGGTTTATCCATTAGTCATCAAATTATTGTTGAAAAACATCACGGAAATATTAGTTGTACATCAGAGATTGATGAAGGTACAGAATTTATTATTGAAATCCCAATTTCTTTAGATAAGAAAGAAACTGATGATTTTCCCAAAAATCCTAAATTTACTTATCAAAAGGAGCATTCAAGTTTTTCTCTAGCTAGCCATGTGAACGATTAAAATTAGTCCCAGTCCTAATCATTTATTCACATATTTTTTACACTGTTTTTTCTAAATAAGCTATCAACTCTTTTCCTGCTGAATTTATATGTCGCTTCAATAATTTTACAGCAGTAGAAGTATTTTTATTTCGACAAGCATCTAAAAGTAAGTAGTGCTCTTTTTGTGAACGTTCTAAGTAGTTCATCCTTGTCATTTGCAAACGTACATATCTTTCTGTACTAATATGTAAATTATTAATCATATTTAATAATCTACTTCGTTTTCCTGGAGCGTATAAAGTAGAGTGAAATTCCCAATTTAATTTTCCTAGCATTGCAATATTAGTTTCTCTTACCGTTGCATCCAAAATTGATTGAGCTTTTTCTATATCGACCTCTTCTAAGTTAGGTATTGCAAATTTAATCGCCATACTTTCCAAGACAATACGAATTTCGCAAATTTCTTGAGCTTCACTTGGAGATAAACCAGAAACTACAGCACCTCTGTTGTTATAAAACTTCACTAAACCTTCTGCTTCTAATTGACGTAGTGCTTCTCTAACAGGAATGCGACTAACTCCAAATTGTTTTGCTATTTCATCTTGCCTTAGGGATTGTTCTTCTGCAAATATGCCTTGAATAATCGCTTCTCGTAATGCATCAGCAATCAGATCGGGGGTACTGCGTTGCTTTTGTAGTAAATTTGCTGCAAGTTCGCCTAAATTCATTTCAAGATTTTGTATACTATTTTTCGTATATTGTATACAATATACAATAATTGATTGGCAATTGCTTGTTTATTTTGGGTGTTGAATTTTTGTTTGGAAAGATCTAAAAATTATGAACGCTAAACCAGAACAAGACCGAGTAATTATTTTTGATACCACTTTGCGGGATGGCGAACAATCTCCCGGTGCAACTCTCAATCCAGAAGAAAAACTAATTATTGCTCGTCAACTCGGAGTATTAGGTGTAGATGTAATTGAAGCTGGATTTGCTGTTTCTAGTCGTGGTGACTTCGAGGCGGTACAAAAGATTGCTCGAGAAGTGGGTGTTCTTAACGGTCCGATAATTTGTAGCTTAGCAAGGGCGGTTCGTAAAGATATTGAAGCCGCAGCAGAAGCACTAAAACCAGCAGCACGGGGTAGGATTCATACTTTTATTTCTACTTCTGATATTCATCTCACATATCAGTTGAAAAAAACTCGCAGTGAGGTTCTAGCGATCGCTGAAGAAATGGTTGCTTGTGCAAAATCTTTTATGGAAGATGTGGAGTTTTCCCCAATGGATGCGACTCGTTCCGAGCCAGAATTCCTCTACCAAGTTTTGGAACGCGCGATCGCAGCAGGTGCAACCACCATTAATATTCCCGATACCGTAGGTTACTTAACGCCAAAAGAGATCGAAAAATTGCTCCAAGGTATCAAGCAAAATGTTCCTAATATCAACCGAGCAATTCTCTCTATTCACACCCAAAACGACCTTGGTTTAGCTACAGCAAATGCTCTAACTGCGATTGAGAATGGAGTTCGTCAAGTAGAATGTACCATTAACGGGATCGGGGAACGTGCTGGTAACACCGCACTTGAAGAAATCGTTATGGCTTTAGATGTGCGTAAATTTTACTTTAATACTTATTTTAGGCGATCGTCTGACTCACAAGTACCCCTAACAAATATTAAGACTACCGAAATCTACAAAACTTCCCGTTTAGTTTCCAACTGCACTGGAATGCTAGTACAACCCAATAAAGCAATAGTCGGTGCAAACGCTTTTGCTCATGAGTCTGGGATTCATCAAGATGGAGTTATCAAACACCGTCAAACCTATGAAATCATGGAAGCTGCATCAGTTGGTTTGACAGAAAATAGTATTGTTTTAGGCAAACATTCTGGACGCAATGCTTTTCGAACTCGTCTTCGGGAACTGGGATTTGAATTGAATGAAGCTGATTTAAATAAAGCTTTTATTCGCTTTAAAGAAGTTGCTGACAAGAAAAAAGAAGTTTCTGATTGGGACATTGAAGTTATTGTCCGTGATGAAACTCAGATTGCTGTAGAAAAAGGTTTTCAAATCGAACACGTTCAAGTATCTTGTGGCAGTTGTGCTTGCCCTACTGCTACCGTGACTATTGTTACACCAGAAGGTAAGATCCTAACTGATGCTGTTGTTGGTGCTGGACCAGTCGATGCAGTTTACAAAGCAATTAATCACTTAATTCAAATTCCTAATCAACTTATTGAATTTGCCGTACAATCTGTCACAGAGGGAATTGATGCTTTAGGTACAGTTACTGTGCGACTGCGTTACCAAGAGCGAATATTTTCCGGACAAGCATCAGATACTGATATAGTAGTCGCAGCAGCATGTGCTCATATTCAAGCAATTAATCGGCTCTACGGTTATTTACAAAGGCTAGGAGTTAAAGTAGGAGTAGAAAAAGATTTAACAGTATCCAAGTATTAATCTATGAAATTCTGGTAGGAATAATAGAAGAACTAGATACCTGTGCAGAATCGATTTACTTTATAGAGACGTAGTATATTACGTCTCTAAATTTTCTGTATATCGAGTCTCTAATCTCTGCGAATGTTTGCTCTTTATATCCTTCTTTTGTAGGTATTGGATAGGGAAAACTTTTCTTAGAAATGTGATGTAAGATTTTTTCGGGGAATTGTGGCAACCACCACATATTTTTACTTTGGCTTCAAAATCAATACAATTGATAGCTTCCTCCGAACAAGCTTTGATCGGATTTACCGTACATTTTAATCGGTAGTCATTGGTAAAAAAAACGCAACGGTTACAGGGTATTCGATGTAGTTTTTGGAGATGTTTGCGTCCTTTTTCCCAGGAGAACCACACACTTGCGATTGAAAGAATTACTATAGACCAGGCAAAACAAGCACAAATAATTCTAGCTAGCAGCATTAATAATCCTCAAACTCAAATAATTTCAAACTCAAATAATTTCAAACTAAAAAAATGCCTGTAGATACACTTGCTCCATTTGGTGAACTACAGACATAAGAAGCTAAAGGACGAGATGTAAAAGTTTTGGTTATGTCTGTTGGAGTAATCGTTGTACCTAAAAGTTGGTAATTGATGAGTAATAGGTAATTCGAAATCTTATGCTAAAAGATTATTGAGAATTTACTAAAGGGTGCATCGTGGAAAAACCAACAAGCTCAATTCAATTCCAGTTACTAATTACCAACAACCTAAATACTTACCAAACGAACAAACCTGACATTAAAATATCAAACCCAGTCAAAGATTAATTACTGGTTTGACGGAAACGCCAATAATGCCAAACAAAACCTGCAAATGCAATTAAACCTAACAACAATTGGATACTAACCAGTCCTACTCGGTTATAACCGTAAAATTCTGAAGGGAAAACCATGGTATTATTACCAACAAAAGCGCTGGAAATCAAAGCCATCAGAGCTAAACCAAGTAAGCTGTAGGACAAAATCTCATACCCATTATCAATGGGCATCAGTTTTTTGACCCAACCAAAAGGCTGTACCAGAATATGCCAAGTACCACCAAAAATTAGGATTAAACCAATCCAAATGTGACCGCCGATGACATCTTCTAAATTGTCAACACTTGCCATTCCCAAAGCCGTCCAAGCACCATCTTTCAATCCAAATAAATAACCGAAGATAATTTTTGGATCCAGAGTAGGATTATCAATTAAACGCACTTCTGCAATATTCGCATCATAAATTCCCCCAAAGAACATTGCCTTTGCAACTAAGAGCAATGCTCCAAACCCTAAAATGATTAAGTGATGACCCAAGATAAAGCCTAACTTCTTCGGGTCGTACCATTCATAGTGAAATTTTGCTACTTGTCCACCTGCTTCAGATAAAACAGCCGGACCACGGAATACGTGAAATAGCCCTCCAGCCCCTAAAACTGCAGATGCAACTAAATGCAACATGCCAATTACAAAATAGGGATACGTGTCTATAATTTCACCACCGCTACCAACACCCCAACCTAAAGTTGCTAAATGGGGTAATAAAGTCATTCCCTGTTCCGACAATGGTAGCCCAGGGGCAAAACGTAAGACCTCAAGTATAGTAGTTGTTCCGGCCCAAAATACAATTAACCCTGCATGAGCAATGTGAGCACCTAATAGTTGACCGGATAAATCTACTAAACGAGCATTACCAATTAACCAGGGTGAATTTGTGCCTTCAGCAAAGGTTTTTTCTGTTGAAACTGCCATAGCTTTGTAAAACGCTCATATGTTGCAATAGAGGCGTTGCATTGCAACACCTCTGTATTTGACGATTAAGATTCGCTACCTACAGTATTTAATGCCTGCTCGACTTGCTTGAAGTCAACTCCAATTGCTCTAAGCGCGTGCCATAAATGTCCTTGGAGGAAGAAGAATGCCAAGAAGAAATGGGCATTTGCTAACCATGCTCTGGCAGTATGAGCGCCATTTGGCAGCTGCACAGTGTCAGCAAAATAGGGGCAAACACCAAACTTAAGCTCTAGAACTGGACCGTAAAACTCTACAGGATAAGCAAGGGTATTGACTGCACAAAAATAAGCTGCAACAAATCCTGCTAGAGCAATTCCTCCTAAAGAGTAAGAAAGAATAGCTTCACCAGAGAAAATTAACAGCTTTTTAGCCCAAGGTAATGGTTCTGTAACAATATGCCAAGCTCCACCTCCAATTAACAACAAACCAACAAATATATGTCCCCCGACTAAGTCTTCGAGGTTGTTTACGGAGGCAAAATGAGTTTGGTAGCCATAAATTACAAATGGATTGAGGGTAGGGCTACTAACAACACGAACCGTTTGGGAAGCTGCATCATACAATCCGCCAAAGAACATTGCTTTTGCAGCTAATAGTAACGCTCCAGCGCCTAAGAACAGCAGATGATGTCCTAAGATGAAGCCCAACTTCTTCGGATCGTTCCATTCAAAGTGAAATTTTGCAGCTCTTCCAGAAGCATCTTTCAAATTCTTTGGTCCTTTGAAAGTATGGAATAATCCGCCTGCACCTAGAACTGCTGAAGATATTAAATGTACGGCTCCAATGACAAAATAGGGATAAGTATCAACTATTTTTCCTCCATCTGCTACACCAAAACCGAGTGTAGCCAAATGAGGAAGTAAAATTAATCCCTGTTCACCCATGGCAATTTCTGGGTTATACCGTGATATTTCAAATAATGTAAACGCTCCAGCCCAAAGCACAATTAGAGCAGCTTGTGCAACATGAGCGCCGATAAACAACCCGGAAAGATTGGCAAAACGGGCATTTCCAGCCCACCAATCATATTTGACTTGAGGTTTGTCGTAAGTTTGCATGGTCTAGCTCTTTAATAAAATCTATTGCCAATAATAATCAACTGATTGATATCAACTAATGGTAATTTTCTGCAGTTGAGGACCCTAAATCACAAGCTATAACAGCATTACAATCTTGCAGGTCAACAAGTTAGCTACCAAAAAAAACCTTATTCACCAGCCATGTAGATTAATGTGATATCTCATAAAAAACCTTGAGAGATTCTACATTGAAAATTTCATGATGTTGTAGCACGATGCTACGCTATTGAAGTTGATAAGCAATAGTTTTTGATTTCAATTTCAGTTTATTGAGAATTATTTTAATTAGCAACAGTATTTACAAAACTTAATAAATAAAGTGTGAGTTTGCTTGTGTTTATAGTAAAGAAATAAATGGTACCATGATTTCACAACAAAAAGACGCTATACGACTCTCTTGAGGAAAGCTATTATATCGCGTCTCTACACACATATATACGGCAATAAATACTGTTATCAGCGAACCTTTATTGAACCTTTAACAACCTATTTTTTGCTTTTTTTTCTTGATTTTTGATTTCTGGATTCTTGGCTTTGGCGAATTAGCTGCTTGAAGTCTGCATGTTGTCTAATCTTGACAAAATCCGAGTCAGTTTTTGCTAATTCCTGCCATTTATTAGGATTTAACTCAATCGCAGATTTGAGATTATTTACTGCTAGTTGGGAATTAATTAATTCAATTGCCTGATCGTAACTGGCAATCGCTTCTTAGTAAAGTCCTAGTTGTAAATAGATTGATGCGGTTAATGAAGAGTTCCTGTCTAATTTACTACAAACGAGGTAAGTGGATAGCTGCAGTACAATTTACTCCTGCACTGCTCAAGAGAGCATCTCAACACAGTACATATAGTTCCATTGATATTGACACGAACCCAAATTCTATCGGTTGGGCATATGTTGATTTTAATAGGAACCTCAAGACACATGGTTAGATTTCATTGCAAATGGGACTACCACGAGGCAAACAAGATGGTCAAATCATTGATGCATATTTGCAGTTGGCAACATTAGCTAACACCTACTCTTGTCCTATTATTTAGGAAAAATTAGATTTTACCAAAAAGAAAGAAACACTAAGAGAAGCTGGTAAAAAATATGCTCGGATGTTTTTATTCTGGGGATATTCAAGGTTTTATGAATTATTTGGAAATCAAATTCATAAATGTTGACAAAAGCTACGTTAATAATTTGGTGGACTTCTAACAAATCAAAATTTTCGAATACTCCATATTCAACTATTGGTAGTACGCAATCGTATTAAGTATCCATAACATCTTCAATTAGAAGTAAAAGATGATGATAAATGAATTAGAAATATTTTATGGAGTGGTCAATAATTTTGTTAAATTGAACACAAAAAAAAATTTTTGTTGCTACTATATTTCAATAGCCTCTAAAAACCTTAAGTAAATATGTTGCAACTGTCATGGTGAAAACATCTACGATTTCTGCAAATGTTTTGGTTCCATCTAGCAGATTCGAAGAGGAACATATTTCGCTATCGGAGAATGACTTAGATAAACTCAAGCACCTGATTAAAGTGCGTTGGGAATATATCTACAGAGATGTTTTGAATAGAACACAAACTTAAGGTGTCCTATCCAAAATATTTGTAATTTGTCAATCAACGATATAGGCTAAAAAAACCCGGCTTTCAAATCAACCGGGCTCTTGGAAGAAGTTAGAGTTTTTACAGACTTATTCTACGGAGAATTTATAAGTGTTAATACTTACTTAATCTCTTAGGATGATAATTAAACAGCTTTCAAGCTGACAAATATTACTTATCAACTCTCAAATGCTTGTGTTTTTCAAATACGTGTGTTTGAGAGTCTCTTCTATTGAACCCAATTTATGGAAATTTCTCACCATTTCGTGGGCTGGGGTTTCCCGCTTGTCTAATAAATGTTTGAGAGGTGTGAGCAGTTCTCTATCGGGATCTTTCGCTAATGATATTTCTACTGCTTGTAGAATTTTTCCGGCGTGGATAAAAATACTTTCATTACTGAATCCTTCTCGAGCTGAGAGTTGATGTAGTGCTGGGTCGGGAATCATTGCTCTTCCGGGTAGTGACTCATCTAAAACCATACCTTTTAACAAAGCCAGTAAGGCTGCATAAATTGAAAAATCATCACAGCTATCGAAAGCTTTAAACTCTATTCGACCTACTTCCGCTGGAATCCGGGCAATTTTTGTTAATGAAGGTATGCTTTTTATTAATTCAGAACGTTTCTTTACAAACACCATAGTTGCTGGTCTTTGTCCAGTTCTCACAAATGTTCTGACTGATAAACCTTCCCACAGTTTTCCTTGGTAAAAAGGTGAAGTGTAACTAAATGGCACAATGTAAGGGCTGTAATAAGTTAGTTTTGAACCTATATCAATTACCCGCTCCACCGGTAAATCTGCGACCGAAATGTTTAGATCTGGACCATAGGTAAGCATGGGAATGTTTGCAGTTTGTTTTTCTGGAGATACCTTTCGCCGTTGAATTTCATACTCATTCAATGGTGGATTGGGTTGAAATACATCATAGTAGGGATTGAAACTGACTAAAACTGGTAAATAGCCAAATTTTAAAGATACTTCCCGGAGAAAAGAAAAACTGTCGAAAAGTTCAGTAATTGTATCTTGAATAGTTGAATTTATAGTTGTTCTAATTTCAATACCTTTTGGTACGCATTCTACGACTTGTTCCGAGTCTAAAAATCTTTCAAATCCTTCAATATACCAGCGTTTTTTCTTAATACCAGCATCTCCGACTCGCAACTCTGGATAGTCGTCAGGGTAGAAGGGTAATTTATCAATTATCTGACAAAAATCTTTAAATTTGGTACGGGAAAAATCAGCAAAATTTCCGGCATTGTCAAGAAAAGCAACTTCATGCTCGATGCCAAAATAAAACATAATCTATTCCTTTGTGAATCTATTTTTTTGTGTGCTTAATTTCTAAGATCTAATTTCTGAGTTAATAACTGTGATCTCAGCTATCGGGTGCAGCATTATCGTTATTTGGATTTTGAGGATGCTTTTACAAACAAGCACAGTAAGCACTAACTACTTGCTGTGACACAGTTTTATTACCTCTGGAAGCAGTTCCCTTATGATTTTTGTTCGTCCTTTGCTTCCACCAAGCAGAAATTATCTGAGACTGTTTTGCAGTAGCCAATTTATCAATATTGCAACTTATTTTCTTCAATACCTGAGCTGATTTGGATTGAAAAATAATTAAATTGGCTGGTTTAATTTCCTTAATGCTTACATCTGGGAAGACTTGCACTATTTTGTGAATCTTCCTCAGATCGTTTTTAATTTTGCTCATTCACCTTTTAACTGCAACAGTTCAACAATATATGGGATGATTTTAATAAAAAATATTATCAAGAATCATACTAAAAGAATTTTACAGCAAGAGTCACTGGCAAAGATAAAAAAAATTCCTTAAAAATGAAAAATTTTTCAGAAGGATATTTAGCTAGTTCTAGAAAAACTCTTGTATATTCGATCACAATATTTTACTCTAATATAGAATTGAAAAATACATTAACTAAGATTGCAATCTGCTCTTGGAGAATATTTGAATATTAATCAGTAAAATAGCCATAAATAACCGCGACTTAGACCCAGGGCACAGGCTACTATGGACTTGGGATAGATAGAGAGAGCTAGAGGCCTGAGTTTATGACAAGTGCTGTTCAATCTCCCTATAGCAGCGAACAAATCGCCGTTTGGTTACGTGGGCTTTTGACTATTGCTTGGGCAGATGGTAATTTTGATGCCCAAGAAAAACAGTTAATTAGCGCCATAACTCAAGAAGAATTAGCTCCTGGAATTAATATAGATTCTCTGGAGATAATCAAACCTTCCGAGTTAGCTGCTGTATTGGGTAAAGGCACCAAAGCCGCAGAGAATTTCTTGCGGACTGCCGTAATGGTAGCAATTGCTGATGGAGTTTATTCTCCGAGTGAAGATGAGCTACTACACCAATTGTGTGAGGCGCTTGGAGAACCACAAAATCTACTTGAATCTCTTCGCCACACCTTAGAACCTTCCGATGAGGATCAAACCTCTAGTTTTCAGGAAGTGGCGATCGCATCTCCAAAGCAACTTAATGCCCTCAAACCTCTGCGTACTTGGCTTGATGGGCTGGAAATTCAAGATCCCGCGCTTGCCCATTTTTTGTGTAAGATGATTCCTTCTCAATGTCCTTTCGAACGGGATGTCAAACTATTTGGGCGTAAAATCGTTCACATTCCACCTTTATGCAAACTCAATCCACTCTACGAACAAATGGTAGGTTTGCGATTTCGTGCTTTGTCTTATTTAGCAGATGAGTGTAATGAGGATATTTCGGATTATATTTAGTTATTAGTTGTTGTTGGTCATTAGTTAGTACTTGCTGGTCACCGGTTAGAGAACCAATGACTAATGACTAATGACTGATGACTGATAACAAGCAACTAATGACTAGCTATGCAATTTATTGACCAAGCAGAAATTGAAGTGCAAGCCGGGAAAGGTGGTGACGGTATTGTTGCTTTTCGACGAGAAAAGTTCGTACCTGCTGGTGGACCTTCTGGGGGTAATGGAGGAAAAGGTGGTTCGGTTGTTTTTGTCGCCGATTCCAACTTACAAACCTTACTAGACTTTAAATATAATCATCGCTTTCGAGCAGAAAATGGTGGTCGTGGGGGACCAAAAAATCGTACTGGAGCTTCCGGTAAGGATTTGATCGTTGAAGTTCCCTGTGGAACTAATGTTTATGATGCTCAAACAGGAGAACTAATTGGAGATTTAGTTCAAAATGGACAAAGTCTGGTTGTAGCTCAAGGCGGTAAAGGGGGACTGGGAAATAAACATTTCTTGAGTAACAGTAACCGCGCGCCAGAATATTCTCTCCCGGGACTTGAGGGAGAAAATAGATTGTTACGCTTGGAATTAAAACTTTTGGCGGAAGTGGGAATTATTGGTCTGCCAAATGCCGGAAAATCTACTTTAATTTCTGCTTTATCAGCAGCACGTCCAAAAATTGCTGATTACCCATTTACCACCCTGATTCCAAATTTAGGTGTGGTACGCAAACAAACTGGTGATGGTACGGTATTTGCTGATATTCCTGGATTGATTGAAGGTGCTTCCCAGGGAGCGGGATTGGGGCATGATTTTTTACGTCATATCGAGCGCACTCGGGTCTTATTACATTTAATTGATGGGACTAGCGCTGATGTATGTCAAGATTATCAAACCATCATGCAGGAGTTAGAAGTATATGGGCGCGGTTTAGCCGAACGTCCCCAAGTTGTAGCATTGAATAAAATTGATGCAGTAGATCGGGAATCTCAAGAACTAGAAGCGTTAAAGGTTGAATTAAATCATCTTTCCTATGCACCAGTATTTTTAGTCTCTGCTGTGACCGGTGAAGGAGTTGAAGCAATGTTGCAGCAAATTTGGGAAATTTTAGAGCAATTGAATGTCAGTGAGGTTAATGAAAGCGTTGTAATTTAAAGTTGTTATTTAGAGTTGTAATCTAAAGTTGCCATTTGAATTTTCAAGGGAACCACTTCCAAAGGTTTGTCCAAAATTTATCCCCAAAAATAGCTGACAGCAAACCAGATGCTAAAGCAAACATGATAATAACAGCTAACAAACCAGTAGTTGTTGTCGGGTAAGCTATTGCTCCACCGGCGATCGCTAATGCGATTCCAAAAATTGCACCACAACCAAAACGAGCTACAAATTTGCTGTAGTCTCGTTTTGGATTTGATTGACGATCTCGGTTCATTCTATTCTCTGGGAAAAATAATTTTATTTTTTATCTACTTCTATAGTTCCCAGAAGTATATCCGTAGCCCAAATTGTCACGTTTTTGGAGAAATAAATTTTTTACCCCTTGAGTGTAAGACCGCAATAAATTTTTGTATTCTGGACGAACGCAGTTTTCTAGTGTACTTATTAGAAGTTCGCACCACTTACATGTAAATTCCCAGGGAATATTCAAGTTTTCAACCAAAACCATACACATGGGGAGCATTTCTGTCTCTACGGGAGCAAGATTTTTCTCCAGCATACAAAGCCATATATAAGCTTGGAACATATTTAGATCCCGTTCGCAAGAGAGTCTAATATCAGGTTGATGCAAGTCTCCACTATGGCTCTGATAGTTTGGTAGTGATTCTAGTAGTTGACAATAAACTGACTCAGAGATAAGCGATGTGACAGGAAACATTTGTTTCATTATATTTATTTCTGGAGAGTTAAGTCTATACTTGGCTGCAGCAAGACAAACGCGATGCCAGGGGATCGTGACATATTCTTCAACAAAGGTCAGATAGGGTTCGAGTAATAATTTTTCCGCTGGATTGAGATGATTGAGAATTAACCTGTTAGTAAAATGCAATTGGGTGCTCATAAAACTCAAGCAATGGGAGTTCTTACATACAAAATGCTGCTCTTTAAAGATTTTTAAAACAGGTTCTAATTCAGATACTAAAAAATCGATTTCGGGAATATTCAAATTGGGTGAAGCTTCTCTCATTTCGGAATTAAGGCTTAAAAAAGTATCTTGAAAAGATTGTTGTTGATAAATTTTCAGCAACTTATCATAAAGCCGAAAACCAAATTCTGCGATCCGTCTTGCCTCATTTATGTCTAAAACACTTGGGATATAGCCATAGAGTTTTTTGGTTTGAATCCATATCATTGGACTGTTGATATTCAAAATTTGATTTTTCAAGTTTGTGGCGGTGGATATTCGACCCTCCGGTAATGCAGCTCTGAGCACCAAACTGTAAGTAGAAAAGTCTTCAGAATATAAACAGGATAAATCCTTTGTGTAGCGCTGTTGCCAAAGTTTAAGTAAGTGTTCAACAGGCAGAGTTTTGAAATCCCCAACAGACTTTAGCATCAATATTTCCTCGATCTAAATGATGAAGCTATAAACTCGAATAATTTCGAATCGGAATTTTAACCAAGTAAACGGTCATACTCCTGTTTCACAACGCAATAACACTCACATGCTGCAGCTTCTAAGTCTTTTACATTGATAATGTTGATATTTCCTCGGTTGTAACGGATTAAACCTGCTTTTTGTAAAGTACCTGCTGCAACTGTGACGCTGGAGCGACGTATCCCCAACATCTGGGAGATAAACTCCTGGGTAAGGGGAAAATTATCCTTACCAATACAGTCACAAACTGATAACAGCCAGCGGCACAGGCGTTCTTCTATGGTATGTTGGCGATTACAAGCTGCATTTTGAGATACCTGGGTAATTAAAGCTTGGGTGTAGAGAAGTAAGCGTTTCTGTAGTGCTTCGCTTCTCAGAAACTTTTGTTTGAATATGTTGGCATTTAATTTCCAACCATTACCTTCAAGTTGAACAACTGCACAATTATTTGAATAATTTCCTCCCCAAAAAATAGGCATACCTATCATTCCTTCATTTCCAACCAAAGCAATCTCTGTGGTTGAACCATCTTCCATAATCGAAATCAAAGAAATCATACCGTGAATCGGAAAATACACATCTTTGATTGGTTCACCGGGTGGGTGGAGAACTTTTCCAATAGTGAAAGATACCTCATCTAAGTGAGGTATGAGATATTTATAATCTTCTGAAGGTAGAGCAGCTAGAAGCAAATTATTTGACGTGGGCGAATTTTTGGACATCATCAAAATCAAATTTTGTTTGAGTCATAAAAGGAAACACCTGGCAACACAAGCCCTGCAAAAAAAGACTTATCACTTGATATCCAAAGGCTATTTTCCTCAACACAAGCTGTATGAGCAGCCGTTAGCCATCAACTACTGCATATTTTCTGTGTAATCAACAGAATATCTAATTTTAGGAAATTATCAGTACGGTACCGTACATATGGATCGCAAATTTTTTGGATATTGGTTTAATATTATTGGTTATTTTCCAACAAACGAGTAAACTCCTGCTTGATCGAGGAATAACATTCGCAGGCTGTTTCTTCTAATTTCTTACGTTCTATAATCTTGATATGACCTCGGTTATAAGAGATTATTTTTAGTTTTTGCAGAACCAATGCAGCTTCTGTAACGCTAGCACGACGTACCCCTAGCATCTGGGAAATAAACTTTTGTGTAAGTGGCAATTCATCCTTGGTGATACAATCATTAACTGTCAAAAGCCACCGAGCAAATCGCTGCTCTACAGTATGATGGGACTTACAAGCCGCAATTAGGGAAATTTGACTCAATCGCGCCTGGGTATAAAGAAGTAACAGCTTTTGCAGTTTTCCCCCTCTGAAAAATTCTCTTTTGAGTAATTCAGCACTCAGCTTTTTCGCTGTACCTTGAACTTGGACAATTACCTGACTAATGCTATAACCGCCTCCTAAAATTACAGGAAGACCGATCATTCCCTCATTTCCTACCAAGCCAACTTCCGTTGTCGAACCATCTGTCATTACAGATACTAGAGAAAGCATTGCTTCATTAGGAAAATAGACTTCTGTAATTGATTTCCCTGGCTCATAAAGAACTTTTCCTAGCGGAAAGGAAATATCTTCCAAATGGGGAAGAATTCGCTGGTATTCCTCTAAAGGCAAGGCTGAGAGAAGTTGATTTGTTGGTACACTAAGATTCTCAGACATATTTTTCAGAGTTCGGGATTGAAAGATCTCCTTAAAATTCAATCTTAGTTCGCAGAAAATAAATCATGGCAAAAGGGTATGTATCTGGAAACACTTGCTCATGTAAAAATGTACTTGATTAAAAAAAAATATTATCATCTGCATCATAAAGCCTTATGAATATTTTTTCTTGAGATAATTTGAACATTCACTAAAAAAGTCTAACTTTTCAACGGTGCAAGTAACATAATTAAATTCAAAGATTAATTAACAGTTGTCAATAGTTGCAATTCGTTTTTCTTAAGTAAGCTTTTTTTGATTAAAGTGTATTGAAAACGATAGATATTTTTGCCTGAGCAGATTTAACCTTCGTGGTGAGTATTATTCTAGAACTTACTTTTTCTCAAATGATATATTGATGTCTTTTAAATATAAGCGAAAGAAAACTACAAGTTTGTTGATACTGGGACTAATTTGGTTAGCCGGTTTTTTTTGCGATCGCATTTGGTTTAGTTTAGATCGATCTATTCCAGCTTGGGATCAAGCGGATTATTTAACTGGTAGTTTAAATTATTGGCAAGCGTTACAGGATCCCCAATGGTTAAATGGGGAATGGTGGCAAAGTTTTTGGTTACTGTCTTCTAAAATTCCACCTTTAACTTATGTTGCAACAGCTATTGTCCAAAATATTTTTGGAACTGGGTTTGACCAAGCAACGTTAATAAATTTATTCTTTAATGCTATTTTATTGGGTTCAGTTTACGGCTTAGGTACGATCCTTTTTGCAGAGTCAGTTGGCTTATGGGCTGCAGTTTTGTGTCAAATAATGCCTGCACTTTATCGCTATCGTCTTGAATTTTTGCTTGACTTTCCCCTGACAGCTGTTGTTAGTCTTTGTTTTTTTTGTTTGACTGCTTGGCATTTGGCTACGGATAATCATTTAGGATTTGGTAATGATTCAGGCTCTAGCAATTCACAATCTGACAATTCACGATCTGATAACTTACAATCTTACAACTTACAATCTTATAAATCACAACCTGAAACTTTAAAATCTAAGAACCCAAAATCTAAGAATTCAAAATCTGGAAATTCAAAATCTAAGAATTTAAAATCTAAAAATACAAAACATCCCACCTCAAAACCTAGAACCCCAAAATCCATTATCCACAGTTCTTTATTCTGGCTGGTTAGTTTTGGTTTATCCTTTGGTCTAGCGTTGATGGTGAAGCAGACAACGTTGATATTTATGTTTACACCTTTATTTTGTCTGGGTGTGGGTAGTTTGATTCGTCATCGTTGGGGAAAATTATTACAACTAATTATTAGTTTGGGCTTATCGGCTTTGGTGTTTGCACCTTGGTATCGGACAAATTGGTTGTTAATCCTAACCTCTGGAAAACGAGCAACTGTAGACTCGGCAATTGCGGAAGGAGATGCACCTTTAAATACATTGGGGGCTTGGATTTTCTACTTACAGCAATTACCCTATCAGGTGTCTTTACCATTATTATTGATACCAACAGTTGTATTGTTGCTCTACTGGACAATTGTAGTAAAAATAAAAAATAAAAATTTAAAACTCACAAAACTTAGTTCCGATAATTCAGAACCCAAAAATTTAGATATTGAAGATTTAAATTCCAATAGGTTTAATCCCCAACTTCATCTGCCAGAATTTAAGTGGTTGGGAATATTTTTACTGGGTGCTTATTTTTTTTCATCCCTTAATCCCAACAAAGATGACCGTTACGTATTACCCTACTTACCAGTTTTATCAATCTTGTTAGCGTATGGTTTAACCCGCATTCGTAGTGTATGGGGAAAACCTATCCGTTGGGGTACTTTGGGTTTAGCAACAATATTAATGTTATTTAACCTTTTTCCCATTGGGGGAATCCCGGGAAATTTTCTCACCCAAAACCTCTCAGCAAAAGTTCAACATTATCCTTATACTGGAAAAGAATTTCCCCATCCCGAAGTCATCGAGCAAATTGTTCAAACCGAACCATATCTGCGTTCCACCTTGGGAGTATTACCTTCGACGTCAGTTGTCAATCAGCATAGTCTTAATTACTATGGTGCACTAAAGAATTTCCAAGTTTACGGACGACAGGTAGGAACCCGGGAAAGTTTTGTGGAACAAGATGCACGTTCTCTTTCCTGGTTTTTAACGAAAACTGGTAACCAAGGTTCGGTTCCCAAAGCTCAAACTGCGATCGTACAAATTGTAGAGACTGGTGGTGATTTTGAATTAAATAAAACCTGGGAATTACCGGATAACAGCACTATCAAACTTTTTTATCAAAAAACACCCTCAGTGGAAGTTGGAGTTGTTGATGATGCTCCACCTTCAAGCCAAGTTACTCTCACACAAGTAAAAGTTCCTGCTTCAACACCACCAGGATTACCTGTACCTATAACTTATGAGTGGCGGGGTAGTTGGTCGGCGCTTAAAAACGGTTTAGTATTATTGAATTGGGAAAATATAACTTCAAATCTCACTCCAAAGAATTCAACACCTGAAGATTTGAACTCCAAAGATTCAACGTCCAAAGATTCAACATCCATAAATAAAAATGCAACTAATAAAAATCCTCTCAACCAAAGTACTTTATGGTTGCACGATCGTGGTATTGGTATGGGTAGACTAAAATCTAATGATGTTGGGCGATCACAATCAAAATTATTTCAAGTTACTGAGAGATTGGCAATGTTACCGCCAAAAAATACGGTACCAGGAAATTACACCCTCAAAGCAAATTATTTGAACCGGATTTCTGGTGAAACCTATGAAATTCCAGTTCCAAAAGTGACTTTAGAAATTAATCCTGAAGCAATTGCAACTCCTGCTCCCGAACTTGATTTACTAACCCAATTACGAGAATTGGGGGCTACAATGCCCGAAGGTGTTGAAGCTTTAGAAAAAGTATTTGATGAAGTTGGACGCATTAACCAATACGATCCAATTCAGGATTATTTACTGCAAGCACGACAAATTTTAACTTATCGCTTAGAAAATACCACTCAAACTAAAACATCACAATATCGAGATTGGGCATATACTTTAGCTTTGACTAATGTATTGCAAAGACGGGTTGATGATGCGATCGCCTCATTAGAAAAAGTAATTCAATTAGATCCGGAAAACCCTTATGCTTACGCTTATTTAGCATTCGTCCAACTGTATGATTGGCGAGGTGCTGCTGCAGAAAAAAGTTTAGAACCGGCTTTAGTAAAAAATCCTGAGATTATGGAGATTAAAGCACTTTCTGGGGTGGCAGCACTGATGCAGGGTAATGTAATTAAAGCATGGCAGATACTTTCAAAATTGTACTTATGATAGGACTCGGAGCCAGCCCTGACCCCTCCTGGGAGCACTCTAACCCAGCCCTGACCCCTTCTAGGAGAACTCTAACCCACCCCTAACCCCTCCTGGGAGGGGAATTTGAAAGCCCATTCTGAGAGGAGTTAGGGCTGGGTCTAAACTCTTTTGAGGTTATGCTAAATTATTTGAGTGATTCCTAATCCAATCTTCAATCACTTCTAGCACCCCCTCCACTCCACTACGAACTTCTTCTTCCCGAAAGCGCAAAAATCTAACTCCCAAAAATTCTAAACGAGCTTGTCTTCTGCGATCGCGTGCTTGTGCTTCAGGGCTATCATGGGAAGAACCATCAATCTCAATTGCTAACATCAATTTTTTACAATAAAAATCAACGATGAATCGATCTATCGGACGTTGGCGATCAAAGTCGCAGTTACACATTTGTTTCCCTTTTAGGTGTTTCCAAAGGATGATTTCACCGGGAGTCATATTTTTTCGCAGTTGTTTTGCTCTTTCTTTTAATATTGGGTCGTAAGGAATAATTTTAACTTTCATGGTGTTTTGTAATAATGCGGATTTACCCACCCCTAGCCCCTCCTAGGAGGGGAATTTGACCAGGAGGAGACTTTGAGACTCCCAGGAGGGGAATTTGAGGAGGAGTTACAATACTTTTACCTGTCCATCATCATCGAGGTAAACTGCGCTATCGCCTTTGTGACGCCATTCGGGATGTAGTTCTACTTGCAGTGTTGCGAAATTTGGTTTAGCTATGTTTGCTTTCAAGGCTAATCCTGTTTCATCCCAGAATACTAGGGAGACATTTGGTTCGGTTCCATCTCCCTGTTCTATTTGTAATGTCTGTCCGGGTTGCAGAGAAATTGGCTTATTTCCGTGGGTTTTTTCTAGTTGAATTGACCTGAGAGTTTTATTTACTACTACTAATCTGACTCTTTGTCCTGGTGTAAATTGAATTGGACGGGGACCACATTTGGAAGCACAAGTACCAGCAAAAACTGGCTGGGAGTTCTTTACTATCCCAACAAATAAGGTAGTTGCAATTAAAGTTGCAGATACTAACTTGTACATGATTATAAGTAAATTGAAGTAAAAAAAGTTTTGTTTAATACTCCAGCTTAACTTAGGTATTGGGGATTGGCGATTGATACAGTAACTACCTTACCCACTTGTTTCAATTGTCGTAAGACCTTTGCCGAACGATTGGCGATCCCTCTAGATCGAGTCAAGATTCTTTGGGAAGGACTAAATAATAATGCCAATAAAAATCATCCGCAAATTACCAGTACAATTGATGTGCCTGGCGGTACATTTCGGTAGCAAGTAACGTATAATACATTACGCCACCAATAATACCTACTAGCGAACCTAGAATCATCATATGGTGCAATTCTTTAACTAGTAAATAAGCAGTAATTCCTGGTCCGATAAGCAAGGAAATAACTAAAACTACTCCCACTGCTTTCATACTGGCAATAATAGTTAAGGTTATACCAATTCTCTATGAAGATGCATATAATAATGCTTCATAAAATAGAGCTTCAAGGATAAAATCATAGCTTGTCAAAGAAGAGATTAACTCAGAAGACATTTGAGTTAACTCGTTTTGAACTCGTTGACGTAGTTGTTGTAAATCAGAAAAACTTTCACCCTTGAACTGGTGTTTAATGAACTGCCATAATCGCTCAATTGGATTGAGTTGAGGGCTATGAGCAGGTTGAAAGATAGGAATGATATTTTCAGGCCAAGACAGTGCCAAAGCTTGATGTGCTCCGGCTTG
>JGI1201J43222_100058_pt1 | contig 45933 bp, 36 predicted proteins | sample MastesBC008_FD_43222 | JGI IMG/M metagenome (IMG submission 43222) | reverse complement strand
ACGTTTTTGATGTAGTGGTTTAATTCTATTAAACATATATGAATATATTATCTACAAATTATACTTCAGTTGCATAAGCATAACTAAATACACTTTTTAAAGTGCATTAGTAAGTTAATAATAACTCGCTTTAGAATGCTCATACCAAATCGGATTTTTAAATATACTGTATCGGAATTTTTCTATACCTTCTACACATTATACATTTTCCAAACTATTCCCCTCATTCTTAAAAGAGGTAATAAACATGGGTTTAGTACCAAAAGAGGTAATAAACGTGGGTTTGGTATCAATTGTGTACCTAAGGGGAAATTTGCTTAAATAAATAAAATTAATATAATCGAAATTAGATAGTAATTTAAATTATACAGCAAAGGGAGTAGGACTCATTTTATAATGGTATTAATTTTATAATTTCGTTTTACTTGGTTATTGCTAACGTAGATAATAACTTCATGTCGATGAATTTCAAATTTAAAATAAAAAAGATATTCAGATTAATCAAAAAATCTAACTTTAAAAAAATATTATTCCCGATTATATTTGCAGTATTTATCTATATCTTAATAACCGTTGGTTTAAAATTTATAGGTTTAGAAAGAGCTCAAATCTGGATAAAAAACACAGGTAATTGGGCTCCAATCTTGTTTGTTATCTTATGTATAATGAGTCTGGTATTAGCTCCCTTAAGTGGTAGTTCGCTATTTATTACTGGGGGTACACTATTTGGTAAAGAATTTGCTTTTATACTCAGTTTTGTGGCTTCAATTATTGGATGCAGTATTAACTTTTGGATCTCAAAAAAATTTGGTCGCCGGGTAGTGTGTCATTTTTTGGGTAAAAACAATTTAGGAGAATTAGATAAATTTATTTCTAGACTCAGAAGCAGGCATAGTATCCTGTATATAACATTTATTATGCCATTATCACAGGATATTGTCAGTTATGCTGTTGGTTTAACCAAAATTAAGTACACCCATTTCCTAATATCTTTAATCTTCAGTGCAACTGTGGTAGTTGGAGGCTATATTTATATTGGGAGTAGTTTGTTAGAAGTTTTAATTAGCAATTAACTATTAAGTTTTACTATTGACTTTTATAATTAAAAATAGACTTTAAATCAATAAAACAGATAGATTGTTAATTAACAAATATACAAATATCACAACTATCGGTATCAAAATATTATCGACTTCCTTAGGACTAAAAGCTTCTGTAAGAGTTGCAATAATACTCACAATTAAAATTTGGATTATATCTAGTTGATTCGGTAAAATTAACCACACAAAAAATATGCTTGCAGCGAAAGCAAAAATCAACATTGATAAACTTCCTTCTAGGCTTTTGTCGCTAAGAATTTTATACTTTAATCTTCCATATCTTGTTCCAATAATTGGTGCGATACCATCACCCCAAGCAAGAATTGACATTGCTACAATTCCTGGAATTGTTTTATAAAATAAAGTACCGCAAATAGTCGCCACAATGACAAAATAAAGTGGACCTTTTAATAGTTCACTCCGATCGCCATTACGAGTCATCGTTCTCACAGCTTCATCATCTTCATCTGCAAATAATCCCTTAAAGATAAGTAAGAATATCCAAACAATAAAAATAGCTACATTTAAATATTTAGACCAGTGGGAATCATCATAGAGAAACAAAAATCCAATTATCGACCCAGCACCGATATGGGTGATCTTACGACTAATATCTGTTGGTAAAGCAAACTTAGTAACGTAATAATTGAGCAGTGCAACTAAACCAAAAACATAAATAAATGTTAATGCTGTTACTACTAAATTTCCTAAAAATGGATTTAAACCTAAAAAACCAAACAACATCAGTAAATCAAATCTTAATGTATATTTATATTTTAAATATCAAAAAATATTGAATTATTTGTTTATGATTCTGTATTTATTCATTGGGGAATAATTTCAAATACGATACTAAATTACATCATACGTACATAGTATTTTTAAGAAAACTTATTTTTAGAGAAACTAAATATTAGTTATTTAAGTTATATGAAGTGATATTGATCCATGTAATAACACTAACTATTTTTAGGCAAAAACTGTCGCAGAATTTCCGTTGGTTTGCTTTCCCAAGTATCGATATGTTCAAATATTAAACCTTCAGGAGTAAGCTTATAATTCGAGTAACCGTCAAAAAGCATTTCTGCTTTCCAAGGAAGTCTTAAGTTTCCACGGACCGTCCATTTTGCCACAATCATATCTTCAGTCGATTGATATACATCATGCAAGTTAAAGTTAATTTTTGTGAAGAATGCTTTTGCATGAAATCTGAGAGTCCAATAGACAATTCTATATTGAAATTTGCCTGTATATTTATTTATTGGATCTTGAAAATAAATATCTTGAGTGTAAATCTCATAGCAAATATCCTGTTCAAAAAGTTTTGGTAAATCCTGCTTTAAAGTGGATATGACTTTTTGAATCTGGGACTGGTATTCAAGTTGCATTTACTAAAAATTGTATTTACTTGTATTTATTTAAACGAAGTAGTAATTAACTGCCTTAATCAATAGATATATTATTTTCAATAGTTTACAGCACTTTTATCTGGTGCACATTTAAAATATATTTTCCCATAATTTAAGCAAGTTGATTTTTTTCTTCCGTACACTATGGTTAACTGGATTATCTTTTAATTCACTAAGAGTTGGAAATCTAGCTGTTTCAGAGTAGCCATGGGAATATAACACTTTAGCCAGGGCGTCATTATTTTTTCGCAAACCTTCATAGAAAAAGAAAACTTCCCCTAAAACTCCACAATAACGGTTATATTCAATCATTTTGATTAAATTTTCCGAACTGATCAAATAAGAACCAACTTTCATTAAGATTCCTGGTGCTAACTTTAATTTATTTTGACCTCTAAATTGCTGGGCTAATAATTTATCGATCGCACATTTATAAGCAAGAAAATCTCTACGGTAAAGCTGTGGGTGGATAATATCAACCACTTCTTTTTTTAACCAAGTTTCAGAATCTTGTAAATATTCTTGAAATCCCCAATGATGTATATTGGGAGCCATTGAAACCAGCAAATGAGAATTTACGGATTTTACTTCTCCATATAGACGCGATAAAAACTCAGTCAGAATATCAGCTCGCCATTGCAACCATTTTTTATCCTTGGGGTTGGATGGTGGATTTGTACCAAACTGTTTATAGTAAAGCTGGACTGTCATGGAATCGTAACCACCTTCACAGGGTAATGCAGGTAAGCGGTCGTCTCCTTGAATACCATCAATATCGTAGTTTCTGACAACTTCTAAAATCAAACTTAAAATAAAATCTTGTACTTCTGGGTTTAAAGTATTAAGCCATTCAAAACCATTTTTTTTAAGTAGATTACCCCGACAATCGCAAGCACCCCATTCTGGTTTTTTCTGAATTAATTTACCGCCATTCAAATTGTAAGAACTAGCAAATCCATATTCAAACCAAGGAATAACTTTAATATTTACCTCATGAGCTGCATTCACTATTTCCGCTAAAGGGTCACGTCCTTGATATCTGGAGTCAATTTCCCAGCCAAAAGTTTGTTGCATTACCTTTGATGGATAAAGAGTCGCAGCTTTATTCCAGACAACAGGAAAGACTACATTAAACCCCATTTTTGCTAGAAACTCTATGGCTTCAACTATAGTCTCCTGAGAAGATAAAACGCTGCTATCAGTATTAGTAAGCCATACACCACGAATTGCTATTTTAGTCATTTTTTGTATATCAAAGTATCCTTTCAATAAACACTTTAGTTATACTTTTCAAGTAATTTTATTTATTCACATAATATATCAATGTCAGAAAACTCTTGGAAGCACGAATATATCACCACTAACAACATCAAACTACATTACGTTACCCAAGGTAGTGGTCCTCTGATGTTAATGTTGCATGGATTTCCTGAATACTGGTATTCATGGCGACATCAAATTCCAGAATTCGCTCGGGATTATCAAGTGGTAGCTGTTGATTTACGGGGATATAACGATAGCGATAAACCCACAAAGAATTCAGCATATGTGATGAATGAATTTATCCAAGATATCAAAGGAGTCATCCAAGGCTTAGGATATGAAAAATGTGTACTGGTTGCTCATGATTGGGGTGGAATTATTGCTTGGAATTTTGCTTATACTTACCCTGAAGTGCTTGAAAAACTAATTGTCCTAAATATACCTCATCCCGCAAAATTTATTGAAGGTTTATGGACTTGGAAACAGTTACAAAAAAGCTGGTATGTCTTTTTCTTTCAACTTCCTTTTTTCCCAGAACAATATTTGCGGGCTTCAAACTATCAAAAAATCGAAGAAATATTTGCAGGTATGGCGATCGACAAAACAGCTTTTCCCCCAGAAGTTATAGAAGCTTATAAACAAGCTGCAGCAAAGCCAGGTGCTTTAACAGCAATGATTAATTATTACCGCAATGGTCTTGATTTAAAAAGTCGCGGTCGGAGTTGGGATATTTTATCAGTACCAACACTAATGATTTGGGGAGAAGAAGATACTGCTTTAGGTAAAGAGTTAACCTATGGTACAGAAGCTTATGTCAGAGATTTTCAGATTAAATATATTCCCAACTGTAGCCATTGGGTACAACAAGAACAACCCATATTAGTAAATCAGTACATGCGAGAGTTTTTGGGAGTTTGATTAAGATTGCGCTATGCCAAATTTAGAATCACTTTTACCTCAAAATTATGCTTAACTGAGTAATGTTTAGAGCCAGCTAAATTTAACCATCAGAAAAAATTATGTCTGCTGAATTTTCTCATGAGGTCAGTTCCCGTATTTGCAAACACATGAATGAAGACCATGCAAATGCTGTACTATTGTATGCTCAACATTTTGGTGGCGTAGCAAATGCGACAAAAGCTGAAATGTTAAAAATTGATTCTGTGGGTATGGACTTAACAGTGCAAGTTAGTGAAGAGACTTTACCCCTACGTATTGAATTTGACCATAACTTAGTTGATTCAGAAGATGCCCACCATACATTAATCGCTATGGTAAAACAAGCAAGGACAAGCTAAACATCTGCTGATAAAATTTGAGATTCATATTAAAAACTCTCAGAGAATAATTGACTCGTAATCATAGCCTATTATTTATGGAGATGTAGCAACACTTACCCTAAATAGTTAAATGCTTTTTATTCGTAGAATCCTTCTATTTAGGGCTCACAATTAACAATCATAATTGTAATTAGTTCATATTAACTTAATAAACAACAAAACATTTATACACCCACAACAAGCTATATTTGAGTTCCAAACAAACTCTCTTTTTGCTTGACCTAATATATATTCACAATAAATATATTCACAATAAGAAACTTTTAATTTATTCCAAGCATCCAAATTAAGGATTAGGATATGTGTAAATTTCCTACACTCAGATTTATGCAAATAATCAAGACGATATCAGGTTCTTAAATATTTCTGCTGTTTATAAGTTTCTTCTTCTACCTGATATTTCTCATGAATTGCGTGTATCATTACTGTTTACTCCCAACAGATAATTACTACTTCCACAAATAAATAATTGGGAGCATCGACAACTAGGAGAAATTCTACAACATATATAAATAGGATAACCTGAATCGTTGGTGATTAACTTTATTTTTAAAGATTGCAAAATAATTACTTGACAATTTTAAACGATTTATTATTTATTAATTATAATTCTTCATTATCTTCCTATAACTTAATCTATTTCTTATTGCTTATAAATGTAAATTCTGCCACCATAAAATATAATTTGATATGTTTTAAGCTTATGTAGTCTTCAAGATAAATTTAATAAAATTTCAAGTTCAATAAACGCACTACTTCCTGAGAAATACTATCTTTTTAAGAAGATAAGAATGGCGAGGAACTTGATATACGTAAGTATAGTCCACTTTAGAATGTTCAAATAGTACATCATACAGCTCGGTAACAGGTAAATAATGTATAATACGAATTTGTTAAAAAGAATCTCTCAACCAGTTGCAGGTTTTGCTTTTCTTGTTTCTGTAGGAACTGCTTTACCATCTGTAAGTCTCGCCCAGGAAACAACTAATCCTACCGCTACAGCTGCACAATTAGATAACACTTATACTTTGGGAGGCGGCGATCGCATAGCTGTAAATGTACTAGAAGTTCAAGAATATAGTGGTGAATATCAAATTCCTCCTGGTGGAGCCATAAACTTACCTTTAATCGGTAGCGTACCAATCCAAGGTTTAACTACAGAACAAGCAGCAGATTTAATTGCAGAAAGATATAGGGTTTTTCTCAAACGCCCAATAATATCAGTTAATCTCTTATCTCCTCGTCCCATAAATGTTTTAGTTTCAGGTGAGGTAACTAGTCCTGGAGCCTATACCTTAAGTTTACAAGGAGGAGCAGGTGACAACCCTGGGGTACAATACCCAACAGTACTAGCAGCACTACAAACAGCCCAAGGGGTAACAGCAAGCGGTGATATGGCTGAAGTGCGGGTAACGCGGCGTATCGGAAATAACAGAACGCAGACTGTTAACCTTAACTTGAAAGATTTGATCCAAAAAGGTGTAGCACCATCAGACATTACCTTACGCGATGGGGACAAAATTCATGTTCCCACAGCTACTAATATAGACCTTGCAGAGGCGCGTAATTTAGCAGCTGCTAACTTTGCTGCAGATCCTAGCAGACCTCGGAACGTAGCCGTAATCGGCGAGGTAGTTCGTCCTGGTTCATATTTAGTCACTTCCGGTGCAACGCAAGGAGGACAAAATAATCCCACTGGTGCACCTGGGGTTACAGGACAACCAACAATCATGCGCGCGCTTCAACTTGCAGGGGGAGTTACTCCACAAGCAAATATTCGGGATGTCAAAATCCGAAGATTAACAAGAACCGGTAAAGAGCAAGTTATAAATCTTAATCTTTGGCAGCTACTAGCTAGCGGAGACATAAGTCAGGATCTTCTTCTCCAAGATGGTGATACAATCGTTTTTCCTACAGCAACTGAAATTAACCCTGCAGAAGCTACTCAGTTAGCAACTAGTACTTTAGCTCCATCACAAATTCAAGTTAGTGTTGTTGGTGAGGTCAAAAGTCCGGGAGCAACAAACCTTCGACCCAATACTCCATTAAATCAAGCGATTTTGGCTGCAGGTGGATTTAATGATTCCAGAGCAAGAAGAGGTAGGGTTGAACTAGTTCGTCTCAATCCTAACGGTAGTGTCACCAAGCGGAAAATTAAAATTGATTTATCTGCTGGAATTAATGAGAAGACTAATCCCATTCTCCGTAACAACGACGTTGTTTTAGTGCGACGCTCTGGACTCGCCAAAGTCACTGACCCATTCCGTCTCGTTGCTGGTCCATTGGGTACTATCGTGAATCTAGTTCGCTTCATTACCAATCCTTAAATTTATTAACGCTGATGGCTAATAAGCGCGCCCCAAGCAAAGAGCATGGTGTTGTTTTATTGGTAATTGGTAATTGGTAATTGGTAGTTGAGAATTAATATCCTGCTGAGTTTTTGGTTAGGATATTAATGTTTTTTGTATTCTACTTGCTGAAGACTAAGGTAACCAACGTGGATGAAATCCCAACAAGGAGAGCTTTTGGGGTTTAGTTTTGGCTGTATCACTAGAGTCACTGACTGGTAACAACGGCATTAACCATAAACTACTACTAGTAATTGCACTACCAGTTCTAGTTTGGATTGAATTTTCGTTGGATGTGACGCTTGTATTAGTCTCTGGTACAGTTTGATCCAATAATAAACCCAAGCCATCCGGCGATAAACTAATTTCTAAATTTCTTTGCTCAGCAGGAAAAATCAGTAAAGGCTTTTGTTCCCCAGTTTTCAAATTAATTGCAACTAAATATGGTTGCTCTTGATAAAGTTCTCCAGATAATAACTGGGTGAGCAAACAATAGAGAGTTGGAGAAGCCGTATCAAACTGACATTTTAAAATTCTACCGTCGGTGCGTAATAGTTGCTTTTCTTCACCTTGATTTGTGACTAAAAATAAATCTCTTGTAAAATCAGTATTGAATTTCACCATTGCAGCTTTGGAACCGTCTCTGGAGAAAGCTTTAACTAACCCAAATTGTGGGAAAAAATCTAAAGGTGTGGTTGAATCCTTTTGTAGAGGTAAAATTGCTGTTCCCTTACCTTGAGCGATCGCTACAGCTTTACTGTCTGGGGTAATCATAAAATCTCCTCCTGGTGAAGTTTCTATTTCCTGGAGGCTTTTTTCATCCCGGTTAACATCCATAAACCATAAGCCGAAATCCCCTGTTTTACTTCTGCTCGCCCTTTGAATAACAATTTTTTCTCCATCAGGGGACAGGTCAAATTTCAAATTTTGATACTTTTTATTATTGATTATCAGGTCAACTTTCCCAGGTGCAGCTGTTTTCCTAGAAAAAACAGTTGGTACGCCAGTGGTAACAGTATAAACTTTTGCTGCTAATAAATCTTGAGTTCTAGATGGAATCGCAGAGAATAAAATTTTGTCGCCATCTGGGAATGGTTCAAAGTCAATTACAACTAAATCTTTAGATGTCAGAATTTTCTTTTTTTCTTGAGTTAAATTATAAAGAATTAAGCGTCCTTTTTCTTCTTTTTCCGATCCAATGTAGAGAATAATTAGGTCGCGAGTTTTAAAACTGGCTTGAAATGGTTTTATCGTGTTTTTTTCTCCTTCCTTAACACTAATTCTGTCCCGCGCACCTTCCAAACTCAATGTGTAATCAGCACCATAAGGAGCAGGGGTAAATAATGTATAAACCATTCTTCTACCCGCCCAACTTATTTTACCTGCCAGTGGTGGATCTATTTTTAAGTTTTTCTCAACACTTTTAACATCCATAGGACGGGTAAAGGTCATACTAAAAGATGTATGATCTTTACTTATTTTGACGTTATCACTATTGGAATTATCATCTGTTAATGATATATCTTTCTCTGGAATTAATTGATGTTGCCAAGTAAGGTCGCGCACTCGAGCAGCTACAACATTACCTTGAGAAACAACTAAGAGAATTATTATACTCAACAGTAACATTAAAGCGATCGCAACCCGGTCTATTGGTAATAGAGATCCTTTTTTATTAACCATTCTCATTGGTTATTTATTATTGGTAATTGGTAATCAATCAATTGGGAAGGTAACGTTAAATAGTAATTATTAATCAGTTTGTATATATTATGTAGTTGCTATTTTTCTAGCAATACTATTGATGGATTACTAAGTATAAATTATTATTATTTTATTATTTATTTTTGATTATTTTTTTATTGATAATGATAGATTAAATCAATAAAAATAAATTTTAGTAACTATAGGGTTTAGTAACTATAGGGGTTTTTCGGTCGTTCTATTTTCTTAACTGATTTAGCTGCAATAGTAAGTTGACGTTTACCTGCAATTTTTTGTGTAATCATTTCTCCTTCTACTTCCACCCAAGTATCGAGGGGATATTTTTGACGATTTCCTTCCAGTTTCACTGGTAACCCAATAGGATAAGCGTCAGCAGCACAACAAGTAAGTACAAATCTTGCTAAAAAGAAATATTCTTCTCCAATATCCTCTGAGTGCATAACAAAACCTTTTACCCTAGCTTTTTGTCCAGAATATTTATCTGGTTCTGGATAAACTTTGAGAGTACGTACCCAGTCTACAAGCGTTCTATCCTCTGAATTAACTGTAGTACGGCGAAACTCTTGGGGTTGAACCCGCGTACTTGATAGTAAATCCGCAGTATCAGTTTTTAAAGCCTTATCGCTAGCAAAAACGCGGGGTGTCACTACTAAACCTAGGATTGCTGTAAACAATAATAATCTGCTACCCAAACCGGGAGGGAACAAAGTTACATGTTCAGTATTAGGAGGAGGATCGGTTAGCTTCGAATTTTTGACCTCAAGAAATCGAATTATGCCAATGATAGTTAAAATTATGCCACTCCCAGTAACCAATTCAAAATAATTAGGATGAATTAGTAAATATAACTTACCGCTAAAACGATAGTGTAACATTACAATTCCCCAGGCTAGGATTGCCATAACGTCTACCCAGGGATTTAAGCGATTTAAAAATTTTAATATCTTAAATTTGCGAATGTTGATTCCTTTCATGGATAATTATCATTAATAATTTCGCGGAGAATTAAGTGAGAAAATATTACTCAGAACCTAAAGCTTAAAAGTTAGGGTTTATGATAAAGCATAGAACATATATCTATATAAAAAATTGACAGTAAATTCTAAAACTTTACCCATATATTTTTACCCATACATCAACAGTCAAGAAAGTATCGGTCGACTTTGAATAGTTATCCAACAAAAATTTCAAATAATTACTATTAATTCAGTTCAAAGAGAGCATAATAAAGAATATTTTTAGTCTATCAAGTAAAATTTTAAGCATATAAAATTCTGGAAATAAATTTATCTACGAAGCAGTCACAAATCATTTTTCATCGTATTCTCACAGTAAGTGTAAGTTAATGTAGAGAGTAAACAAAAATGTTAGTTGCGCAGCTAAAGCAAATAGGTAAAATACTGCTCGAGGCTTAAATATAGAAAGCATTAAACCTATACCTTTAAGGTCAATCATGGGACCAAACACTAGAAATGCTAACAAAGAACCGGTAGTAAACGTAGAGGCAAATGACAATGCAAAAAATGAATCTACTGTAGAACAAATTGATACTACTGTTGCTAATATTAGCATCGTTACAATGGAAGTAATTGGGCCGCTACCCAAACTTAAAATTAACGACCGGGGTGCTAGCACTTGAATCGCTGCAGCAATTGCACTTCCCAAAATCAGTACTGCTCCCAACTCTCGAAATTCCTGAATTGTATTATCTATTACTTGCTGCCATTTTTGCGCTCGGATCGCTTTAGGACTTTGTGCTACATTAACACCAACATTAACAGAATCCATTGGTATAGTACCTCCAGATTTACCGCCAAGAATGTAAGTACCTGGTTGTAACAAAGTAGAAGTCACACCTTGTTGTTTTTCCGAAGTTTCCTTTGAAGTATCTTTCCTTGCAAATTGCTGCGGTGGATTATACTTCAAATAACGTGCTAAAGCAGGCTGAACAATAGGTTTTAAATCCTTTTGAAAACTAAATACGAAACCAATTATTGTGGCAATTAATAGTGAAAGTATAACCCTTAATACTACTATTTCTGGCTGATCGCGAAATGCTGTCCAAGTAGCCCAAATAACAATTGGGTTGATAGTTGGTGCTGCAAGCAAAAAGCCAATTGCTACTGGTGTAGGAGCTCCCTGCATTATTAAGCGGCGAGCAACAGGTACGTTACCACACTCACATACTGGGAACAGAAAGCCTACTAAAGAGCCTACGAAAGCACCAAGTAATGGATTTTTAGGCAATTTTTCTGCTAGTTTGCGCTCATCTACAAAAAAAAGCAGCAAACTAGAAAGTAACACTCCCAGTAATAAAAATGGGATTGCCTCTACTAGTAGACTAAGAAATAGAGTGAAACCATTGCTTAGTTGATTCATGGGTATCGCTTGTTCAAGCGGTGTTAATTCTCAAATTTATGTGTACGATATTTTAACTGTTTTCGATGCTGCATAATTCTGCCAGGACGATTAAATGCTGAGTGAATATATTAAATAGCAGAATTCATAAAAAACTAGTTAATAAAACTGGGATGTGAGTGATTTGCTGTAGGTAAATTCACAATTCTCTTGGAAAGATTTATTCAGCCTCAATTTTTCGTAGATGATTTTCATTCTGTGACTTCGCTACTTTCATTCGCTACTTTCAAAAGATAATAAACTACATTCTTAATTTTTAAAATGGGCTTAACTTGAACCAATACTTTTCTAAGTATTACATGCTCAAATTTTTCTCTACAGCAAATATACCTGGATATCTGTTACATATGATGCATTTGAACGAAAATTTTCCTGAAATTATATATTTAGCAGTAGAAATTGTTTCATCAATCAAATTCGTACCCCAAATACTTATTAGGTGTTAAGTCATTTAGTAATATTGGTGGTTTTGAGTTTTGTCTATTGTTTTTACTATAAAAACGATGGTGTCGCAAGGTTATAGACCTACATATATAACCTGAATCAAATGAAAATAATTAAAAATACTTTTTTTATTTTAATTTGGTTGTAAGTTTTTTTTATTAAAATTTTATATAATTTACATGTAATTTTTAATATATCCCCAAATTTTAAATATTTAATGTCTTATGCTAGCAGTTAGATGTTAACTAGTAGAAGGCGTGAGGTTATGTATAGGAATATATAAACTAGAAGTATTTACTTCTCTAATTTTTATGGTTGAATTTACATTATCCACAGCAATTTAATTCAATAAAATCAGCAAATTAAGTTATAGATATTTATATAAGTTCTACAGGTAAAGTAACTCTATTTTTCAATTTTCGCTTTGAAAGAGATATTTTTTATTTACGATGTTTATTGTTAACATAATCAATACGACTAATTTTTTCAGTATGTATGATTTTTTAGCTTAGTCGCTAGTTTACAATCAGTATTTAACTATTGCCTCAATTCTTATTATTTACTTTATTCAGCAAAAATATTCAATAATTTATGTACTTGCTTAGTCTATTTCCTAGTTAAATTAGAAACAATATGAGAATAATACGCGCAATTGAAATAAAAATAATTTTAAAAGTTGTAAATTAGATAATTTCAGTTTTAAAAAAATTAATTGGCTTTGCCCAGCCAGTTCTAGCAATTTTATAAATATAATCTACTCAATATATATATTAATACATCAGTAAAATAGTACTGACAAAATAGGAGAATAGTATTAGTGGAAAACGAACGGCAAGACAATCTTCCAAGAGCAGCTTCAATACTTTGCTTGGGAACTGGTTGGTTCCCAACAGCACCAGGTGGGTTGGAACGGTATGTTTATGAATTAACTCGCTGTTGGGCTACTAAGCAAGACAACGTGGAATTATGCGGAGTTGGAATACCTGAAGCAACAGAGGATTTCCCCATTAAATTGAATAATTTAGCATCACCTGATTCTCCCATTTGGCAAAGACTTTGGTCTATCCGTCAAAATTTTCGTCAAACAAGAAATGCTAAACCAGATGCAATCAATCTGCATTTTGCTCTCTACAGTTTTCCGTTACTGGATATTTTTCCAAAGGAAGTACCAATTACTTTTAACTTTCATGGACCTTGGGCTTCGGAAAGTAAACAGGAGGTGATGCATCGCAAAATCAGTAACTTTTTGAAATATTGGCTGATAGAGAGAAAAACTTATCATAGCTGCGATCGCTTCATAGTCCTCAGCAAAGCATTTGGTAACGTACTCCATCAGGAATACCAAATTCCTTGGGAGAAAATTAATATTATTCCTGGTGGGGTTGACATAAATAACTTTAAAGCAAATTTTTCCTTACAGGAAGCACGTCTTCAACTAAACTGGCCTCAAGATCGACAAATCATCTTCACTTCTCGTCGTTTAGTACATCGAGTAGGAATAGATAAACTTTTAACAGCTTTCGCTACAATTAGAACAAAAATACCTGATGTATGGTTAGCGATCGCCGGACGGGGTCCCCTTGAAGCGGAACTTAAACAGCAAGTTAAAGACCTAGAACTTGAAGATCGAGTTAAATTTTTAGGATTTTTGCCCGATGAACAACTACCCATTGCTTATCAGGCTGCTGATTTTAGTATTATGCCTTCTCAATCCTTCGAAGGGTTTGGTTTAGCAATAGTTGAATCTTTGGCTTGTGGAACCCCTGTGATTTGCACTCCTGTGGGTGGAATGCCAGAAATCTTAACACCATTTTCTCCCCAACTCATTACTTCTTCAATTAGCGCTAATTCAATTGCAAAGAAATTGGAACAAGCTTTACTAGCTAAAGTATCCATTCCATCAAAAGAAGATTGCCGTCAATATGCCTCTGCAAATTTTAATTGGAATAAAATTGCAAATGAAGTTAGAGGTGTTCTTTTAAGTCCTTAGTAGATTATTTAATTTTAAAATATAAAAAAATAAATTACTTCTGAATACTTATTAAATTTATTTAAAATTCAAAAAATCAGCTTAAAGGAGATTTAATTGCGATTTTTAATTGATTTTAGAGTGATACTATTATTTGGAATAAAGGAATTAATAAGCGATATAGACTAATATTAACTACCAACCGATAAAATTGTGTTGTTGTCGTATATAAATAATTAATTTTAATTATCTATCACTACAGCATAACCCATAGAGTAATTGCCAACCTTGACTCTAAACTGATTGAAAACGCTTTTTTACGAAGATTAACATTTTTAAATAATATTTATAATTTTCTGCTCTGCTCAATAATAAGGATTAAAGTTGATATTTTAAATTGCATCGAACAACGGATATATTTGTCACAGACAATCAATAGAAATTAATTTTACACATACTAACGCTATAAATTATCTACGCACTTTTCTGATGACTGATAAAACCTAATTGTTACTGATACCGGTTATATTCGAATACTAATAGCGAGTGAGTATATGAAAATTAAAAAGATTGGCTTGTAACTATAACCTACAAATTATTTTGTATCGAATTAATAAAGATTTAGCAATAATTTATTCTAGTCTGTAAATAATAGTCAAAGCGGCGTAGTATATATCACTCAAGCGATAGATAGATTTATAATTTTACGTTAACATAAATAACGTTTGAATCACGTAAATATGAGTCTAAATAGTGATGAAGCTGAGCGTAGTCATACCTTGCTTCAATGCAGGTAACACCATCGGCATGCAATTAGATGCCTTAGCAAAGCAGAAATGGTCTCAACCTTGGGAAGTAATCATTGCAGATAATGGCTCCACAGACGACACTCTGACTATAGTCCAGGAGTACCAACAAAAAATTCCCCATCTTCGCATTGTCGATGCATCTCTAAAATCTGGAGCTGCATATGCTCGTAATATTGGGGCAAAAAGTGCTCAAAGTGAGGCTCTAGCATTTTGTGATGCTGATGATGTAGTTGCTCCTGGTTGGGTTGCAGCTATAGGCGAAGGGCTAGCAAAATATGATTATGTCGGTGGTAGAAATGAACACTGCAAACTCAACGAATCTTGGCTAGTTAAAGCCTATGGTTGCGAAGAAAGTAATGGTGTGTTTTTCGATCATCCATATTTACCGCTAGTAAGTGGTAATAACTTCGGTGTTAGAAGGAAGCTTCATGAAGCGATTGGTGGTTTTGATGAAAAACTGTTAAAACTTCAAGACGTGGATTATGGCTGGAGATTACAAGAAGCAGGAGCCAAAATTCATGAGATAGAAGAAGCATTAGTTCATTTTAGATTCCGTAAAACCATATCAGATATATGTCGCCGTGCGTGGCAAAGCGGCTGTCATGAAGCCTTACTTTACAAAAAGCATCGAAAAATGGGAATGCCACAACTCATATGTTGGACTACCCTGATTAAGACAGCAATCATGTCTCCTATATGGTTTATAGCGAGAGTTCGCGATAAAGCTAGTTTGGTCAAACTTTTAATGGAGTTATGTTGGCGTGCTGGTCAGCTACAGGGTTGTATGCAACACAAATATCTACCAATTTGAATGTCATATATCCTACAGCACAAAATTATTGAGAGAATCATATTTTTCTCTTATTTCCAAAAGCTTCAATATATACATCCAAACTAACGACTTCCAAAATAATTTCCAAAATAATTAGGGCTTGCTGAAACCAGGGAGATGGGAGAGAAGGGGGAAGCAACCGAAAAAGGAAGATAGAAGATGAGGGTAAGTAAGGATGTTTTTTGTTATCATCCCATTACCCTACCCCCATTTACCCATTGCCAATCACAAATGAAAATTCTTTTTTTAGATCAAAGTGGTAAACCAGGTGGCGCTGAGTTGTGTCTAATTGATATAGCCAAACCTTATCGTCAAGATTGTTTAGTTGGTTTATTTGCCGATGGTTCTTTTAAAACGTTACTTGAAGAAAACCAAATTCCTGTCAAAGTTCTAAATCGCAAAGAAATTGAAGTTCGTAAAGAAAGCTCTCTTCTTCAAGGGCTACGCAGTCTAGGTCAAATTTTACCCTTGATTTTAACAGTGGCTAAAATAGCCCGAGAATATGACCTGATTTATGCTAATACTCAAAAAGCTCTAGCGATCGGAGCTTTGGCAAGCTTTTTCAGTAACCGTCCTTTGGTCTATCACTTACATGATATTCTGTCCCCAGAACATTTTAGTCAGACTAATCGCCGGATTGCGATCGCTTTAGCGAATAAATTCGCTTCCTTAGTAATTGCAAATTCTCAAGCCAGCAAAGATGCTTTTATTACTGCAGGCGGAAAATCGGAAATCGTGAAAATAGTCTACAACGGATTTGAGCCTGCTAAATACAAGGTCAAGGAATCTCAAGTTAATGATATTAAACAAGAACTAGAATTAGACGGGAAATTTGTCGTCGGACATTTTAGCCGTCTAGCCCCTTGGAAAGGACAACATATATTAATTGAAGCGATTGCAAAATCTCCCAAGAATGTTATCGCGATCTTGGTTGGCGATGCATTATTTGGCGAACAAGAATATGTTAGCCAATTACACAAACAAGTTAGGAATTTGGGATTGGAAAATCGAGTCAAATTTTTAGGATTTCGTGATGATATTCCCCAACTTATGACTGCTTGTGACCTAGTTTCTCATACTTCTACCTCTCCCGAACCATTTGGTAGAGTGATTGTTGAAGCGATGTTGTGTCAAAAACCTATCGTTGCTGCAAAAGCTGGTGGTGCTATGGAATTAATAGATCATGAAGTAAATGGTTTTTTAACAACGCCAGAAAATACTCAAGAACTTACACAAATTATTGATAAGTGTCTGAACAACCCAGAAGAAATTACAAATATTGCTAAAACCGCTCGACAGAATGCAGCTGAACGTTTTAACGTCGTAAATATTAATCAGCAAATAACCCAACATATAGAGTCTACGATGGGTTTATAAATCAAAACTATTCAAGATAAAAGATGAGTAATAAAATTCAGGAGTCATGAGTTGGGACTCAGAACCGGGGCTAGGGATTTATCATACTCTATTGGAGTATCGCGTCTTGGATAAATCCCTTTTTAAATCAAGCAGCTTCTTGTAATTGAGGTTGTTCGCTCACTTCAGTGATATTAAGCGCCAACTGTTCGGGTTGAGGTGCTTCAGCTTTCTCTAATACTTTTACTTCAATATTGACACTAATCAAATAGTTACCTGATCGAGCATTAACTGCTTCAGCAATTAATTTCGCCATTTCTGGGCGTTTCGCACTCAAAACATCCCGTAAAACACATTTGTCCCATTCGTGCTTAGCTGTAGGACTGAGGCTGAGAATGTAATGCTTAACCATAAGATATAAACCCTTAACCCTTATCTTAACCTTTTGATCCTGAAATTAATCCAGTATTATGGATCTCTAAATTTATTATAGTACATAAATACTATTGTGTCCGGCGATTAACTCAAACTTCTCCAATGGTGCAGATGCAATTTGCAATGAAATTATTGAATATTGATGATTTATTATTTAGAAAATAATTCTTCTTTCTATTTAGTACTGACGCATATGTCCTGTAGAATGCGCAAGACCTAAAGTACCCCGTCGCTAGGCGCTAACACTTTGTAAATAAAATGCTCAGTGGTGCTGCGCCAACGTGTAATGATGGTAAATATTTTTGTGTGTGCATAAAATATACTCAGTGATGCAATCGAAAATTAAGCAGATACAGAAAAACACTAAAAAACGTTCCGGCTTCTAGGGAACGTCTTAAACATTTGCGGTAAGTAAGCAACCTGTATCGCACCTGTATTATCTTGTCTTGCATGTATAGTTGCAGTACGGATTAGGATTTAAATTCCAGTAGCAACTTTGCTCGGAGAGAAAATGGTAGCCAAAAAAATTATGAGCTAACAAAATATAACAAAAATGCGATGCAAATTTACCCAATTAAATGAATTAACGTGCTAAGTTTATCTCAAGACAATGGGAAGAATTTACTCAAATATCCACTTTGGTAATCAAAAAATTATTTTTGTGCTAAAGTGCATTTTTACAAAAATGGAAGGCAAGCAAAATCGGAATTTTCCCAATAAATCTTAATTATCGATGAAGTAATTTAACTAAAGATCTAGATTCTCCAGTTACTACATCACATCTTGAGGGGCGTATTTTTCTAAAGGTAAATTCTCCAGGACTACACCAATAGATGTATCAAAATTTTACCAATAAGGATGGAAATTCTGTCTGGCACAATTAATTAATAACTCTCGGTTGTATCCATACATATTGGGAGTGTTACAAACACTACACTACTGCTAGCATTTCTTAACGTCGTAAAACTTATAGTGGTGCCGACGAGTTTCCACCCGTACTAGAGTAATTGGATGTATAGACACAACTGAATAGAAATTAATCTCCCTTTTTCATCGTTATTAAAATCTTTTACGGGCTTGCATTCCCATAAATAGACTTACGGGCTTTTTCCCTATGACTATTGATTTGCGTGAGTTCTTTAAGAATCCAGTTACAAATAGAAAGATGCTCCTGTTTTCCTAAAGAATATTGATTCTTTTCCGGTTGGCCATTAATGATTCTACTATACCCCTAACAGCAGCAATCATTGCAATTTCACTGTTAAGTTGGTTGATTGCCGAACCTACACCAACACCAGCTGCACCAGCAGCAACAGCAAGGGGCGCTGTCACACTGGAGATACCAGAAGCACACAATACCGGTACCGAAACAGCACGAGAAATCTCATAAGCAGCAGCCAAAGTTGGGGCAGCTTTTTCTATTAATCCTAATGTTCCGGGATTATTGGGCTTACTGCTAGTACCACCTTCTGTCTGAATAATATCTGCGCCTACTTCCACCAATTCTTCTGCCAATTCCACTTGTTGATCCAATTTAAGAATGTGAGGAACAGTCACAGAAAGAGTAATTTTTGGAAGAAGAGCACGAGTTTCTTTTGTAAGTGCTAAAACTTCTTCAGCTTCAAATTTACGCCCTTTGACATAAAAAGAATCAAAATTACCAATTTCAATAAGATCGGCACCAGCATTCACTGATGTCACAAATTTCTCTGGTTCTACTGCTGATACACAGATAGGCAGATTAGTCAATAGTTTTACTGTCTTGACCAATGCAGGATCTGCAGCAATATCAATGAAGGTAGCACCACCATGATGTGCTGCTTGAACAGTCGCGGCAACGCTCTTAGGATTGAAATTATTCAAACCACTGATAACTTTTAAAGCATTGCGGTTGAAAAATGCACGTTGCAAAGAAGGATGCATCGTCATAGTTATTCTCTTGAGGCTTTGAAAATAAAAATATTTTACCCTTTCCCTGTAAACAAATAATATCGTATCCTCTGGAACACTTTATTATATGTGTTGAACTTATGACTCAGATTTTTTTAACATTTCACAACCATGGAACAGCAAATCACTAAAAAGCTACCAAAAGTTCATAGGTGTTAGGGCATTGAGTATAAATTCCATTTTTCTACGCAAACATTAGAAAAAGGAATCAAATAGGTAACTGTAGTAAAAACATATATTATTGTACTATATGTAACCTAAAAATATAACCTAAAATTTATAGCAATTATAAGTTTTCTCTAGGACTCGCTTTCAATTACTGACCATTATTTACACTTTTGAGTTTCACAAAATAAAAGAAATGAAGAATTAACGTTCGAGTATTTCTGTTATTAGGACGTGTAGAAATAATTGATTGTGAATCTGTTTCACTTTGAAACCATGTCAGGTATGCAAAATACTACTCCTTCAAGACTATAGTTTATAGTTAAAGCTAGGGTTTACAGTTGTTAATGCCAGATATTAATGTCAGAACAAGTTATTTGGGTACATGGTGATTGTTTGAGTCCAAAAAATCCAGCATTTGAAGAATATCCAAACTCTCCTGCAATCTGGATATGGGATGACGCACTGATCGAAAAATGGCAGATTGGTCTGAAACGAATTACCTTTATTTATGAATGTTTATTAGAGTTACCTGTCACAATCCGTCGTGGTGATGTTGTCAGTGAAGTTTTAGCTTTTGCGGTAGAAAATAACGCTAATAAGGTTATTACTGTCGACACTCCCAGCCCTCGCTTCCATAGTATTTGTGATGAAATTGAACGTTACAAAAAATTAGAGGTATATGAGGCCGATCCATTTTTTGAATACGATGGTTTCATTGACCTAAAACGCTTTTCTCGTTACTGGAAAGTCGCCCAAAAGCATGTGTTTGATTAATTCATGATTTAATAAATCTCAAATTTCACTAGTTTCGCAACTACCAAAGGTTAGATATCAAAAATTTATACATAAAATCTATACGGTAGCGTTAAGCATACTTGAATAACCAAAAGCCAGTGCCAGTTTATTTTTTCCCAGGAGTCTATATGCTTTAGTAACTACTCCCCCATACGAATGAGGAAGATTTTCACTATTGTTTTGCTTCTGTAAATGTGCAAATTTTAATCAGCTTTTTCCTCAAGCAAAGTAACCAATGCTAATTCAATTCGATCTTCACCAACTTCTGCAATTTTTACGTCTACCCCAGGACCAAAGTATTTAATCATTTTCTCATATTTTTCTTTCCAGGCATCAATAGAAAATTCTGGGGAGTCAAATTCTAGAATAATCGTATAAGCACCTTCAGTTTCTGTTTCTCTTAAACCAGTTATTTCAGGTAAATCGTCATCGGTTGCACCAAGACCTAAATAAGATAGAGCTCGGTCGAAATGTACATTTTGACCGTAACAGTATCTAGTGATATCTTTGCGAATTTTGTTTTGAGTTAGGGTTGCTTGTTTTTCCCGTAATGCCAAAATCTCTGGTGTTGTTGGTTGGGTAAACTTTATTGGCTTGAGTTCATTAGCTTTTAGTGCTAGTCCTCCAAGTAATAAAGGAAAACCATAAAAAAATCCAGCAAGGTTAAGAGTCGCATTATCCGTAGCATAGGCGACAAAACCAACTATAACAAGAATTCCACCAATACTTAGACCCAAAGTCCCCAAAGAAATCTGGCGTAACATGATTTTAATTTGTGTATTAATTATTATTACTTCATTTTTACTATCATCGTTTATTATCAGTACCTTGCCAAGATATTCACCTATGGAGCAACAGTGAAAGGAAAAAGCTAATTGTAATTGTCCGACCCAATTACTAGGCACCTATAATTTATTCAAATATAAAGCTAGTAAAGTAAAGTAGGGATAGAGCTTTAGACTGAAAAAATTAATTTGTGTTGGAGAGTAAGAATGGACGCCCAGACGATCAAGGAAAAAATTACTGCAATTAGAAGCAAAAGAGAATATTTACTAGGTCTTCTAGAAAAACCAAGTTTAGGTACTTTAAGGATTGATGTTAACCAAGCTTTAGAAGAAATGGATGAGTTGATTGACGAATATGAACGTACTTTTAATGAATCTGAAAATAATTAATTCTAAATTAAATTAAAAGCAACAGTTAAGCCTGGAAATTGCGCCGGTAGTAAACCCAAGATGTGCTGCCGACGCATTGCTAAAAAACACATATACTACTCCTATTGACCCTGAAACGATTTCGTCTATGTATTGATAAATAATTTGCAAATATATTCGATCATGTCACCGAATTATTTATACTGTTCTCTCCCAACTTTTTAATCAGAGAAATTAGTTCATTTGTTGGCGCGTCTTTTTTACAAAAAGCATCCAGACTAGCTGTTACTTTTTTCTCATGATATTTAGTTTCTTCTAATGAGGAATAAGCAATTATTTTTGTATTAGGAACAATAGTTTTAATGTGATTGGAAGCCATCCAACCATCCATTACTGGCATTTGTAAATCCAGGACAACCACATTTGGTGGGAAACGTTTGACGATTTCTATCGCTTCTTTCCCATTCTCTGCAACACCTACGATTTGAATATTTTCTTCACGAGAAAAAGCAAATTTCAGAGCTAAACGAGTAAGTTCGTGGTCGTCAACTATTAGAACCCGCAAGATAGAAGACTTACAGGACAACATTAACATTGAAGTAAAATTAAACTCAATTTACAGTAACTTTTATAGTCTATGCGAACATGCACCGCAACTGACTCTATCCTATGGTTGAATAAGTTTTAATTTTATAATTAAAGCTAACAAGGGTTAATCAACTGATACATTGGGACTACCTTAATATTTTTTGCAATTTAACTATCTGGAGAAAATGAATTTTGTTTTGGACTTATTAAGTTAGGAGGAATAGCAGCTGAACCTAACGCCATAGACATAAGTATTTTTTGCGAGACAGCTTCTGGACAATCGCCGGGACGTCGTTGGATATAACTACCATCAGACTGTAATTCCCAAGCTTGGCGGTTATCTGCTAGCATCATGCCTAAAATTTCTTGTAGGTCTTTTGCTAGGTCAGAATCCTGTATGGGAGTGATAGCTTCTACTCGCCGATCCAGATTGCGGGGCATCCAGTCTGCGCTACCGAAGTAAATCTCTTCATGTCCGTTATTGTAAAAATAGAAAATCCGCGAATGTTCTAGGAAACGGCCTACTATACTAATTACACTGATATTTTCACTCACATTTTTCAACCCAGGACGCAAACAACAAGTTCCCCGTACAATTAAGTCGATTTTTACTCCTGCTCGCGAAGCTTCGTATAACGCGGTAATAATTTGCGGGTCGATTAGGGAATTCATCTTGGCTACAATCCTTCCAGAAAGACCTTTTTGGGTATTTTCTATTTCCCGATAGATCAAATTCATGAAGCGATCGCGCATATTGACCGGAGCAACCAATAACTGTCGATAGGATTTTTGCCGGGAGTAACCTGTTAAGTAGTTAAATAAATCTGTTAGATCTGCTCCTAGATCTTCACGACAGCTAAATAAACCTAAATCTGTATAAAGTCTGGCTGTTTTCGGGTTATAGTTTCCGGTTCCGATATGTACATAACGACGGATGCGTTCTTTTTCTCGTCGTACTACCATGACGATCTTACTATGGGTTTTCAGTCCCACTAAACCATAAACTACGTGAACTCCTACACTTTCTAAACGTCTTGCCCAGTAGATATTATTTTCTTCATCAAAACGTGCTTTCAATTCAACTAAAACCGATACCTGTTTGCCATTTTCCGCTGCTGCGATTAAGGCATCTACAATTGGTGAATCACCGGAAGTCCGGTACAAGGTCATTTTAATTGCCAATACGTCCGGATCGTGGGCTGAATCTGTAATAAATCTGACAACAGAACGGCTAAAGGATTGGTAGGGATGATGTACCAATAAATCTTTTTCTCGGATTACAGAAAAAATATCCTGACCTTCATCAAGCTTAAGTAATCCAGAACCGGTATTAGGCTCTCTAAGAACTTGTAATCTTGGATGGACTACAGAACGCCAAGGTTGGTCTTTTAATTCTGGAAGTGGTAGTGATAAAAAATACATCAAGTCTCGCAATCCCAAAAGACCTTCCACCTGATAAACATCGCTATCAGACAAATTCAAATCTTGCAAAAGTCGGTTGCGAATAATTTCTGGAGTTTGAGATTGAAGTTCTAAGCGAACCGGAGTACCACCAACTCGACGCTTGCGTAATTCTTGTTCAATGGCTAAAAGTAAATCATCGGCTTCATCTTCTTCTAATTCCAAGTCAGCATCGCGGGTAATTCGGAAGGGGTGATATTCTTGAATGTTCATCCCCGGAAATAAATACTCTAAGTTGTGAGCAATTGCTTGTTCTAAAGGAACGCCCGTCCAAACAATGGATTTACCGTTGCGATTACTGCTTAAATCAGATGGTAAGGGTATAAATCGGGGTAGAACTTTGGGAACTTTGACTCGAGCGAAGAATTCCTGTTCGGTTTCTGGATTTTTAATAACAACAGCTAAATTTAAACTCAGGTTAGAAATATAAGGAAATGGATGACTGCGATCGACTGCAAGAGGAGTAATAACAGGAAATATTTGTTCTTCAAAATAATTGTTTAAATAATTCCTTTGTTGCTCGGATAGATCTATGTAATCTAGGATATGTACTCCATGTTTTGCTAGTTCGGGACGGAGTACTTGCTCAAAATGTTGGTTATGTTGGGTGACTAAAGGACGTAGTGCAAAGCTAATTTCATCTAATTGCTGTTGGGGAGTACGCCCATCAAAAGTTAATTTGCTTACTTTCGCTTCTACCTGTTGCTTTAATGCAGCAACTCGCACCATGAAGAACTCATCTAGATTTGAACAAAATATTGCTAAAAACTTCAGGCGCTCTAGGAGAGGAGTTCGTGGATCGCAAGCTTCGTGGAGTACTTTGCTATTAAATTCGAGCCAGCTCAATTCCCGGTTGAGATAGTATTTGGGATTGGTCAAATCTATTTGATCATTAACGTTCTTCTTGGACTTTGGCATGATTACCTGAGGGAAATTCGGTTGTGGGCAATAATGGGCAATAATTCAAGTCATTGACTAAATTTTTTGATTCCCTTGAAGAAAGTATTTTATATCTATATGGTTATGGTAGTTGAAATTGGACACGAAAATGTCCCTTCGCAAGATAATTAAACCAACCACTAGGTTAAAGGTTTTGATGCAAGGTTAAATTGCTGTTCTAAATTGCTTGAGATTTACCATTAATTCCCAATCCCAATATCTCGATATTTAATCCCCAAATATCAATTTTTCTTGCTTTCTTTCGTTGCAGTAGAAATAGGTAGTCGCAGATTCTGGTCGTAAACAAATTCGTTGCGAATTTCTATATTGCGTTTGGGTAACCGTCTTTGCTTATTTAGATTTTCCTGAGGAGAAATCTGTAATGTATATTTGCCAACAGGAACTCCGTCAAGGCGATATAGACCAAACTTATCCGTAACGCCGGATAATACTCTTGCCCCAGAAGGATTTACTAATTCTATTCTAACTCGGGACATCGCTTTACCTGCAGTATCAGTAATTCGCCCCGCAACACCATATTCTATTCTCGTTGGAAAATTGAGCTGGGTAACCGCAGAACTAGCAACTTCAGCAACCATGCTAGTTTTTGGAACTGCTATTTCTATTGGTAGCTCTTCTGTTTCTAATTCCACCACATGTAGACCTACTTTTAAATTCCCAATAAAGAAATTACCATCTTTATTAGTTTTTGAACTACCAACCAAATTATTGTATTGGTCATAAACCTTGACAAAAGAGCCCTTTAAGTCCCAATTTTGCTTTTTATCTTCTATTATTAATTTCCCAGCGATCGCACCTCGCTCTTTACCAATTCCACTAGCTCTTGCTGGTGTAACTCTACCACCTACAAAGGATAGATCTGAGATCAATGACACAGACAAACTACCGTCATCTAAACCACCAAAACCATTCCTAGCCCTCGAAGGAATTCCTTGATAATCAAGTCTAGCCAATAAACCGGGAAGTACTTGCATGCTTGCGCCTACCAATGGTCCGAATTCACCATCGCTGTAAGCCAGTCCCAAATTCCAACTAAGTTGTCGCAAACTTCTGGGGGAACGACCAAAACTGACTGAGTAACGGGGAGCTAAACCTTGACCGAATTCGCTTCCCAAAGACACTTGGTAATTGCGATTGAAATCGTATCTTAAATCAGAGATGTAGGCATCACCGTAGGTATTAAAAGATAATCTTGTGGAGTTACTCGGTCTAAAGAAAGCGTTGAATAAATAATCTCCATTGATATCTGGTCTACCGTTTAAAGAGAGAGTAGAAAAAGGTCTAGCAAAAAAAGTTGGCAAAATATAATCTGCTGAACTACCCCCATCTTTACGACTGCGACCAATAACACCTAGGCTGAATTTATTACTAAAGCGATACTTTGCTTCCAAGCTATGGTTAAAGCGCTCTCCAGTACTGTTAATACGATATCCTTCAGGTAAAGATTGGGAATTCGCATTGATTTCCAGCTTATCAAATTGGATATCCAAGTCCGCAGCATAACCAAGTTCGCCACGGGAACTACCCACACTAGCAGATAAAATTATTGGATTTGCTAAACGCCACACCAAGCCAGCTTGTCCCTGTAAAGCATCAGGAACGGCTTGCAAAGAACCTTCAAGAGTCAGATTATTAGTAAGACCTTGGCGTAATTGATAAAAACCAACTGGTTTCCCTTCATCAGAAGAGGTGTAATCATCAAATAAACTATCTTGAACCAGGTTACCGTTAAATCCTAAACCCGCTAGTTGGACATTACCTCCAGATGGTAGTAATAGGTCAGAAGCATTCAACCTAACGGAACGAATATCTCTAGGTACGCGTAAATCATTGCGGTCAAATATCGCAATTTCAATTTCTTTACTTTGACCGACAGGTAATCTAACATCAAGAAATTCATATCGCCCGTCAAACCCTACTTGCTGTTGGGCTATAGGAATACCCCCAACTCTCAATTGGACAAAACTAGCTGGTGGGGCTTGACCGCGAAAGGTTTGTACTGGTCGAGAACGTCTAGGTACGAGTTCGTTAGCGTTATAACTTGGATTAAATCTATCTTCAGGGAGATTACTATAACCAAGTTGAAACCCAGTAAGACCAACTCCATTAAGGAGAGGGTGCAAACCTACTCTTTGTTTACCTACCTGATAACGAAATCGACCGTTACGTCTGTAGAAGAAATATTCAGAAATATTTGGCTGATTCTCAAAGTTATTATCTAAACGTAAGCGGAAAGCACCGCCTAAAAGTCTACCACCCAATTGGCTCGAACTACGTAGAAGAGTATCTCCCCTACTATTATAAAAATTAAATTCTTGCTTCAAACTAGAAATTCCGCTTCTGGGAGCCAAAAAATCAGGTTGTAAATCTATTCCTTCTCGTCTTCTTTGTTGGGAACCTCCACGCCAAGGTAAATCTGCTAGTAGACTTAAATCGGCAGTGTTTAATTCTAAATCTATCTTGAGCTTTTCTTTGAGAACTTCTTTACTAACGTAAATAATGCCATTAATCTGCTTGAATAATTCAGGCTTAATATCTACAACTCCCAAAGGGCTTTGAACCTGAAAATTATCATTGTCCACTTCAAACGTAAATTCAGCAATCTCAGCAAAACTTTCTAGAGGTATCAGTAAAGTATTATCTAACTGAAGAATATCTAGAGTACCGACTTCCCTACCATTAATGATTACTCCAACTAAAAAAGGTTCTCCGGGTCTTTGTGCTAGTTGAAGTGAATATTTTTGATAACTTTGAGTATTTTCATTATCTTGTAGTGTTTCCTGCTTTTGATTCGCTAATCTTACTCGAAGACTATCGGTATTCTTATTTAGATTATTGCTATTGTTTTCAGAGCTATTTTTGGTTTTTAGGTTATTATTCGAATTTTTATTAGTTGATATATTTCCTTGAGAAGAAGCGATTTCAATAGATTTTTTACCGTCGTCACTTAATTTTATTGCTTCGCTATTTGATTGCTGCAAAGAAGTAGATATGGCAGTAACAATTAATTCTTGAACTATTGATAGAAATTTAACTGCATTAAATTTAGTATTCCTAGAAATTGTTGTACTATTAAGATTATCTTTATGTCGTTCTGTTTTTTCTGTACTATTAGTTTCTTCAGGATTAGCATCTCTTGAAACTGGGACTTTACCAATTTTTAAATCACTAATAAGAATTGGTTTTTTAAAGGATGGTTTTTTAATGATTTGTGATTCGACCTCAACTGCACTATTATTAGTAGTGATATTGTCAATCGAAGCATATAAAGAAACACTGATAATTTCTTGAACAGCAGCGAGAATTTTCCCCACCGTATTTTTTTGCTTAGCCTTTTGAACTGCTAATTTTGTTGTAGAATCATACTCTTGTGGAAATGTATTTACCTGAGAATTATTTTGGGGAGTTATATTATGATTTTTTTGTTCTAATAATGTATTGGTAGCTGATAAAGAATTTGATTGACTGGTACTATCAGCTTTTTGACTTGAATAATTTTTTACCGCAAAAGCTTTTACTTTATCAGGTTTTCGCAGCTTTTGAGCGACTAGATATTTGTCTGCAGACACCTTATCAGATGTCATCATCAGAATAATTGCTGGGGGTGTAGGTGGTAAAGCTGGGTAGAGCATATCTAAGTAATAAAATTCAAATAACTAGCCAAAATATCCAGCTGTTAACTCTAATTAAAAGAAGTTAAAAATAGCTTATGTAGTTTTGCAATTTTGCAAATTTTTAAATCTTCGATTTTTCAAATTCTCGACTTTTCAAATTCTTAAATTTTTAGACTCTTGACTTTTTAAATATCTCAGAATAAAAGTATCTTTAAGTCTTCTTATAAATAGAATCAAAACTTTTTATTTACGGACTTAGAAGTATTAGATAAAGGCGGAACAGTGAAAGGAATACCCTTATCAATAGGAATTCCACTTAAATCACCATTAATGTCTAAAATGTATTTTCCTGGTGGTAATTTCTTTGCTACTGGAAGTATCTGCTGACGACGGGTTGTAGCTAAAACAGGCTTGATTTTAATTTTTCCTGCAGCTAAGACATTAGCCGGTAATTTTATTTTTGATTTATCTAAACCTGGTATATTTTTAGTTACTTCTGAACCTGGATACTTAGCTGCTTCCCAAATAGCATACTGTCCATTCATACGCACATGGGCATTTCCTTGACTGGAAATATCAAAAACCGCTGTTGTCAAACCATTGGAATTAGTATCTAAGTTTACAGAATTAAGAATGCCAACTCTTTTTATTTCACCAGAATAAGCATAAATAACTACCCCCATGCTAGCAACAGTAATTAAAGAGTTTGGATTCCGGTTTTTATTTTGTCGTGGAATTTCTTCAAGGTTGATGATCGCTCGATGTTCTCCAGGAGCCAGTTTAACTTTGGGACGAATAGCAAAGCGAATTGTTTGTTCGCCACCAGGGGGAATAGTAAATCTAGAAGGGGTAAAAATAATTGCTTGGTCTAAAGTCTGCTCGGTGGATTCTATTTCTTGTAATTTGCTATTTTTGTCCAGAGTCCACGAGCGGATATTAGCCTTCATTTGTACTGGCTTATCGTCAAAATTTTTAATTTTGAGGGACTGTGAACGCTTTTTACCACCAATGGGAATTTCAAAACGAGGGGGACTAACACTAACCTCAATTCCATCGACGCTCTCAATCCCAAGTGTTAAAAGTGCAATCAAACTTAAACCAATACTTTTGAATTTATGTAACATTTGAACCTTTATACTCCTCACAGATCGAACAAAATATTTTAGGAATACCTTTTACAAACAACCACTATCGTTGCGTTTGACGCATACTGATATTTGTCCTTGGTAACTACCTGCATTCCCAGTTTTAAATGCATCCCCAAACAGCAGGCGTACGCCTCCTTCTACTACACTTGTGCTGGTATTAGGGTCGTTAGATACTTCCCTAATGTCTAACGGTTCCAGGGTTACACTCAGAAAAGGATTGCCATTTTCATTAGAAGTTGTAATTGTGTATTGGGCTACTAAGTCGGGTACATCTTCAGTTGGAACTCGCATTCGCCAAAGTTGTGGTAGCTCGCGGGAAATTACTTCATTAAATGAGGGAGCTACTAGTAACTGTCCTTGAGTACTTGCAGTTCCGCTCTGGCTTGGTAAAATATCTTGAGGTCTTAAAGGAGAAATATTTACAGGTTCGGAGCTAAAAGATAATTCGTAATCACTGCTAGGATCTGGTGGTGGTGATGTTTGCGCCGTAACTTGTAATTGAGGTATGACTAAAAGTGCCATAACCATCAACCAGTAGTATCTCAAATTGAGTTGGCAACTCATGGTATTTAAAATTTATGTTGCAGATATTTCTTTGAAAGTAGTATTGGGAAGGGAAAATAATATTGTGTTTGGATGAGTATTGTGTCCGTATTAAATACTTGTCATTAAATTTTCCTCGCTCTCAACTCTGTTTGAGAGAGTTTGTGGAGTCTTCTGATTACTTTGAATTTTCTTTTTACAGGGATAACCTGATTTGAAATATTACTGGAAGCAGGCGAAACGCCTGCACCCGAATAATTTGTAATTGGATCTGGATTAGAGTTGTGCTTCTGCTTTCACTCTAACCATACCTCCGCTATATGTTCCAGTAGCCCTAGCATTTGTCAGATCAAATACAAAGTCAGCACCACCAACCAAAGGTGTGGTTGCAGTTGGACTTCCATTAGGTTGAGTGGGTGTAACGCTAGTGATTGTTGCAGTAGATGCAGTATCTGTAGTGCTTGTCAATGTGTCTTGAGTTGCTTCAATGGTCACATCAACATTTGTACCACTATTAGCCCAAACGGCGTAGAGTTCTTTAACTTGTTTTGGTACCGCTGATAATTGATTTCCATCAGCAAGAGATGGTCTTGGGGCTACAGTAAGGTTGGTATTCCCATCAGTTGTATTGTTAGTTGGGTCAAAATCTTTGTCATTTGCTCCCAAATCTCCTTGAGTAATATCCAAACTGATATTTTCAAAAGTCCGCAAGAACATTGTNGGTTGAATAGTGATTTCAACATTGACCTCTTGCTCTACTGCATTTGCAGGCGCACCTATTACAATGCTACCAACTGCACTCAAGCTAGCAGCAATAATTGCTAAAAATTTGGTTTTCATTAAAATTNTCCTTCAGTTTTGTGGTGTAAATGTTGGAAGTTTGATTAACTNTCTTTTTCCCAATCTTCAAAACTAATTGGATTATGCTAATTAATTTTTGTTTTTAGATTCCCTGGTAATCCCGAGAGTCGAGGGTCGAATTATTTTTGCAAATATGAGATTTATTACAATATTAAATTTCTAGATAGGTATATCACCTCCTTAATTAATTAAGCTAAATACTTTAATGTTTATCCCATAATTGAGTTGCAAAAAATTACTTATAATTCATAGCATCTAATATTTATGTGGAGTTATTATTGATGATGTAATTTACATTTTTGCAATCTGCGATAAATACATGTTTATGGGGCGTTTAACCGCAAATCTTAACCTTACAAGAATGAGATAAACTAAAGATATATATGGTATTAATTCTGTATAAGATAGCTTTTTAGTCAAAAAATATATTTTAATTATTCTTTTGGTAATAAATGCAACTATTAAGGAGAAAAAGTAGAATTTTCGGGTTAAAGTTTGTAGCCCCACATATACATTATGCAATCAAGATGCAAATATAAATTCATAATTGAGCACCGTTATGAATTTACTCAAAAACCAAAGTAAAAAGTGTCAAAAAATACATGTCCAGTTATTAGTATTACAAATCTCCCCTGCTGAGGAGTTACATAAAGAATTTAACCTCTGTAACTAAAAGATTACTTCAGTAAGAATATGGAATTATTAGTTAACTAAATCGAAAAATAATTAGTATTAATACTTAAGTAAACATATAGGCTTATATACCCCTATGTAGATAACACCTATCTTATTGGACCCAAAAAGGCATATTCAATAATTTTGAGATAATTATTTCCCATTTACATTGAGCGATCTACCAGTAAAAATACCAAGCCCTCCAAGAATATGTTCCAAGCAACTCGGCGTCGTCTAGCACTTTGGTATACAGCTATTACAGCAGTACTTTTATTACTTTTTGCAAGTGGTGTTTATTTGTACGTTCGCTCGACCTTAGTAGAGCGAATCGATGACACTTTAAATCATGTAGTCGAAGTAGTAGAGCGATCGCTAGTTATAGAATCAGTAAGTCTAGGCAACAGTAAATACAATCAATTGCGTGTTAACCCTGAAGCCAGCTTTCGCAATAATGCTGATTCAGTGGAAGACGACCGCATCGATTTGGAGTGGTTTAGTCCTAATGGTAAATTACTTTGGTCTACTTTCTCAGAACCTTTAGATATTCCAATTCATGCTAATCGTGATGGTGAAACTGTCCGGGTAATTAGACCCAATAGTAGTTCAGATTGCAGTGATATTTCAGTAGACTGTAATTACAATATTTTACTTCGACAAGTAACTGAAAGAGTAGAAATAGGAAGACAAGTTTTAGGTTATTTACGTGTTAGTCATCCTTGGTTTGAAGTAACGAAACCCAGTCATCAACTAATATTTGATTTGGCTGGAGGTAGTGCTTTGATGTTACTTTCTGTTGCTGCTAGTGGTTGGTTTTTGGCTGGAAAAGCAATGGAGCCTGTGGGAGAATCATATCAACGTCTCAAGCAGTTTACTGCTGATGCTTCCCACGAATTAAGAAGTCCGATTGCTCTAATTCAAACTAATGTTCAAGTTGCACTTACAGATCTAGATTTAACAGAATCAGATAACTTGGTAGATCGAAATTATCGCCAACAATTAAAAGTTATCGAAAGACTGACAAAAAGGCTGGGAAAATTAGTTAACGATTTGTTATTTCTTGCGAGACAAGATAGCGGTATCAATAAAAATACTTTTTCTTTCTGTCCCTTGGATGTATTATTAATTGAATTAGTTGAAGAACAACAACTATTAGCAGCAGAAAAAAATATTTCTTTGACTTTGGAGTTGATAGAACCTCCCATTAGCGAAAGTGATTTTGAATTACCGGATGACTGGTTCTCTTTGAGGGCTAATTGGGAACAACTAGTACGGCTATTTACTAATTTAATTAGCAATGCTTTGCAATATACTGATAGTACAGGAAAAGTCCAAGTAGAGCTAATGCGTCTAGAATCGAACCATCGAGTATCTGGATTGCGCGATCGTTATCCTCAATTGGAAGTGAAAGTCAGTGATAATGGAGTAGGTATTCCTCCAGAGGCTTTACCCAGGTTATTTAATCGTTTTTATCGGGTAGATCCAGCACGCGTTCATCACTCGAGTAATAAACATATTGGAGCTGATACAGGTTCGGGATTAGGATTAGCGATCGCCCAAGCGATTGTGGAGTATCATCACGGTCAAATTCAAGTTGAAAGTACTCTGAATCAGGGTACAACCTTTACTGTTTATTTACCGATAATTCCCGAATCTTGATTTTTAAGTGTTTAGCTTGCTCGGTGTAAGCCCCACGTCCTACCTGTACTGAGGTGTAGGATATACTAAATCTCAAAATTAAAGTAGGTTGGGTTGACGAAAATGCTTAACGGTAACCGTATTGGGATATAACCTCCCAACCGGAATGGCACTAAGAAAAGTTGTTCGCCGCTAGGCGCGGGGTGAAAGCCTTGCTATTCGGGAAGAGGGGGTAGAGAGGGGAGAGAGGGGAGTTTAATTAATGAGGATTGTTGCACAAAACTGAATGGCACGCTTCCCACACCTCCCACACTCCCCACACCTCCCACACCCCTCATCAGTTCAAGGTTTGAGTCTTAACGAGCGTGCCATTCCCTCCTAACAGTTAATTAACCCAGGGAAGAGCAGAATGAAATATAGCGCTACAGTTTTAGGTTAGGACATTTATTGTTTCCTGTTCCCGCTTCCCTTTTAGGAAAAATATAATATCCTAACCTACACGCTTACCGATCAAATTTGCGTTGTGAAAAAATTAAGGTACGTCATTACCTTCGGTTTTACTGTGGGCTAGTGAAACTTGCGCTTAAGAATGTATAAACTTTGATCTGGTTAAGAAGTAACTTGCGTACTGAAATTCTGAGTCCAATAGTCTCTATAGTTGACATTACCAGTGTCATTTTCTAAGTAGTAGTAACCAATACCTATTTCTTCGTAATACGGATTAAGGATATTTCGACGATGTCCGGGACTATTCATCCAGGCTGCAACAACAGCTTCAGGTGTAGAATATCCTGCAGCAATGTTTTCTCCAATGTAGGGATATAGATAGCCTTGTGCTTCTGCTCGTTCAACAGCAGAAGAACCGTCGGGACTTTTATGACTAAAAAAGTCATTAATAGCCATATCCAAACTATGATTTTGAGAAATTTGACTCAATTCTGTACCCAAAACTAATGGCTCTAAGGCAAATTTAGTACGTTCCTGATTTGTTAGTCTTAAAACTTCTTGGATAAATTCGTCATTACTACCAGTGGGTATTGGAGTCTGTGGAATAGGAGTTTCTGACGCAGTAGGTTCCGATCTATTGGGTGTTGCAGATAAGCTCAAATTGTAATTTGTAGAGCCACCTTCAGGCTCGAAATAGACCTCTATATAAAAAGTACCAGCACCTAAATGATCAATGATGAGTGATTCTCCCATTGTTCCTGGATTGTTCACACCAGCAACAATTTCACCACTAGTATTACGCAAATTTACACCTGCATTATGTTTTAAACCGTTAAGTGTCAGATTGAACTCATTACTTGCTTCTTCTAAGGTGAATTTATAGATATCTTTCCTATCATTACTACTAACAGCCTCTCTCCATGTAACTGAATTGTGACCGAGTAAAATATGGCGAGAAGTATCGATAGTGTCTCCTGCAGAATCCTCGAAAATGTGGTTACTTGCCATACGACCTTCAGTCAAACCATCGGTGATAAAGTGTTCGTAGGCCATTTGATAGTTTAAGTTATCTCTTCCAAGGTCAGAATTGAAACCTAAATAACGTTTCACATCAAATGATTCCGATGAAGCTCGACCTTCACTCAAACCATAAATCCGAAAGTGTTCTAAAAGTTGCTGGTTAGTAAGACTTGCATTTGCTAAGTCTGGGTTATTATGGCGGTAAAAATTAGGGTCAAATGCAACTGAAAATCTACGTCCTTCATCCAAGCCATAAATCACAAAATGTTGTAGTAACGCTGATTTATCCTTACCAAACTCTGTTAATAAATCCGGATTATTGGCTAAATAGTAATTAACATCAAAAAACTGAGAAAATCTCCGTCCTTCTGCAACACCATAATTTTGCAGATGCTGAAATAATTGTTCATTACTAAAAAAAGTTAAATCAGTATTATTTTGGCGATAAAAATTCAAATCCCATAATTCAGAAAATTGACGCCCTTCTGAAATTCCGTAGTTTTGCAAATGTTCAAAAGCATCTTTATTGCTAAAGTGACTCAAGTCACTGTTGTTAGCTCGATAAAAGTCTAAATTTACTAAGAGGGAAAAGGATAAATCTGCTTCTAAACCATGGTTTTGAAAGTGAGACCATAGGTCATTATCACTCAAACTTTCTAAGCTTGGGTTAGCAGAGCGATAAAAGCTCGCATCAAAAATATTGACAGGCATAGGTTAATAGGGAACACAAATTACTGAGTATTTTCTAGGTAGAGCACAGCCTATGCCACGTGGCTGAAATTAAAAAGTTATTTTCCTTGGAAATCGAAATTAAATTATAGTTTATATTTTTTTAATCGTCATTATAAGAAAGTGTTATTAAATTAATTTCTACATAATTATGTAATGGTAATTACTTAAACGTCCACATCAAATTAAGATTTATCCAAGAGTTATCATTAAATTAACTTTTTTGAATTTCACCAAAAATATTTAATATTCATAATTAACAATAGATGAATGTAGTGATTTTCTTGTATCAAGTAATGCATTTATAGAAATAGAGACGCAGTAACACGTCTCTAGAATTAGCAAGTAGTTAAATTCAGAAAAGCTTTCGATCAGCGTTTGCTGATACGGGTAATTTTGTCGAGTAACAATAACTCTTCTCTGCTATCTTCCAAGGTTTTTGCAAGTAAAATAGCTCTTTCGTAAAAATTACGAGCTGTAGAATATTGACCCATTTGCTCGTACAATTTGGCGTAAGATTCAAATGATTTCAACTCTTCCCGAATATTGTTGAGTTTCTTCGCTATACTCAAACGTCTTTCAAGCAATTCAAAAGCCCGGTCATAACGCTTCACGGAACTATGAGCAGTTATTAGCCCATCCATCGCACGTAATTCATTTGAGCGGTCGCTGATAGTTTTTGCAATCCGTAGTGCTGCACCGTAAGTAGCAATGGTCTGTTGATAATTATCGACTAAGAGGTAAGCATCCCCTAAATGATTGAGAGTATTTGCTTCTCCGAGGGAGTCCCTAGCTTGACGGCGAAAGTTTAATGCATTTTCATAAAGCTCCATGGCTTGGTTATGATTTCCCAAACGAAAATTTGCTAAACCTACATTGCTTAAAGAAAGTCCTTGACCTTCAAGACTTTCAATCTCACGAGCAATGTTGAGGGCTTCTATAAAAGTTTGAAGTGCGGGATTAAAATCGCCTTTTTGCATCAATAAAGTACCGATGTTATTTAATGCAAAAATTTGAGAGCGAAAGTCTTTGAGATCGCGAGCGATCGCTAAACGCCGGCGAATAGCATTTTCGGCTTGTTTAGAACGACCTAATTTTACATAGCTTTTACCCAATAAATCGTAAACTAAACCTTGAGCCTTTATGTCTCCAGTGAAATGATAAATTTCTAAAGCCTGTAATAGTAAATTTACTGCTGAGTCTGTTTTTCCTTGTTTTAATTCCCGTCGAGCTAAACTTACCTGTCGATCAGCTTCCTCGCGTAATTGAGATGAATTTTTTACATAGGATGAACCATGAAGTTGTTCTGTTACTTCAACTGCATTCACTGTCACAGGAACAAAAAAAATACTCACAAGCAAAATCTTGCAGGTCAATAATATGATGTTTTCGATTTTTATTTGACCTCTACTTTTTTGACCTTTACGGGGTGATTCTTGAAATTTATTATTCTCCCCAGCACAAGAAAAGAGATATTCCCAAAATAGATGTTTGAAAAATAAGTTTTTCATAAAATATTCCCACAATAATGCAGGTTTGAATAATTTAAAAAAGTATTAAAAAAGTAATCGGAAAAAAGTAGTTAAAAGGAAGTAATTAAAAGAAAGTTATTAAAAAAATATTGAAAAACAAAATTGATTAAGTTCCACTGTTATTTGCCACTAGATTTTAAGTTTCGCTCAGGTAGATGTTGCGAATATCTAATGGTAATTTTTCTTCCAATAAAGAGTATCCTTCTCTAAGTAAATTATTTACTTCTGGTGGGGAAATTTCTTCTCCTTCTGCTTGCAAATAAGCAGCAATTCTAGTCTCGCTCCAGTGGAAAGTTTGTGCCATCAGTAAAATTAATCTAAGTTTGGGCGATAGTTGTTCTAATGCTTGTTCGACATAACACCAAAGTGGTGGAGAAGTATCTTTAATCGAGTAGTGAATCGCTTCCGTGGGGGGTAATTCTGTTTCATTGATAGAGTAAGCAGTCATATCTATTAGCCAATTCTGCAAAGTCATACCTTCCTGCTCGGGTTTAGAAACATTTAAGTCCAAACCGCCCAACTGGTAATAAATATTCCGCCAGGTCAAAGCAAACAAGTAATCTGCTTGCACTGGAGAACGTGCCGAATGTCGAATTAATGTATAGACTATAGGGCTATAGCGGCAAAAAATCGCAGTAAAGTATTTACCAGCATCCGGATGAGCAACAAACAGATTTAACAGTTCCAAATCACTGTGATGGAATAATGATTTCACTAATGGATGATTGGCTTCAGAAAAACTTGGTATTTGCACGATCCTAGTTCGAATATATTGGTAATATAAGGGTAGTGGCTTATTTATGTTAGATGGTAAAGTATCTTGCTTAGCATTAACAGCTCGTAGTTAACAGCAAGACTTAGCAGGCAATTGATACACTATAGAATACAGACTTAAATTTAAGTCGAAATTTGCAAAACGAAAAGTAGCTCCGTTATACAATTTTTAATGTTTTCATGTTTATAGCAGCTAGTGTGATATCGTTCCTGCTTCAGCCATTTACTATAGGTTCCTTTTTACCTTCTTTACCATTAGATAGTCTTTTCTCCACTCAGGGGATAATGGTCATGTTACTGGCAGCATATGCCGGTGCAATGTGGATGTTTCTCACCAGCGCTCCAAAGGTGCACACGGTGATGGTATCGGATTTAGAAATAGCCCGACAGTTGTATGAAGGTTTACTGGATTTACCTGCGGCGGAAGTACCTTTACATTATTACTACAATTACGAACAAACCATTGGTGCGACTGGAATAGATCCGCTTTATTTGGGAAGTACTCCCACATACAATCGCACAAATAATGCTGCAGAAGGACTGTGGTATCAGCTGAAGAAAAACACTCAGCTACATGTGATTACGGGAGCCAGTTTGGGTAACAAAAATCAGCAGCGTCACGTTTGTTTCGACCGCGAATGCTTAGAAATGATTTTATTGCGGGTGGAAATGCGGGGTTTGAAGTTTAAGATTCGCAGCCGCAAGCCTTTAAATTTTTTAGTAAAAGACTATGAAAGGCGTGTTATTGAGATGGCTGAAATGGCAAATTAATCTTTGCTATGAAGGTGGGTTTTTCCCACCATTGCTATTTTCACAAGATAAAAACACTTGGAAAAAATAAATTTTAAGCATCTTTATTGATCGATATCTATCCGGATTTAGGATTTGTAGTTGATAAAAATTCTGGAAAGTTAGCTTGCAAGTCCAACTTCCTACTAGTGTGGAGGTGTGGGGTGGAATATAACCTTCTCCTAACCTCTCCCAAGGGAGGAAAGGGCGAGCAAAATAGCTCACTTTCCAAAAAAATTAACCAGTTAAAATTTTGGTACATTCAAATTTTTGTACGCCCATAAATCCAAATACTAAATTTGAGATATCCTAATTTCTACAATATTTCTGATTTGTTAATAATCAATCCAAAATATCTGTCAATTTCTCTAGTAATTCTTCTGCTAAATTTACTAGATTCACTAAATCATATCCATCATTAGCAGTTGAATTGTTTCTTCCTGCTTTCGAATTGTGCAACAAGAAATCTTTGATTGCAAAAATTTGCTCTGCTCTTTTCGAAAAACTTAAACACCTCTCTAATTCAGAGACTATCTTTGTCAGAGGTTTATCCCCAATTCTTTCCCATAATTTGACAGCAACTGGATCCCCACTTTCTAGGAAATTCGTAATATGTTCTGTAATATTTTGTTCTTCTTCATCTTCGCTCCATTTTTCCAGCCAGTCTCCATCTAAGTCCTCAACATAAAAATGAGCAGCTTCAAGACCATATTTAATGATGTCATTCTGTAGTTTTTGGGCTGATTCTACAGCTTGTAAAAAATCTTCTAATCTCTCTTGACAGCCAGTTGGGTTATTTTTGAGCATGGTGACTTAGTTTTTTAGGAGCACTTAACGAAGAAAGATTCAATCTAAGTAACGGAAAAAGACTTAAAGTTTTCAGAGTTGGGAACTCAGTTAACGAGGTGCTAAGCATTAGTGATTCTGCTGTTAATCTTCATCTTGAAACAAGATTATTTCGTAAACTGAAAGTATCTCATGTGAGAAATAGTAAATACCGTAATTTTTACAAATACATTCACCTAATACGTAAGTTCATATAGTCGATGATCTTGAAATTCAATGTGTTAAGTAAAAAAAATTTTGAGTAAAACTTTTGGAATACAACAATAGCAATCCGTCCTGTCTAAGGTTTACGTTTTATATGATACCTGCCGGAATATAAGTAATTTTACAGTGCTAAATATAACAACATGAAGGAATTATTAGTCAACAAGTCAGAGTAACCCATCCAGTTTTGATAATTTAACTTTAAAGAGAACCCAAAACTGGAATTTGTAAGGTTGTGTAAACATCAAGCAAAACTCCCCATTTGGTTCCTCACCAAAATTCTGCAAAGATTTATGATTATGTACTCAATGACTCTATAAACATTCAAAGTCACAGCTTTAACTAGCAGAAACACACGGAATCAAAACAGTTGTTTTTCATTTTGATTTGGAGACCCGCTCGCTAAAAAAAAATTTATTTATTGGAAGCATAAATATGCTGGTTTGTATAGCTACTTACTTAAAATGAAACAAGTATGTTTACGCGCACTATTTGTAACAGACTATCTTTAGTTTTCTACTGAATTTTATTAACACTACCTTCTAAAAGGAAACTGAGACTGCCTATTACGAATGAATACTTCATCCTTCATTCATTCTGACTCCTAAATTTTAAATTTTATGTTTCTGAAGAAACTTTTTTTAATAATCTCGAGAATAAAATTGATAAAAAGTCATTTATAAATATATTACATTAAAACTTTTCACAGATTAAACCTGAGATAAACCCCAATCTTAAGATTATTACTGTTGTAAAGAGTTATGTTAGCGATCCTATTCACAAAATTAGGTTCTCCAGGATTGTAACTTAGAAATAACCCCCGTTCTATGCTCCAAAAACGTAGAGTACTTTCCCAATCATTAGATTTTTCTTGACAAAATTCTTGATTGAGAGTGGTCAATTGGACGCACAATGAACTTTCCTGCCCAGCACTGACTATTATATCAGTAGACATTGAAAGGTCTATTACATAACGTTTGACTACTGTCCCGCCACGAAGTTGAATTTCCTCAATCGCTGAAGCTATTAAATCTTCATCTTTTTGCTCAAATTTCCCAGCCATAAGTTTTCTTCGCCAAATATAAAATTTGGGATCTTTATGGTTTAACCATTGGGGAAACAAGTAGTTGTACCAATATTTTAAGGTTGGATTTAGCGCCTCTAAAGCTGCTCTTCGCTCTTCTTGAGAAGGTAAAGATTTAAATTTTAGCCAAGCTTCAGCATCCCTTATTATTTGCTCCAAAAACAAAATCAAGAATCTTTTTGCAGTCAAGGAACCTGTTTTTATATCTCCAACCCAACGGTCGATTTCAATCAATCGTTTCTCCAAATTCGGATCGACAAGGGATGCTTCTTTTATGAGTTTTTTTAATCTTTTTTTAATATCTTTTGCTAACAAAAATTAATTTACCTCATTCCCTGAATAAATTTATTGTCCTTGTGTTTTTTGCTACTGAATCGTATAAGTTTGACAGTCAATTGGAGAATTAATTAAAGAATCAATTTGAGAGCAGTGCGTTAGGTATAACTAACGCACCCCAAATTTCATATCACTCAGGTTTATCAGGGTTTAATTCTTCTGTTCCTGATTTTTCTGGCTTGAGTAGGGGGAAAGCGATCGCATCACGAATACTGGCACAATCGTTTAACAGCATCACCAATCTGTCAATACCAATACCTAAACCACCAGTGGGTGGCATTCCATACTCTAAAGCTGTGAGGAAATCTTCATCAACACCTTGGGCTTCTAAATCTCCAGCGGCTTTTCTGGCTGCTTGTTCCTCAAGGCGTTGGCGTTGATCGATCGGATCTGTCAACTCAGAGAAACTATTAGCGGTTTCCCGTCCGACTATAAATAACTCAAAACGTTCTACCAATCCGGGTTTAGAGCGGTGGGGCTTAGATAAAGGTGATATTTCTACGGGGTAGTCCACTACGAAGGTGGGCTGAATTAATTTTTCTTCCGCTTTTTGTTCGAAGGCTTCATTTAATAACTTACCAATTGATGGGCAATCTTCTACCCCTTCAATTCCCGCTGTTTTACATGCAGCTTTGGCTTCTTCCAAGGTACTAAATTCTTGGAAATCTAATCCAGTATTTTCTTTAACTAGATCGTGCATTGTTACCCGTCGCCAAGGAGGAGTCAAATCAATTTCTTGTCCCTGGTAGGTAATCTTCAAAGTGTAGAGTGTTTCTTGGGCAACCGTAGTAATAATTCCTTCGGTAAGCGCCATCATATCATTGTAATCAGCGTAGGCTTGGTAAACCTCGATAGAAGTAAATTCTGGATTATGGCGAGTGGAAATTCCTTCGTTGCGGAAAATTCTTCCCAATTCAAAAACTCTTTCAAAACCACCGACGATCAACCTTTTCAGGTGTAACTCCGTGGCGATACGCAAATACAAATCCATTTCTAAGGTGTTATGGTAGGTAACAAATGGACGTGCATCTGCACCTCCAGCCTCACTTTGGAGAACTGGGGTTTCAATTTCAATAAAATTCTGCTCTTCTAAATAGCGACGAATACCTGCAGTAATTTGAGCGCGACGACGAAAAGTTTGCCGTACTTCAGGATTAACAATTAAATCTACATAACGTTGACGATAACGTTTAGAAACATCTGTTAAACCATGCCATTTATCTGGTAGAGGCAACAAAGATTTGGTAAGAATGGCATATTCTTTAACATAAATAGATAATTCGCCCTTTTCAGTGCGTTTAATTGTTCCTTTAACTCCCAGAATGTCGCCGACATCTGTAAGATTTTTCAGATTATTAAAAGCATTAGCATCAATTTCAGCCATGCTTTCGGAAATACGTTTTTTCTCCAGATAAAGCTGAATTGTGCCAGTTTCGTCTTGTAAAGTGAAGAATGCTAGCTTACCAAAAACCCGACGTGCCATAATGCGTCCGGCAATGGAAACTTCTAAATTAACTTCTTCACCTTTACCTAAATCGGCAAAATTTTCTTGTAATAGCGCCGCGCAATCGCTAGATTTCCAATTATAAGCATAGGGATTCATCCCTAACTGACGCAGTTTTTCGACTTTCTCTAGCCTTGTGGCTCGAATATCTTCTTCGGACATGGTTAACGAATTTTAGAAGGGAAAATTTCTCGGGGGAAAGATTTAATTATAAGACCCTGGGAAATTGTACATTCATTTTTATCTCAGTGTTCCAGATTGCAAAATTCTTTCCCAAGATGATCTTCTTAATTTCCAAAACTCTTAATTTCCAAAATTTGTAATTTCCAGAATCTGTACTTTCTAGAATTTATACTTTCCAAAATTTGCCAGTAAGCAGGTAAATAGAAAGATGATTGTATGATTTCTGACTTTAAGTTTAAAAATGATTTCGTAATAATTTTAGAATCAGTATTTTAACTGTATTCAAGTATCAGTATTTATACACATCAACTAAATGATACAAAAACTACTGTTAGCAAACTCCGTTCAAGAAATTACCTCAGAACTTGAAGCTGATATTTTTCTCTATAGTGCAGCAATTTCTGATGTAAATGCTGATAAATTAATTAACGAAATAAAGCAAACTATACCTAAAAGAAATAACGTTGCCTTAATTATGACCACCTATGGTGGGGATCCAGATGCGGCTTTTAGAGTTGCGCGTTATTTAAAGAGAAAATATAAGCACTTTACTTTATTTGTATTTGGTTACTGTAAAAGTGCTGGAACTTTACTAGCCTTAGGAGCGGATGAAATTGTTATGTCCGATTTCGGCGAATTGGGTCCGCTTGATATTCAAGTTACTAAAGATGATGATTTTCGCAGCGAGTCAGGTTTAGATATACAGCAAGCATTATCTGTAATTAGTTCTCAAGCTTTTGAAATGTTTGAGAGTTATTTTTTAGATATTATTTCCAGTTCTCAAGCGGCTATAACAACTAAAACAGCTGCAGATATTGCAAGTTCCATGGCTGTCGAACTATTGTCTCCCATCTCCAGTCAGATAGATCCCCTAAGAGTTGGCGAGATGAATAGACTAATGAATATCGCTTTAGCCTACGGACAAAGATTAAAACCCCAGGGAATCGAAGTAATTAAGGATTTAATTTACAACTATCCTTCCCACAGTTTTGCGATCGATTTTGAAGAAGCAGAAAAACTATTCGATACGGTCAGGGAACCCTATGAAGCGGAGTTGTCTTTAGAAGAAGCCATATTTCCTTTAGTTCGCAAACCAGCATCGACTGATGTAATTGTAAATTTAGAAACATTAATTGAAGAGGATGACGACAACCAAGCCGGAAATTATTCAGATAGCGAAGGAACTGAGGAAGAGTCAATTGATTCAGACGATGGAGAGGATGAAACGTTTGAACCGAATGTATTGCCCTTTGAAAAGAACAAGTAACATTTTCAAACATTAGGGTTTCATTTAATACCAAACCAACAAATAATTGCAATGTACTTATTGGTAGATAAGTTTAATTGAAGGTCTCAGCAAAAATCTACTTGTCCCATTCTTTTTCCAAATTGCTATAAGTTTTGAATCTGGTATGTTGGGTGTGCACTTAGCGAAACCCAACAGCCCAAACCACTAAATTAATGACATAATTATGTATGTTTTGCGTAAGTCCTGAAATAATCAAAATATAGTAATCATTTTTATTTGTTTTTTTAATTTTTTTAATATTACTTATCATCATTTTTTTAAGCAAATTGTTGAACACAGAAATCAACATGTCCTTAATAAATCGTAAAGCGGTCTATTTCAATCTCCTAACTTGCAAACTTTTAAAGACTTACATCGCAAAGGTTTTAGTTATAGCCCAAAATATGATAGTTTCATTGCATTGCAAGGAATTTTATACTTTTGACTTTTGTTAGCGTTTGCGCAGCGCGTTCTCAGCGTAACCGCAGGTTATATTTTGAATTTTTACTTTCCTTCCTGGGGCGCTTATACCTAAAATAATGATTCTCATTTCTTAAAGCTTGATTAATCTGATAATTGTTGTTAGAAGATTTTTTTGTTGTAACTATCTTTCAGATTTATTATCATTTTATCAGCATTTATCGTCTAAAATATTGATTAATATTGATTAGTTGACGCTTACTTGAGAAGTGCCAACCAGGGTGATGAGTTTGCTTATCAAAAGAGTAGGGGGTTGACGGGATGAATCTTGATTTATCCGATCAAAGGTACAAAGAATTACAACATATTTTTATTGAAGCTTTCCCTAGCAAAGCTTCACTGAAGCGAATGTTAGCCTTTGAGTTAAATAAAAACCTGGATGAAATCGCTACAGACACTAACAAACTACAGGACATAATATTTAACTTAATAAAGATAGCTTATAAAGAGAACTGGATTGAAAATTTAATTGATGCTGCACAAAATATAAATCCTGGAAATACCAGCTTAAAAGCTATTGGGAAAATAATGAAATTAGATGAAGCTAGTGTAATAATTGGTCTTAACTCGCGTTATGAACAGGATAGAAACGGAGAGTTAGATAAAAATAATCTAGCATCTTATATCAATACCAGTTTTGAAAAAAATAAAATTAATATAGCAACATTAAAAGCGGTCGAAGTAAGTTTGCGAAAACTTGTTGGAGATCCTTCTATAAAAATTGTTGGCGTTGACGAAGACAGTATCAGATTAATTTTAGAAGGTTCTCAAGAAGGACTTAAGATGGTTGAGCAACTATTCAAATTAAAAAAACTTACTCAAGTATTAGATATCCCTACTGAGAATGTGAATTTTTTAGATGCGGGGAATTCTAAAGGTGATAAAAAACGATTAGTATTTACCATTGCTGAGAATGGTAAGAGGGCTGACATAAAAAATTTAAAAACCGGCTTTACTCAAACCTCAAATCAAGAGAATACTGAAATTGATAATAAATCTCGTTCAGTTCAAGAAATCATTGAAAATGGTGCTTATAGACAAGACCTAACTGGTACTAACCTCAGTGGTGCCAATCTCAATCGTTTTAACCTCAGTGGTGCCAATCTCAACCGTGTTAACCTCAGTGGTGCCAATCTCAAACGTACTAACCTCAGTGAGACCAATCTCAGTGGTGCTAATCTCAGTGGTTCTAATCTCAACCGTGCTAATATCAGTGGTGCCAATCTCAGTGGTGCCAATCTCAGTGGTGCCAATCTCAGTGGTGCCAATCTCAGTGGTGCTAATCTCAGTGGTGCCAATCTCAGTAACACCATCCTCAGCCATACAATCGTCGACTCTACGACAAAACTTGATAGTAAATGGCGTTTAGTCTGGGAAATTCTTAATCAGCCAGTTTATAGGCGAGACTTCAGTGGTTCCAACCTCATAGAAGCTAACCTCAGTGGTGCCAACCTCATAGAAGCTAACCTCAGTGGTGCTAATCTCCAGGGTGCTAATCTCGTAGAAGCTAACCTTAGTGGTGCGAATCTCAAGCGTGCGAATCTCAATGCTGCCAACCTCACAGAAGCCAACCTCATAGAAGCTAACCTCAGTGGTGCCAAGCTCATAGAAACCAAACTAAGTAGTGCTCATCTTAGTGGTGCCGACCTCACAGAAGCCAAACTAAGTAATGCTCATCTTAGTGGTGCCGACCTCATAGAAGCCAATCTCAGTAATA
>JGI1201J43222_100057_pt1 | contig 46183 bp, 30 predicted proteins | sample MastesBC008_FD_43222 | JGI IMG/M metagenome (IMG submission 43222) | reverse complement strand
TGGCGCTAAAGCGCTACTACAAACATATTTTTTCATAAGTAATTAGGCGGACATGATATCATACACTAAAAAACTTAATTCACAGAAACCTTAACCAAACATCGCAGCAGAAGAAAATTCTGAAGTGTCGCCAGTTTTACGGTTAGTGGCTGTCGCAGTAATTACTTGGTCCCTTGGAACAGTATCATCGCTTGCAAACTCAAAACTCGCATCGCCATTTCTGTCAGTTCTCACATTGACTGAACCCAGGAAATTCGCACCCTCGTCTGAACCCCCTGCGATGGGATTTGAGAAAAACTCAATTTTGTAAGAACTTCTAGATAAACTATTGAGTTTTCCAGTTAATTCTATACCATCATCACCACTCCCAATCGATTCAATAACTGGATTATTCTGAAGGTTATTTGCTCCAGTATCTATATCTCCAGTATCGTTTGGAGTAATACCATCTCTGGTCGAATCATTACTTAAGTCAATCCCTAATCCAGTGTTGTTATTTATTGAGTTACGTGAAATGGTATTACCACTTGAGGTGATATCAGCAATCAATACGCCAGCGCCACCGTTATTATAAATAAGGTTACCTTTACCAATTAAGGATTCATTACTCAGGAGAGAGGGAGTATTACCAAACAGTAGTTTTTGAGATTGGGAGCGTATAGGATAATTCTTAAATTTGTTCGGGATGGATGTGCTTGATTTGGTGTCGCCGATGATATTACCCGAAGCTCCATCAAAAATGATAATACCATCTTCAGCATTACCCATATTGAGAGTACCTGTAGCATCAGTACCAATGAAATTCGAGGAAACTAAGTTCTTAGCGGTACCCTCATCATTCATTTCAATCCCAGTTTCACCATTATTAGAAATAACATTACGGGTAATTATATTCTTGGAGGCTCCAGCATCAATATCAACACCGTCAGTACCATTTCCTAAGGCTTTAGTTCCAGTAGCATCAGTACCGATGTAGTTACCTGCAACTAAAATTTTTCTCGCACCGGTACCTTGAATCTCTACACCATCGCTGATATTACCCGAAATAATATTACTGATAACAAAATTGCGACCCGCTTCATCATCGATCGCTAAACCATCATCACCATTTCCTAAGGCTTTAGTTCCACTGATATCTGTACCGATGTAGTTATTGATAACTAGGTTATCCACCGTACCAGGATCAGCTATAGGTATACCATCATCTAAGTTTCCAGAAACAATATTACCCACAACAATGTTCTTAGAACTTCCATCTTTGATTTGAATCCCATCATCATTACCTAAGGCTTTAGTACCGGTGATATCTGTACCAATATAGTTACCTTTTACTTCATTGCGTCGCGTACCTTCACCACCAATGTCAACACCATCATCGATATTACCGGACATAAGGTTGCGATCGCGGAAATCTCCGGTACCAATTAAGTTTTTGGAAGCTCCTTCCTTAATTTTTACACCTTCATTTTCATTCCCTAGGGCGATGGTACCAGTTGCATCTGTACCAATATAGTTGTTCTTAAGTAAATTGTGCTTCGTCCCTCTACCAATCATTTTGATTCCGTTATCCTTATTACCCGAAATCAAGTTATCAGCAATATTATTCCGTGAAGCTCCTTCATTTAGACTAATACCATTGTCGTTACCCAAAGCAGCTTTACCTTGGATATCGGTACCGATATAATTTCCTTCTATCTGATTGTTTTTGGTTCCACGACCACTCAACGCAATACCGTCACCATCATTACCCAAAATGAGGTTACCATTTACTCCCAAGCTCTTGACGTTAGCAAGGCTAGTAGAAGTAACTGTATCTTTTAAGCCTCCACCAATGATATTATCAGAAGCTCCATTTTCAAGACTAATACCATTACCCTGATTACCGAGGTCTACAGTACCGGTTATATCAGTACCAATATAGTTACCAATAATTTTGTTATCATCAGAACCATTGAGGCTAATACCTGAACCACTGAAACTATGGATTGCTAATCCTCGAATAATACTACCACGACCACCGCGAGTAATAGTTAATCCATTAACATCAGTCCCTGCATTTACACCATTTAGTTCGATGCTCGGCATACCACCAAACTCAGATTGGCTAGTAGCATCAATAATAACTTTATCCGTAATATCAGGTAGAGCAGATGCAAGTTGGATAGTGTGGGATTCCATCCCTGGAATATCAAACAAAATATTATCCAAACCTGAGGATTGATTTGCTCCTAGGATTGCATCACGCAGAGAACCAGCACCAACATCATTGGTATTAGATACAGTAAATATTGTCATGACTTAAATACAACCTCTTTTGAATCACTTATGGGTAATATTTCTAGGATTGTTCCTTCTAGCCAAATTGCCATTCTGTAGGCTTATCGTCCATATCGCTAAATAGAGTTTCTGCCATTAATGGGGTTACTATAAATATTTTTGACAAGCTTGCAGATAAGATAGCTATCTATAAGAGCTTAAGCAAAGCTGAACTAGCTCAAAAAAGATTTTCCTTCTTTGAAGTTTAAAGGTCAAAAGTGACAAAGTTAGATAGAAAAAGTGACAAACTAGGGCTATATTAGCTTGATGCTTAAAATTGGGAATATGTTACGGAGAGAAGGAGAATTATGGAGAAATTGCAGCTTTATCTTGGTAAATATGGTGCTTAAGTTCAATTATCTGAGTTTATCTCTTGGTTTCTCATATCAGTTCTTTCATAATTAGCCACCTGTTTGCAAGACATGTTGGGGATTTGTTGTATATGTGAGGAGAGAATAATATGTCTCACGTATGTCAATCAGATAGTTTTAGAATAATTTGAATTAACACCTTTTCGTTAAATAAATTATTATTTCGTTTTTGTAAAAAATATTTGAATCGTGTAATTTAAAAATATTAAATGTACACAGTAATGAGTTTCTCACAACTTCATCACAGATATTTAACACAAGCAGACTGGAGGAGGAACAAGCACTTGTAATAAAATTTATAAATTTTTTTGAAAATTACGTAAAAGTGAAAAATCGCAAACAAGTATGTGTTAAAAATTAGACGATGTATTAAATTTAAATTAACAAGATTTATTTAAAAGCAGTATATAAGTTATTTTCCACAGTTACATATGATTTGTGTGATTCCCTTCAAGGGAGTCGCATCGAGTAACCGTAATATAGTCAGTGGGAAAAAAGATAACACAAAAGTAACAAATAACAACTATGTAGTTTAAATCGCTTGTTTGTAGAATTATAAATATGTAATATCCATAAAAGCTCACTAATTTTGATTTGAGAAAGTTGAGAATTGACTCCAATCATTAACAGTTCTTGATTGGGCTCACAAAATTACAGCGCAGCGCACCCATGGGAAACAACACCATTAATCCCAAACTAATAAACAAACAACACAATCAGAAGTAATATTTGCCGCAAAAAACCACCTACTTGTAAGGCTAACTCGGTGGCTTTTCCTGAACGTCAATAGTTAGTAATGCTAGCTAGAGTTAAGTTAAAAGGCGATATGAGATGTACTTAACACCATTAAAATTCTAGATAAGCAAATAAAAATCAAAGTTATCAATTAAATTATTATTCTTATTTCTAAAACATGGTTAAGAAAATTCTGATTTTGGCAGCAAATCCCAGAGGGGATCTCGAGTTAGACAAAGAAATACGTGATATCGAGGAAGCTCTGAAGGTTTCAGTTTATCGCGAGCAGTTTGACTTCAAAATCAAATTAGCTGTACGTGTCAAAGATCTGCAAAATGCAATATTGAAGGAGAAGCCCTGGATTGTTCACTTTTGTGGACATGGTAGCGGAAGTGAAGGACTAGTTTTAGAAAATGATTTAGGACAACAGCAGTTGGTGAGCACGGAAGCTTTAGCGGATTTATTTAGGCTTGTTGCTGATCGGGGGATAGAGTGTGTACTACTTAATGCTTGCTATTCCCAAATACAAGCCGAAGCAATTGGGAAATATATTAATTATGTTATTGGTATGCAGCAATCCATAAGAGATGATGCAGCTAGGGCTTTTACACGTGGTTTTTATGATGCACTTAATTTAGAAGAGACAATAGAATCTGCTTATAAGTTTGGCTGTCATCGCATTCAAGCCGAAATTGGTGGTCAACCGGGATTATTCGAACATTTGATTCCTGTATTACTTAAAAAAATCATTCCTGGCAAACCGATGGCAAGGTATGCCCTTGTAATTGCTGTAGGTGACTATCAAAGTCAACATTTAACTTCTATTTCCCAGTCAGCAACCGACGCTGAGGCGATTGCACAGATACTAGAAAAACATGGCAAATTTCAGGTAGAACGTCTACCAAAACGCCAAAATCAACAAACAAAGAGTTGGGAAGTAGTTGCAGAACCAGTTACCAAAGAACAGATTGTTCAAGCAATAAAAACCTTACTTAAGGAGCGTGCTGTTAAAAATGAAGCGTTAATTTATTTTACAGGACATGGCTTACAGATACTTGATGACTGGGATGAACAAACAGGATTTTTAGCAACTTCCAACTGTGAACTTGAATTCAGAGGTGAAAAATTAGTCAAACAGTCTAACGAGATACAACTTAAAGATCTAAATAATTATATTGAAAAATCAGATGTCGGACGTCTGGTGATGCTGTTGGATTGTTGTCATAGTGGTTCGTTTTTAAATCATCAGTTGTTGCACGAAACTTTTAAAAAAGCTTTCAGCAACCAGAAGGAATATTATTTGATAGCTGCTTATCCTCATAAGCATGGTGTTAAATACAATCCTCATCAGCAACATAGTATTTTCACTGATATCTTGCTTAAAGGATTGTCAGTCGGAAATATGAATAATAAAGGAGAAGTTACTTGTCAATCACTCTTAAAGTATTTTCGCAGTGAGGCGAGAGAAGTAGAAGTGCTGCAAATGGGTGGAGGGCGAACTATTAAGTTGGTTACTCATGAATATGAAATTATAAATCCCACAATGCATTTGAACAAGCACAATCCATATGTAGCACTTAAATCTTTTGATGACCAAAAGAAACAGTATTTTTATGGTCGCGAACAAGCAGTAAGAGCTTTATTAGATCGTCTCAATCAAAGTCGTTTTATTTCTGTAATTGGTGCTTCGGGATGTGGTAAATCATCGCTGGTGAAAGCAGGATTATTACCAAGAATACAAAGCGAACCCATTTTTGATAGTTATCAATGGGAAATAGAACAATTAATTCCTGGCGATCATCCTGTACAAACACTCATAAACAAGTTGACCCCCCTGCATCATCTCAATAAGCCATTTGTGTTATTTATCGATCAGTTTGAAGAGGTATTTACCCTTTGCAAAGATGATAAAGAACGTCGTGCATTCTTCCGTTTAATACAACAAGAGGCTACAAACGCTAGATCCCAAAGCAAACTAATTGTTGCTGTAAGGGGAGATTTTTTAGATCGGTGTGCAGAGTACTCTGAAATTGCTAACTTAATTAATCGTACTCAACCGACAACATATTTGGTAGAACCACTTTCTGCGGAAGAATTAAAAGCAGCAATTATCGAACCAGCAAGATTACATCAAGTGAAGTTTGAATCTGGTTTAGTGGAAGCAATGGTCGAAGATGTACTAAACCAACCAGGTGCTTTACCTCTACTGCAATATACATTGTGGCAATTATGGCATGAATGCATTGAAAGACCGGAAATACCCCAATCTCCTTTAAGTTGGAAACATTATCAGCAAATGGGTAAAGTTGGTGGAGCTTTGGACAGTCAAGCAGATTTACTTTACCAAAGTTTTGTTTCTCAAACCGATAGAGCTTTTGTGCAGCAGTTGTTTTTAGGATTGGTAGAGTTGGGAGAAGGGGAAACAGTGACACGTCGTCGTGTCACTAGAGATAGTTTGGTAGATATTGCTGATTCCGCCGAACGGTTAGATGAGATATTAGGAAAATTGACACAAGGTCGCCTAATTGTAGTGAGAAGTGAGAAAAAGGAAGAGGATGATTTTGAGAATTACGTAGAGGTCGCCCACGAAGCACTATTAACTAAATGGAAATCATTACAGTGTTGGATTGCCGATAGTCGAGAGGATATTCGTATCAGAAGTTGGTTTCGAGAGTATTTTCTTGCGTGGCGAGATAAATATAAAAAATCCGATGAAGCACTGCTGACAGGATTACGATTGAGTGATGTGATTGAGTGGGAGCAGAGAGGCAATTTCCAACTTTCTGATGAAGAGAAAGAGTTTATTGATAAAAGTCAGAAGAAGCGTGATCGTGAATTTCAAGATAAATTAAAGCAGGAAAAGAAATTAAGGGAAGTTGCTGAGAATCAAGCAAAAGCTGAGAAGGAGAAAGCTCAAGAAGCCGAAGCTAGAGCAAAAGTTCAGAAACAAAGAACTAGATTTGCAATTACAGCAGGAGTATTCATTTTCTTGAGTTTTGGTTTAGGATTATTAACTCAACAACTGGCAAAACAGAAAAGTGTACGTGAGGCTATTATTGCTACAGAAGCAGTTGAAAAATCAAAAATTTCGTTAGTAAAGAATAATCAACTTGAGGCATTGTTAGAGAGTGTTCAAGCACTTGAAACTCTCAAGAAATTTGGTTCAGACGAACCTAAATTACTCAAAAAATTAGAATCAGTAATTTATAGTACACACGAACGCAATCGATTAACAGATCATACAGCGGAAACTACAGGTGTTAACTTTCATCCTAAAGGTAAATTGGTTGTCACTGCTGGATCTGATAACAAAATAAAACTGTGGGATATAAAAAAGGGTCAGTTAGAAAAAAAATTTCCGGAGGAAGAAGGACATCAAGATGTCATTTGGAATGTCAAATTTAGCCCTAATGGTGAAATGATTGCTTCAAGTAGTTGGGATAAAAATGTCAAAATTTGGACTCGGAAAGGACAACTTTTACATACACTCACGGGAGATTCTGGTCATAAAAGTAGTGTCTATGGTATTAGTTTTAGCTCAGATAGTAGTCTTCTAGCCTCTTCAAGTCGAGATGGAACTATTAAAATCTGGGATACACAGACTGGTACTCTAAAAAAAACACTAACAAACCAAGAATTCCTCCAACAGCAAGATTATAGAGTTTACAGCGTAGATTTTCATCCTAAAAATAATAGTATACTTGCTTCCTCAGGTTATTTTGACGGTAATGTCAATATTTGGTACTTAGATGGTGACAGTAACCAAAGTTATACTCCTGTCGTTTTGCCTGAAAAACACGCAGACCAAGTTCGTGCAGTCAAATTTAGTCCTAATGGTCGTCTTCTTGCTTCTGCTGGGATGGGTGGAATGATAAAAATTTGGGATGTAGAAAATAGAAAATTATTTGCTACTATTGATACTCATTCAGAATATACTTACGGTATTGCTTTTAGCTCTGATAGTAGTATCATAGCAGCTGCGAATAAAGATGGAAGCATAAAACTTTGGAAATTAGATGAAGATGTGAATAATCACGGTAGAGCATTCAAAAATCCCTATAAAACTTTGAAGGGACATTCGGGTGCAGCTAATAGAGTTGGTTTATTTAGTACGAATAAAGACAAACTAATAATTGTTTCTAGTAGCGATGACAAAACTGTGAGAATTTGGGAAATTGATACAAGCAAGAAAAATAATTATAAATTAACAGATCTTGATAGTCTACTTGAGTATAGTTGCACAGCACTAAATAGCTACGGTTATTTAAAAACTAGCTCCAAACCTAAAATAGGTAAAATCTGTGATACTGTTTTGCCTTACATGATTAATCCCAAGTAAGTATTAGGAAATTTAACTTGCACATTTAATTTAACAAAAAATCTTGTAACACAAGTATATTTTCCGTTTTGTTGTGCAAATTAAAGGTATTTTAAGTTATAAATAGTCAATCTGAAAATCTATAACTTATGGTTTTTTAGAAAAATTAAATCTTGAGCTTCCGCTTTTTCGACAATGCATAAATAGTTTATTCTAACAATCAACTATTATCTCGTTTGAGGAGTTTTTGATTCATCAGGTTCACCAGAAGACAGATCTTCTAATTGTAAGCCAAAATAATCCGTATCAAACCACTCAGCTTTGAGCATTGACCACCAGTCAAAAGTAAGACCAGTAAGAACATAAATATAAGGAAGCCAACCATAACCTTCATCTCCCCATTCTTTTCCCCAAGAATTTCTAATCTTGAAAGCTCCTTTGGTATAAATTTTATTATCTTTGTCTTGGTAAATAAAATTATGGCCTTTAATAATTTTTATCTCCTTTTTATTCTCTTTGCTTTCTATATTAATTTGAATATAATTATTGTTTAAACATTGCAAATTTTGACTCTGTGAATATAGATCTATTTCTATTTTTTTATCATCATCATAACCAACTGCAACAACTGCATGATTATTTAATTGGCCTTCATCAGTATAAAACGATATATCTCCTTGATGTTGTTCGGAAAACTTCCTAGCTTCTTGAGAAAACTGAAATCCAAACATAGGAGGAAAACCAGTATAGATAAATATCTTGATACTATCAAGTAAATCTAATTTACTGTTTATGTTAGGATTGTCTAAACGAAAATAACTTTTTGCTTTATATTTCTGAGCAAGACTATATATAAAAGGAAGCGGATAAAAATCAGAAGTTTTATTATGAATAACATTTTCAGTACTATTTGTATTTTGTTGTTGTTTTTCTTGTTCTTCCCTTATCAAATCAGGGAAATATTTTTTTAGATTGTTATAAGGGAAATACTTTTCTGGTGGTACACCAAAAGTTATCATTGCCGACATAACTTCCCTAATAGATAAACCATCATTGTTATCACTAGCTTTCGAACTCAAATAAAATGCTACTACATATAGAAATAAGCTTGAGTAATCTTGATATCTTCCTGATGCTTTACGCTCAAAATATTCTAACAAAGAAACCGCTGCATGCGTTGTACATGAAGGTAATTCAGATTGTTCTTTAACCTTAGACCAGTTATTAAAATCTAAAAATTTTATATTAAAGTAATGGTTATTTTTATTTTCATTATCATCATGCCATTTTAATTGGTAAGGATAAAATATTTTTTCTAAAATTTTTCTCTTTATTTCTTTTGAATTATCAATGAAATATTTATCTACTATTTTTAATAGTTCTTCTTTTTCTCCTTTTGATTTTATTCTTAATAAATTCAAAATATCTTGATTTATAGTATCAATATTCAGAGGAACATTTAAAATAGTTTCAATAAAGTAATCATTGATTTTTTTTCTGAAAAAATTAATATTCTCAGAGCCTTCAATACCTTGATTAATATTATCTATAACTTGAATTAAGACTTCTTTTAATTTTGTTGATAAATCTAAAAAATTAATATTGAGTATTAGTTTATGATTTATTTCTGTATCAGGTACAATAGTTATTCGGAAATATTTATTTTTAATCTCGTCTTCTGGAAAAGATACTTTCCAGATATGAATATAATAAATTTGACCCTTGAATAAATTTTCTTTGTTTCCCCTGCAACCTAGATAAACATTTGATAAATTTTGTGTCTTTTCCTTAGAAGAATTAATGTCATGAATTGTATCTAGAGTTTTATCCTCTAGTTCACCATCAATATACAAATATAATGTGTAATCTCTTTTTACAAATACAACATGATGGAATTCTCCATCATCGATAGATTTTTTAGAAATTAATTGAGGTTGATTATAATTACCATCATAACGGCTACATACTACTTTACCAGATGTTTTTTCATATCTAATAGCAAATGGATATCCTTTTTTTATATTCCCATCCCATTTTTCTAAAATAGAAGCATATTTTTCATGCAAGTTTGTTTGTATTGAACTGGATTTAATCAATAATTCAATTGTAAATTCTTCGAATTTATGAAAGTTGACTTTCTGAATAATTTCTTCGTCAGATAATTCTATATATGCATTATTTCCATTAAAAGTCAGGGCTTTCGTTAATATATTTACTTGACCTGTATTATGAGATAATTGATGATTATTAGGTGATTTATGAAGTAGGAATTTAGTTGGTAAATGTAAATTTATTTTTGTTGTATCATCTGAGAATCTACTTGAAATAGAAGGTTTTAAAGGAACTAAAATTTCTTTCTGTGCTTGACTTATTTGATTAGGGTCAATTTGATAAATTTTTACTTCGTAATTTGTTGGTTCTCCCTCTTTATCTCGATTAGGCTGCCAAATACCAATCTTAATACCTTGCTGTTGTAACTTAGCAAGTTCTTCTTTCAACCTTTCAAGAGTGTCTACTACAATATAATCCCGATCATCAAAGTTATCTCGTCTGACACCAAATGTATAATCTGTCATAACAATCCTCCTAATTCAGACTTTTCGTTCTTCATCAAACTTTTGTGCTCACAAAAAATATTTATTAAAGAATAAGTAAAAATAAATACTACTTTACTAAAGCATGAATTAATTAATGCAATATATGTTAAATCAAAAAATCTTGTGTATTATGACACATGTACATGTTTATGCACAACATGTATTAATGTATTTTTTTATATCTATTTAATTAATAATTCAATTTAAGGTGAGAAATACATTGAGATGCTTTTTCTTAAAATCCCTTGGATATTAAGGATCTTGACACAAAATAAACCTATTCTTAAATTCAAGAGAATCCCAAAGACAATTTAAAAATACTTAAGTATTTAATCAAAAAAACAACAAAGATCTAGTGTAAAAAACGACAAGTGAATTAAGCAAAAAACTAGTATATATAAGATAATTCATTTGTGATTATCTACTTAGAGTATTTGTATCTGTACTGCTTTATCACTGACCCCTAACTCTCACTGACAGATGTAGGTTTTTCACAAATGGGTGATTAAGCATTTTGGTTAAGTACTAAAACTTCATATTAAAGTATTTGAATATACTAGTTGTCGTGAAAAATATTTCTCTTATGTGCATATTTCATGTCTTTTCATCCATGAAAGCCATTAAACATAAAAACCTACACTTGTGAGACTCTACATTACTCCAAAATCAAACAAAAATTTCTGCAACCCCAACTCCCCGGATAGAATAGTTAACAAACACTGTCCTATCCCTGACCCATGACATCTTCCCCAGAAACAGAAACACCCACATTAGAAACCGAAACCGACGATCCAACGGAAAAATACCTCGACGAATTACCCGGTGAAGTCGAAATGTCCCTATTCGACCACCTAGAAGAACTACGACAGCGGCTTTTTTACGCTCTGATTGCGGTTGCGATCGGTGCTATTACCTGTTTTATTTTTGTTCGACCAATTGTCCGAATTTTAGAAGTTCCAGCAGGAGATATTAAATTCCTCCAACTCGCACCGGGAGAATTTTTCTTTGTTTCCCTAAAGGTTGCAGGTTATAGCGGTTTACTGATTTCCACTCCCTTCATCCTCTACCAAATCGCCCAATTTGTCCTCCCCGGACTCACAAGACGGGAACGTCGTTTACTCGCACCAATTGTTTTAGGTTCCAGTATTTTATTTGTCGCTGGTTTATTCTTCGCTTATATTGCACTTATCCCTGCAGCTTTAAACTTCTTTATTAGTTACGGTGCAGATGTCGTTGAACAACAATGGTCAATTGAAAAATACTTTGAATTTATATTATTGTTATTATTCAGCACCGGTTTAGCATTTCAAGTCCCGATTATTCAATTACTTCTAGGAACTTTAGGAATTGTCTCATCCCAAAAAATGCTTTCGGGATGGCGTTACATCGTTTTTGGTTCTGTAATTGCAGGTGCAATTCTCACTCCTTCCACAGACCCGCTCACCCAAAGTTTACTTGCAGGCGCTGTAGTTACACTTTATATGGGTGGAATTATCATGGTCAAAATTTTTGGGAAGTGAGGTAACAGGGAATGGGGCTGTAATCCTATGATTTAATAAAGAATTTTCAAAACAATCAAAACAATAATTTATACCATTATTTAGTTTGTAGGGGCGCACCGACGTGCGCCCTATTTCCTATTTATTTATTGGAAATGCATTTTCTGTATTGGAAGTACATTGAAATATTTCCTAGAAAACAATCACAAATATTTCATCTTATAAATAATTGATGAGAATATCAAGAAAGTATTAAATGAAAGATAAATATAATTGATTTTATCTTCTTTTTCTTTGCTTCTTCTTATTCTTCTCATTATTTTTCTGAATATTCTGAAGATGGAATTGGTAATCACTTTTTTGAACACCTTTCCCAATAATTATAACTGCAGGAATCAGAAATACTAATAGGACTTCCCAAGGGGCTAATGTAATACTAATGAACAAACAAAAACCAGCAAAAGAAGCCCACACATACCGCATTTCATTGTATGCTTTGGTAAATAAATAAAGGGCTATAAGGGTCATTACAAGTGGAATCAGAAAGATAAACATTATGTTAGCTTTACTCTGAAATCACGACAAAATTCTTATTTGAAGGACAAAGTTAAACCTTGACCGAATAAACTTATTATTTTCTATTCAGGTATTCAGACCTAGAATGATTTACGTTATTGATGCTGACATCCGTCTACTCAGTAGTATAAGGCACACACCTATAGTGAAAAAATGATTTAAATTGATACTTTCATGCCCTGAATTTTGGATTGTTGGACTTGAATTTTTGGCTTTAAATTTTGGAATCTAATTTTCGATTGTTCGGTAAAAATCGAAATATTTTTCACTCTATGAATTTTAAAACAGAAAAGTGACAACTTTAGATAAAAAAAGTAATAAACATGGGACAAATCTTCGCTTTGACCAGTTCTTTCGCTGTGCATAACATCCTCAGATCTTGATGTCACACCTCTGCAAGCGATGTTTTTGTTCAAAAAGCACTCTATCAGAACAAGCTAATTCACGAAAAATTTTCTTAGCGTTTCTGTAGTTTTATTATTCTTAATAATCCGATTGAAAAAATCTAAAAAATATATGCTTAAATAGAACAAAAATACTATAAAAATATTGTTCAAAAATGACAAAACAACATAATATAAATGACGTCCAAGAACCAATTATTAACGCTCCTCCAGAAGTAAGGCAAATAATTGAGCGAGTATGGCAATTAGAAAAAAGCAGGTTAGATAAGAAGAGCCTCAGCCATATCAATGATGATATTTTAGCAATCGTCAAGGAAGCTGTGCAATGAAGCTGACTTCAATTAGATTGTGTAATTTTCGGTCATTTTACGGCAAAACTCCAGAAATTACCCTAGCCGTCGGAGATATCTGCAACACGACAATGATTCACGGGAATAATGGTGCGGGTAAAACTAGTTTACTCAATGCCTTTACTTGGGTATTATACGAGAAATTTAGTGCTGCCTTTGCATCTGTCGAACAACTAGTAAACAAACGCGCGATCGCAGAAGCTAAAACAGGAAATCCCATTGAATGTTGGGTAGAAATTTCTTGGGAGCATGAAGGTAAACGTTACCGGGTCAAGCGTCAGTGTCGTGCTTACAAAAATGAAACTGACTGTAATATTAGTAAGACTGAATTACTGATGCAGATATCAGGGGATGACGGACGCTGGTATTTTCCACCCCAACAACCAGAAGAGGTCATAGGGCAAATTTTACCTGCAAGTCTGCATCAATACTTCTTTTTTGATGGGGAACGTATTGAAGAGATAGTTCGTTCGGATAAAAAAGCGGAAATCGCTGAAGCAACTAAGATATTCTTGGGTGTGGAAGTGATTAATCGTTCTATCAGACATTTAGCCGAAGCGAAGAAAAGTTTAGAGAATGAGTTAAAAATAATTGGGAATTCAGAAGTTAGAAAGTTATTAAAAGAGCAAGGAAGAATTGAATTAGAAATTGAAAAGATAAAAAAACGTCAGACTGAAAGAATCCAAGAGTTAGATTATCAACAAACTTTTAAGAAAGATACTAGCGTAAGGTTACAAGAACTTAGTGCAGCCAAAGAATTACAGAGTAGAAGGGAAAATTTAGAAAAGCAAAAGATATATTATCAAAATCAACTGCGACAAACCAAAGAAGTTATCAAAAAAGCGATTTCTGGAAGGGGTTATAGTGTTTTATTACCGGAACTGACAGCAAAATTTCGCGAGATAGTCACACAATCCAAACAACGGGGCGATTTAAATTCGGGAATTTCGCGGGAATTTATTGATAATTTACTCAAATCTGGAAGTTGTATATGTGGTGCGGATTTATCTGCAGAAAATCATTCCTGTGAAAATGTCAGAACCTGGTTAAAAAAAGCTGGTTCCTCGTCAGTAGAAGAAATGACAATCCGCATGGGTTCCCAAGCAGATGAAATAGATAAACAAGGAATAATTTTTTGGGAAGATATTGATCGGGAACAAACCAGAATTACCCGATTAAGAAAAAATCTTTCAGAAATTGAAGCAGAGTTAGATAGCATTCAAGAAAAGTTGAGAAAAGACCCCAGTGAAGAGATTCGCAGCTTACAAAAACGCTTTGATGATATAGAAAAGCATATTACTGAATTAACCTTAGAACAAGGTGCAAATCAACAGCAGATTAATAATTATAATAAAGAATTAGAAGTTTTAACTAAACAAGTCGCTAAGCAAAAATTAAACGAAGAAAAACAAGCTTTAGCACAACGCCGGATTATTGCAACTCAGGATGCGATCGATAGATTAACCGAAGTCAAATTACGCCAAGAAAAACAATTTCGCTTGCAATTAGAAAAACGGGTAAAAGAAATTTTTAGCGAGATATCTTTTACCCCTTATATTCCCAAAATTAGCGAAAAATACGAACTCACCTTAGTGGAAAACACTGTAGGTTTAGAAATGCCCGTAGCAGCTTCCACAGGAGAAAACCAAATTTTAAGCTTATCATTTATTAGCAGCATAATCGACCGGGTGCGGGAATGGAGTGCGAAAAAAATGCTGATGTTAACGGACAGTAGCACTTTTCCTATAGTGATGGACTCACCCTTCGGTAGTTTAGATGAAGTTTATCGCCGACATATTGCCAAAATTGTTCCTTCTTTAGCAAATCAGTTAATAATATTAGTAACAAAAACTCAATGGCGTGGTGAAGTCGAAACAGAAATATCCCCAAGAATTGGGAAAGAATATGTATTGACCTATTATTCTTCAAAGCCCGACTGCGAACAGGATTATATTGAATTAGGTGGCGATCGCTATCCTTTGGTAAGACAGAGTCCCAACGAGTTTGAGTATACCGAGATTATCGAGGTAAATCGTGATGGTTAGTAGTTCTTCCACTCAGAATAAACTTACTCAAAATAAATTAGTAACAGATATTTGGGTGAAAGCAACCTGGGAAGAGTTTATTGAATTTGCAGACGATAAAAATGAGAAATTTGATGAAAAAGCCAAATTTTATTACCATGATGGCTACATGAGGAGTGAAATGTCACCAATCGGACCGCTTCATGCTAGACATAACTCAATTATTTCCAGCATCATCAAATTATTCGCAACTCTGAAAAATATCAGAATCGTGGAATTAAATAATGCTAGTTTTCGCAGTTCGGGTAGAAGTGAATTACAACCAGATTTGTCATATTACATCGGTTTGGAGTTTAAGTTACCGCCACGCAGTAATAAACCAATTAATTTAAATGAATTTCCCTCACCAACTCTAGTTGTAGAAATTGGTGCAACATCCATTAATGATGATTTGGGGATGAAAAGATTGCTTTACGAACAGTCGGGATCCCAGGAGTATTGGGTAGTTGATGCAAATGTAGATCGTGTAATTGCTTTTTCGATCGCCGATGGACGTAGCGGTCAGATTGATGAATCGGAAGTACTCAAAGGGTTAAAAATTGAATTAGTGGAAGAAGCATTGAAAAAAAGTCAAACGGAAGAAGATGGAGAAATCAACCGTTGGTTGTTAGATATATTTGGAAAATAAATAAGCCGCATAGAACTCTAGTATGGGAAGAAAGAAGATTTTCGACATTATTTGCGGCTTTCGGCTAAGATTGTTGCAAATTAAATGTTTGTGATATGGCTGAGACTGGTAGAATCAGGGTTGCAAAGGATAAGGCGGATCTAGTAAAAGCTTTGACTTGTGCAGATGGTGAAACGGGACCATTTCAAACTTTTGCTGATGCAATTGTATTTGCTGCTGCTTTGGGAGCGAAACATAATAAACGGGTCCCACTCGGTGAAATTTCTAAGCGGGAACCAGCACCTATCAGGTTAGAGTATTTCGCATCGATGGGACATGATTGGGTTTTAAAGTTGCTGGGAGTAACCGAAAGTAGAGATATCAAAGTACTTTCCCCCAATGAAGAAGAATATGTGACTCAACGCAATCATATTTTCGAAGAGTATGCTAATGGTGGTTTGGAAATATTACAGAAAGAATTGCGGGGAGCGGTTGATTACTCCGAGCGGATTTTGTTGATGTTGAGTATGGAAAGAAATAATGAAGAACAATCAGATGAAGAATTTGATTTGAGTAAGTTTTTATCGTGAGCTAACCATTACCAACTAACTTTTCACCTTTGAGCATTCTTCCTGCAGCTTCCAACAAAGCTTCTTCTAGATATGGTTTTGTAAAGTAACCGCTAGCACCTAAATCAATCGCCATTTGTCGATGTTTATCCGCACCCCTAGAAGTTAACATTGCAATGGGCAAATGATTGAGACCTTCATCTTTTTGAATTCGTGAAAGTAATTCTAAACCATCACAACGGGGCATTTCAATATCACAGAAAATGATATCGCAAGGTAAACCAGAACGTAATTTATCCCAAGCTTCTTGACCATCGCGAGCTTGTTCTACTCGGTAACCTGCTTTGCTAAATGTGAGTGAAAGTAATTCCCTAACTGTAATTGAGTCATCAACAATTAATACAGTCGGATCGACTTTTGTATCAGTAGTATCTGGGGGATGAGAAATCGTATTTTGTTCCCAAATACCTGTTATATTTTGTTTAGATGTTCGCCCTTCAAAGATATCAAGTATTTCTAAAACATCAGCGATCGCCATAATTCGACCATCCCCGAGTACGGTAGCACCAGCAACACCAAAAGGTTTAGGAGCTGGACCTTCAAATTGTTTAATTACAATTTCTTGTTCGCTAAGTACGCGATCGATTTGTAGAGCGATCATTTTGTTCGCCGAACGAACTATAATGATGGAAATCATATCATCATCACGATTTCCAGCATAAACGTTACCTCTACTGAGTTGACGATTATAAGTTAAAAGTTCTTTGAGAGGTTTAAATGGTAGTTTCACTCCACGCCATGAGATAAATTGCTTACCTTGGGAATCAGTTTGAATTTTTTTGACGGGTATATCTAAGGTATCTTCTACTCCATCCATAGGGAAAGCAATTCTTGCTCGTTCGGAAACGCAACAAAGGGCTTTACAAATACTTAGGGTTACTGGTAAACGAATGGTGAGGGAAGTTCCTTTACCGATGCTAGAATCAATACTAACTGTTCCCCGAATTTCACTAATTTCCGTACGAACTACATCCATTCCTACACCTCGACCTGCAAGATCGTCAGCTTGGTCCTTGGTACTAAAACCTGGTTCGAATAATAGTTCGTAAACATCCAGGGAAGACATTTTTTGGGCTTGTTGACTACTGACTAAACCTCGAGCTACGGCTTTTTCTTTAACTCGCTCGGGGTCAATACCTGCACCATCATCGCTTACAGAAATTACGGTTTGGTTACCCTGATATAATGCACAAACAGTAATAACCCCTATTGGTGATTTCCCCTTTGCTTCTCGTTCTTCTGGAGTTTCAATCCCGTGAGCGATCGCATTATTAAGCATATGAGTGAGGGGATTAGTCAGGTGTTCCAAAATCATTTTATCGATGAGGGTATCCTGACCTTCAATTACTAATTCAACTTGTTTCCCACATTTGATTGCGTTATCGCGTACCCCACGTTTGAGTCTATCGGTGGCTTCAGCAAAAGGTACCATTCGCGATCGCGTAAGTCCTTCCTGGAGTTGTGTAGTTACTTGTCGAAATTGACGCGCTACTCGTTCGGTTTCTTCAATTACAAATTCAATGTCACTCGATGACTCCCGTACCCGAACAATTAATTCAATCATCTCCTGAGACAAGGTATGGAAAGGAGTAAACCGATCCATTTCTAATTCATTTAAACCTCTGTCTCCGTCACTACTATCCAACAAACTTTTGTGACGACTTGCAAGTAATGATGCTTCTAAGAGCGAGCGTTCGTACAACTCCTGCATTCTCGAACCTACATCAGAGAGATAGTGTACCTGATGTAGTAAATTATCCAAGGATTGTCGCAAACGGTCTTGATCTTGTTCTAAAGTGTTACGATTAACTACCAACTCCCCAACCAAATTACTCATTTCATCGAGGTGCTTGACCGGTACTTTCATCAATTGTTCAAATCGAGCAACCCGACGAGTGGGAGAAATTTGACGACCTACAGTATTGCTTTTTTGAATTTTGCCTGAAGCTGGTATAGTGTTAACAACTTCATCTAATAATTTTTGTAAATCACTAAATTCATCTTCAATACTGGATAAGGTAGAATCTTTTTCTGAATTTGGTGTGTCGGATGTAGGTGTGTTTTGAGAATTATTTTGTAAATTATGTTTTTGAGGATCTGCGGTACTATTACTATTTGGTTCTTCCTTACCTAGTAATGTTTCTAAAGCAGCAAAATCTTCATTTTCAATGGCTGGAGTAGATGCTTTATTCTCATCTAATAATCCTTCTAACTCTGCAAATTCATCTATTGCATCTATGTTATTTATTTCATTCCCGTCTGTTTTATTTGAAGATGAGTTTTCTGTAGCATTTATCAACTCAGAGTTTACAACTTTAGAATCTACCTTTTTCTTCTCTAGAACTTCAGGATTTACAGTCTCAGGATTTACAGTTTCAGGATTTACAGTTTCAGGATTTATAGTTTCAGGATTTATAGCTTCAGGATTTACAGTTTCAGGATTTATAGCTTCAAGATTTATAGCTTCAGGATTTATAACTTCAGGATTTATAATTTGAGAATCTAATACTGCTGTATCTAAGACTTCAGGATGTTCTATTTCAGGACTTGCTATTTCAGAACTTAAAATTTCAGAACTTAAAATTTCAGAACTTAAAATTTCAGAACTTAAAATTTCAGGACTTTCTGCTTTAGAATCTACTTCATTAGAGTTTAATTGTGCGTTAAATTCTTCTAATTCATCTGATGAAAATAAATTATCGAGATTCTCGTATATTTCTAATTCTGCAGTGTCTGAATTAGAATCAAAACCTTGAATTAATTTTGCTTCAGCCCCAGGTAATTCTATACTTTTATTATCTTCGACTGGAACCCCAAATAAATCGTCAATTATATCTTGATTTATATGATGACTTGATTCTTGTTTAATAAAAGCAAATCCACCCGACAGTTTTCTCATTTCATCGGTGCTTAAATCTGTATAATCTTCAGAAATAGACACTTCAGATTCTGATATATCATTCAAATTTTCTGCATCAGAACCAGTAAATTCGGGAAATAATTCTAATTCTTCTGGTTGCTGCGAGACAGCGTGCACCTCCTGGGGTGGAAATTCTCCATCGTGGGATGGGGGAGAAATAATTTGCTCATTTGAAGGATGACCGAATAAATCATTAGTATCTTCGTCATAAAACATTAAAGCAAACTGTTCTTCGGAACCAAGATCCAGAGATAAATCCTCCAAGTCGAAGGTATCGTTACCTATATCCGAACTGAAAACGTTTTCCCGGTCTAAAGACAAATTTGCTTCCAATTCTTCTACAACATCTTCTTCAGTGGGAAGAACCATTTCTGAGTTCTGTAATTCTAGATGCTCATGTTCCCACCAATTATCATTGCTAGAAACAGCTAGATTTGGAGTTATTTCATTACTCTCATGATTAATTTCATCGAATATATTGCTATCTTCGTGATTTTCAGTCTGTGCGGTACTAGTTTCGTTATCCTCAAAGAATAAATTCTCTAATAGTAAACCTTCATCTGCTAATATTTTCTCAGAGTTTAAAGCTTCATAATTATGCTCATCAGTAGAAATTCTATTTTCTAGTAATTCAAAATTATCGCTCCCATCCAAAGTTAACTCTTCTAAATTCCCTGTTTGGGATTGGGATAATTCTAACTCTGCAATTGTTTCTGTTGGTGATGCTGTTGGTATTTCTGAATTTGATTCCAATTCTTCAGAATCGAAAGCCAGGGATAATAAACTCTCAATTTCTTCATCTACCTGTTCGCCGATTTCCCGGTCAAAATTGTTCTTAGTATCTTGAGATACGGTTTCCAATTCTCGATCTTTTGATGTTGAAGTGGAGTTAGTTATCCGATCCAAGCTTTGACCCGTGCTTCCCAATTCACTAGATGAAGTTTCTGATTGTTTCTCGTTGAAATCTTCTTCAAAAAAGTCATCACCAAATAGTTGTACTAAAGTTAAATCTTCTTTTTCATCCCGATTAGGAACTTCCACATTGCTACTATCATGTTCAAACAGAATATCTTTAATAAATTCGCTGTCAGTATCATGTTGCTGCTCTTCGTTGTTTTCAACTGCGAATTTATTGGTAGTAGCAGTATCAAGAATTTCTTCTTTTTCCCAAGTTTTTTCCAAGTCGGGAGTTTCACCTTCAAACAAATCTGCTAGGGTGTTTAATTCAGCTATTCCAACTTCAGGACATGGGGGTTCTGAACTATCAAGTTCGAGCTCATCTTCTTCATCATAAAATTGATCGAAATCAAATTGCAAAGAAAGTTCCGGAATACTGGTAACTCGATCTTGTGCTATTGGAAGATGCAAATTTTCCTGGAAATCTATCTTTGCATCGCTATCCAGATGATGATTATTTCCAACCTCAACTGCATTATCAAGATCGGTTTTCTCTGAAGTTCCAGTCCTTAAAGAATCTGTGTCAATTTCATTGACTTGTTCTGAGGTATCGAACTCTGCATCATGTACTATATCAGAAGTTAATTCTGGATTCTGCGTTTTTGTAGAAGGTACAGGTGTAGAATTTGATTGTGGAGAATTTATTTCTAATAAATCAATTTCTGGAACTGCAACCAAAGCTTCCAATTCTTGGGAAACGACTATTTCGTCATCTCTTCCAGCTACGGCTAACTCTAAAGATTGTTTAATTTGAGTGATAACAATTTTTGCTAAAACTAAATAGCTATTATCTGGATTTGCGATCGCGCCCTGGGCTGTCTCACATAACTTGCACCAGTTATGCAGATTCAAGACCTTACCAACGCTCAGCAATTCTTGGGTACAATTTTGTAGTTCTTGTCTGCTTTGGGATGTTACTTCCTGTTTGAATAACTGTAACATTACCCGTAGGGTTTGTAGCGTTTGGTTTTGCAAATTAACTAAACCATCACCTGTACTTGGTAAGGGAATGTTACTTTTTGTAGATGAGTTACTACCATCTCCATTGACACCTGTTGTCCCACTCTCACTTGAAACACCTCCTTCCTTAACCAATGAGTCAAGGTGTTCTTGTAACCACTTAAAAACAGGTTCTGCTTCCAACATTAGTTCTGAGGCTTTTTCCTCGGAAAGCCCAAAAGGTCCTTGAAGATGCTCTAAAAGAGATTTTAAAGTATCTGAGGCCCCAAGAAACAGAGATTCTAATTTTTGATCTACTTGAACTGGGTGTTCTTTAAGTAATTTAAAGCAATCTTCCAAACGGTGAGCCGTCCTTTGAATGCTACTCAGACCTAGCATCGCAGCTCCCCCTTTAATGGAATGAGCCGCCCGAAAAACTTCATTAATCGTTTCCGGGTCATTTAGGGTACCCTGAAGATTGAGCAAACCCTGTTCAATTGTATTTAAATGGTCTCTTGCTTCTTCAATGAAGTAACCTAAAATGCGCTGTTGTTGTTCTGGCAGCATAGTTAAAGCTCACAATTCATAAGTCATCGATGATACTGATTGTTCGGGGATAGTTGTAATTAGTTGTGATTTAAAATACTAACTATAGCTCAATTATTTGAACTTTTAGCTTTATTCACTTTACTTTGATTGGACAGTTTCTACACGGAAACGTTCCACAGATGAGATGAGATCGCGAGATACACCAACTAAATGCTGTAGAGCACCGGATACTCTTTGTGCTTCTTGGGAGGTTTCTTGTGCAGTTAACTCTACTGATTGCATTACATGGGCAACAGCTCGAGATGTGTCTGTTTGATTGACAGTATCAGCAGTAATAGAACGCACTAGGATATCGATACGCTTGGCTGTGTGGATAATATTTTCCAAGGAACGTTTAGCTTCTTCCGCCAATTTAGTACCTTTAATTACCTGTTGCGTACCTTCCTCCATTGCGGTCATCACAGAACCAGTTTCGCTTTGAATCTGTAAAACAATTTGTTCGATTTCTTTTAAAGATTTGGCAGATTTATCTGCTAACTGACGTACTTCATCAGCGACGATCGCAAAACCTCTACCAGCATCGCCCGCTCTTGCAGCTTCAATACTAGCATTAAGTGCGAGTAAATTTGTCCGAGAAGCAATTTGGGAAATCAAAGCCACAATTTTAGAAATCTCTTGGGAAGATTCAGCCAAGCGCTTAACTTTTCGAGTGGTTTCAGCAACTGTTTCCCGAATTTCTAGAATTCCAGCTACCGTATTTTCTACCGCTTCTCCACCTTTAAGAGCTGTATCGCTAGCATCACGAGCAACAGCTTCTGCTTCTCTTGCTGCTTCTGCTACCCGGTGGATGGAATCAGTCATCACCTGTACTGAATTAAGGGTACCGGCTAATTCTTCCGCTTGACGTAAAGCATCGCTAGATAATGCTCGAGCAAAGGTTTCCGAATTTGTCGCACCTTTAGTAACTTCTCGTGCTGCCACTTTAACTTGTTGGACAATATCGCGCAAATTTTGAATTGTTAAGTTAAAAGCATCTGCAACTGCTCCAAGTACGTCTGCTGTCACTTCAGCTTGCACTGTCAAATCTCCTCTAGCCGCTCCTTCCACATCGTCCAACAAACGAATTACTTGACGTTGTAGGTTTTCTTTGGCTTCTTCTTGTTCTTGGGCTTTGCGGGTGGCTTCATAGGTTGTTGTAAAGATGACCCGTGCCATTTCATTGAAACCGGTAGCTAATTGTCCCAGTTCATCTTCCGAATAAACTGTAGCTTGGACATTAAGATTACCTTGACGCACAGCGTTAAATTGATTTTGCAAGTCTTGAGTTGTCCGGCGAATTTGCCGCATTGTGAAGCTGCTCATAAAACCTGTAGTTGCAGCGCTAGAAATTCCTGCAGCTAAAGCCATCGCCCAACCTGTATTTCTGACTGATTCTCGTTGTTGAGGTGGGTTAAAGTTGGAAGCCAAATAGGTCACAGTAGCCACCACTATCATAGACACAGCACCCACAGCACCAGTAATTAGCCATTGTTTTTTCTTTAATGGGGCATTTTCTAAGGGAGCCAAAACTCCTTGCTCGACATTCACTTGTGGATCAACATGTTTGATGTCTGTCTGGGTAAAAATTGGAACTGCTTCTTGGGAAGAGTTAATACTAAATAGTTCGGCTTCGCTATCAGTCCCCCTGGGATCTTTAGATGACTTTTTATGACTTTTTTGTTCTAGTGGTTGACTGGAAGAAAAGTTGCTACCGGTATCTAAGTAACCAGAACTGGCTTGGGAATCGCCAAAACTAGAATCTCCAGGAGTGTCAAACCCAGGAATATTACCTAAATCATCAAACTCTTCAAAATCATCTAAAAATTCGATATTACTACTTTGAGGAATATCACTATCAGTTATCGCATTGCTATCTTCACTAGGATCTTGAGAAGCAAAAGCCGATTCAAACGCTTCTAGGTCGAAACTATTATTACCACCTAAATCAAAACTTTGCGATTGTTGTTCGTCAAGGTCAAAACTACTGAAGGAAGATGAAGTTTTTGATGGAGAATCATCTAATGAGATATTTTCTAAAGTTGATATTTCATCTTTAGCATCCACATCAGTGGTGCTTTCAAAATTATCTTCTAAAAGATTCTCATTATTATGAGAACTATTGTCCAAGGAAATATTCTCTGGGGGGTTATCATCTAAATTACTATTAGGGGAACTATTGTCTAGGGAAATATTATCTAAGGAATTATTATCTAAATTACTATTGTCAGAACTATCATCTAAAGAACGCTGATCTATAAGCGAACCTTGTACGTGTTCTGCTAGTTGTTCTTCTATTTTCGGAATAGTATTATTTGTAAATAAGGTATGATCTTCCGAATTATGACTACCAAATTGAATACTTTGATTATTTTCTATCTCAATCAATTCATTTTCTAAGATATCTGACTCTTCATTTGAATTATCATCGAACGATGATTCAAATTCTGCGAACGGCGAGTTATTTAAATCATCGGTTTCGTTATGAACTTCACCAGAAGATTTTTCCTCAGCCAAATCTTTTGAACCATAAGAAAAAATATCATTTGATTCTAAATCTTGATTATCTTTCAAAAAGGAAGGTATTTCTAAACTAACTGAATTATCTTCTTTATTCTCTGAGTTACTAGATTTAGATATATTCGGCTCAACACTAAAAGGATCTATAAAAATTTCATTTGCATTGTGGTCTGAATTTGAATTAGGCGTACTATCCAATTCCAGATCATTCATTACCATTTCAAAGGGATTCTTCACTTCCCCTTGGGATAGCGACAATTCACTCCAGGTATCCAAATTAAAACCACTATCAGCAAATTCCTCTGTATTCTCAATTTCTGAATTGTTATTTTCTTTAAAACTAGAGTTTAGATCTATTGAGACTTCAGAAACATTTGTAAAACTTCTTTCTGAAATATTTTCAGATAGATCTTCTGACATATTTTGAGATGTGTATTGAGATTGAGATTTAGAAATATTATCCAAACCTTCCTTAGCACAACTGATTACTTCCAAGTCTTCGGTTAAATCTAATACACTTTGATATTCAGCTTGTGCGATCTCATATTTATTTAACACATAGTAAATGTGACCTCTAAGTAAATGAGTGTTTGGGTCATCTGGTAAATTTTCTGCTACCTCATCAATTAAAGCAACTGCCTGGTTGTAGTCTTTTTGAACATAAGCTTTACAAGCTTGTTGATACTTATCAAAATAAGGGTTTATACTTGCTGTCATTTCCTATTTCCTCCCTCCCAAGTTTATCCAGCCAAAATTACTCCAGCTTAAACTCATCCGACCCACCTTGCGCTTCTTAAAATTGCTGTTTGATCCAGTAATTTCAAAGAATTACCTTTTTGAGAGTCCAGTACCCACTCTGCCCGCAAAAAAGGAGCCATTATATCAGGTACATTATTCGGTGCGACTGAGTTCTGAATATCTAGCCAATCCATCCCACCAATTCCCTCTACAGCTAAACCCACAATCGTATCTTGCTCTTCAATTGCAATTACTGAGATTTCAGCGCGATCGGTATTTAATGGGGTTACTTCCCCAAGGAATTGACCCAAGTCCGCGACCCAAATCACTCGACCTCGTAAGTTTAGAGTACCCAGCAACAATGGAGAAGCATTAGGGATCGGTGTGATTCTATCAGGAGAAAGTTCGATCACCTCCTTAATACCGGTTGCAAGCAAGGCAAACTCCTGATGCGAAGGAATATAAAAGCGTAAATGTAACTCACCTTCAGGGCTTTCTACCTGCAATTCCGGACTAAAATCATCTTCTTGTACGCCCCCACCACCTAAAAAGTCCGGTTTCATAACCATATTGCTTTCATCCTTATCCTCGCAGTAGTTGTTTGACTGTTCCTACCAATTCTGTGGGTTGAAAAGGTTTAGCGATATAAGCGTCTGCACCTTGCTTCATTCCCCAATACCGGTCAAATTCTTCGCCTTTAGAAGAACACATAACAACGGGAACATTCTGAGTTTTTGGATCTGACTTTAGGCGACGACAAACTTCGTAACCATTCATCCTGGGCATTACAATATCCAAAACTACTAAATCCGGACGAGTCGCTTGTATAGTCTCAAGTGCTTCCATCCCGTCACTAGCATGGCTAACACTTAAACCACTGGCTTTCAGGAGGTCTGTAATCATCTCCCTTTGCGCAAGACTGTCTTCAACAATCAAAATTGTATTCATAAATGCCTACCTCCTGACGTAGACTTCCCCAGGATGGAACGTTCCCTGATTTCCCCGCATTTTTTTAACATTTAATGTATTAATTAGTACTATCTATGATTTACTAGATAATTGCTAATTGCAATTATGAGATGAAGTTTTAGTTATGTTGATAATATTTTTTACCCTACATTTTATAAAAATAACAAGTATTATGTTTTTTTTATTACTTTAACCTTGACTGGTTCTAGGCTAATTACTTGAAAGCTGGTTGGCTTTGCAGGTATTTATCCACCAGAACGAGTAACTCATTATTCTGAAAAGGCTTGCTTAAATAATCTGTTGCTCCAACCATTTTGGCTCTTATGCGATCAATAAATTTGCACGAAGTACCCAGGATAATAATTGGAACTTTACGAAAAGTGCTTGAGTTGCGTAACATCGCACAAATTTCCCATCCATCTAAGTCTGACATGGTAAAAGCACAAAAAATTAAATCGGGTTTAATGTTGAAAATTTGACCTATTGCTTCTAGGGGACTAGTTATCGCGATTGCATCATAACCTCCTGCGTGCAGGGTGGACTCAATACTTTTTACAGTAGTTACTGCATCATCAATACAAATAATCCGATTCTTTCGATTCGGCTGGGACTGTATAGAAAGTTTTCTAGTATTTGAATATACCATTCTTACTAAATTATCTTGCATGTAAGGATAAATTGCCTTAGCTACAGTCACAGTATCTTTATTGAGACAGCGAGCTAGTTGACGTAAGGAGGTTTGACCATTAGCCCAATGCTTTAATTTGTTAACGGTTGGTTGGGGAAGATTAGAACTTAGTTTTTCAATATCGGTGAGTATTGGAAATTGCCTGGGAGATTGGATGTACGGGTATAATTTTTTCCAGTCTAGTGTTTGTTGACTAATTTCACTTGTAAGGGAAGAAATTTCAAAAGTTGTTACTTGGGGTTCCAAAACTAAAGCATTACAAAATGAAAAGCTACCTTGATGTAAAGAAAACAAATCAAACAAAACATCGGACACCAGACTGTAAATAATATTTCTGGCTTGATTGGGTGTAATAATTTTTTGTTCTAGGAGCGCCCACAGGTATCCGTACTCTGGAATAACAGAAGATGATAAGGAAGCTAACTCGATGCAATTTTGCCAATCCTTAACGCGGTAGTAGCGCAAATAATCATCAATTTTGGATGTATCACTTTCTCCTTCAACAGCGTAGATAATTTGACCGCTATCAAAAAATATTAACCATTGGGATTTTTCTTCTTGTCTTTGGTTGTAAGGGTTTATTTTCCCAGCGTTATTATCAGTTTCAACCCATAGAAATCCACTGCGTTGACCAAGTTCGATCAGTTCTAAAAGGCTACGAATATCTATTTCATTTAAATTTCCCTGCATTTATTTCATCGAAAACTAATTTAATTAAAATTACTTACAAGTAAGACTGTTCAAACTTGGTAAGATTGACACAGGCACATCTGAAGTTGATTTTTGTTTAAGCCTAATAAACATAACCTCAACTTATAAAAATTGGCAGAGTGATTTACCCCAGATTACCAGTAATTTGGAGTAAATTGCCAAGTAATAATGGCTCCTAAAAATCATAAACAGTGGTATTTATTTTTTATATAATATTTTGTGCCAATTTTACTTCAATCCTATTTTCTTTCTATTTATTAGTGTAATTCAACACTAAGAACTCGCAATTCATAATAAATTAATAATATAAAACTGAGTGATAACACGGTGGCCCAGTGGGCTAATAACAAGACAGAATATAGTGAATTAATAGGTGTATTTTATTTGTAGTCCAGCCTAGTATTCTTGCATGAGAAACACATATTAGGGTTTGTACAAGCATCCCAATAAAAATAATTTTTGAAAGAGAATCAAATTTCAAAAACCTTATTGTTATGTTCAAGCAATGTAAACTCTAAAATATATTTTGTCTGTTTTGCTTTTATCAACTTGAATCAAGCAAGACAATCGAAGGAATTAAAAGAAGATATATACAGCAATAAAACAATTAGGGCTTACGCATCAAAGGAAAGTAAAGAATCCGTAACTCAAAATTTGCGATTCTGAACTCTTTGTATACTTCCATATTCAATTGGAAGATTCGCGTAAGTCCTGATGAGTTAAGTGCTTTACCAAAAACTACAGGAATAAAAAGTGTGTTGTATTTAGCAGAGGTACAAAAACAAAAAGGTGGTTTACTCGGTAGCAGTTCCAAAACAGGATTAAAGCTACTTGCTTGTCAACGCAAAGATCAAAGTTGGGCAACTGTTTCAGAAGAAACTATCGGAGCTGAGGAAGCAAGCAAATTAAATGATGGTGTTCTTGTCCTGGTAGAAATTAATTCTAGCCATCAAGTACAGCGAATTCAGGAAGCTGGACATCCATTGGTGAACATCTTGCAGAATTTTTCCCGACAATTGGAAAAGTTCAAAAATAAAGAGCAAGAAATAGATCAATGGAAAGAGTCTCTAACATTTCAAGCACAAGAGTTTAACCGTCGAGAAATGGAGATGGAAACGCGCTTAGAAGAGCTTCAGCATCTCGAAGAAGAACAACAGCAGTTTGATACTCAGCGTGAAGAAATTCAAAATCTGCAAGCAGAAATTGAACGTAACCGCGAGGAATTGGAAGGAGCTTGGGAACATCTACGGGGCGAACAACGGTTAATAGAGGAGTATAAATCTGGAATTAAACAGCAACCAGTTCTAGATCGAGATAAATCGCAGTTACTTGCAGATTTACTTGAGCGGATGTCAAATCCTAGTACTCCGACTGAAGCACTAGGAAGTTATCTGCAACAAGCATTTGAAATTGTTGATAGCCAGCAAGCTGTCTTACATCCTTACTTGGAGCAGTTAGAACAACAACAAAATGAAATTAATCTTTCTCAAACTGAGGTAGATGAATTATCACAAAGATTAACTGAACATCAAAATCAGTGGGAGCAGGTTAAAAACGATCTGGATAATAAGCGATCGCAATTGCAGATCGAAACAGCAATCTTAGAAACTAAACAGGAAAAAGTTCAAATACTTCGAGAACAATTGCAACGTTCGGAAGAGTTACATACACAGCTTGAACCTTTGCTTGCAACTGGGAATACGGTTCTCAATGGAAACATAGATATTAAAGCCTTGGAAAATATGTCCTTGGAGGAACTGCAACAAACAGTTAGGGAATTAGAGGACAAACTGAAAATTGATTCTAGCTTTGTTGAAGAACAAGAACAAGAATTAAATTATAAACAGGAAACAATCACAGAATTAGAACAAAAAATTGCTCAAGCAACAGATGAAGAGCGTTCGGGTTTAGAAACAGAACTTCAAGATGAAAAAGATAGTTACCAGATGTTGAATGAAACTTTGGTGGGACAACGCCGTAGTTTATTAGAACGTCGATCTCTATTGGAAAAACATCAAGTTGTATTAGATCGCAGACAGGGCAATACAAACGGTAATGATACAACAGATAATACTGTTGATTTGACACCTATTCTTACAGAATTGAAAGCTCATCAACAACAGCACTCAGAAAATATAAAAAATTTAGAATCTGAAATTGAGCAGATTCTTTCTAGTATTAAAGAATTAGAAAATATTGTTGACTCTCTCACCCAAGAACAAGAAAGTAAGCGTCAAGAGATCCAAACAATTAAAGAAAACTTACTTTCTTTACGGACTAAAACTGCTGAATCTTCTGGTAGGTTTAATATCTCTCAGCAGGTATTATCACCAATACAAGATTACCTGAATAATTTACGCGAACAGTTACAAGGAATTGGCAATACATTAGGGGAAGCCCAAGAATTAGGAGATGCTAAACTACAGGCAATTGCTGAAATGCGCCAAATAATAGATAGCTTATTGGTTGAACCAGAACTGGTTGCATCATAAAAAAGGGGACGGAAAACGGGAGCAAATTAAAACTCGAAAATAATTCGATCACCTTCTACTTTAGCTATTTTCCCACCTGGAAATGGATCGGTTTGAGAACGATTTGGTGCTTGAATCAAGCTAGTGAGTTTTTCAATATGTTCAAAAGAAGGAGCGCAAGGCATTATTTGTTGTAATATTTGGCGCATTACCCTTCGTTGCAACGCGAGGGGTACATTTTTTAATATGTGGCGATTTACCTGAAAAATATCTGAATTGTCTCGAATAATTACTTGTTCTTGTAATTTTCTAGCTGTTTCCTCTAAATATTCTACTTCAGCTTGCAAGAGTTCTGCTGTTTGAAAAAGTGCGGACTCAACTTGTGGGTTGAAGTTTTCTTTTAAATAGGGTACTAATTCTTGTCTAATTTGGTTGCGAGCATATTTTAAATCTTGATTGGTTGAATCTTCCCATACTTCTAATTGCAAGTCTTGGCAAAATTTTCCTGTTTGAGTGCGGGTAATTTCTAAAAGCGGGCGAACTAGCATAATATCCCCATCCAGAACACGCTTCCAATTCAAAGCTTGTAAACCATCTGCACCGGAACCTCGCATCAAATTATAAAGTAAAGTTTCGGCGCGATCGCTGGCGGTATGTCCAGTAACGATGCAGTTATAACTATTTTCTCGAGCGATATCAGCTAAAACTTGATAGCGCCAATTTCTTGCTTTCGCTTCACTATTTATACTTAAATCTTCACTAGCTGTTTGCAAATAAAAAGTAATTTCCCAACTTCGGGCTAAATTAGCTACGTGTTGAGCATTCGCTTTTGAATCGCTACGCCAGCGATGGTCACAATGTGCAATACCTAAGTGCCAATCCCATTTCGATTGTAAATCTAAGAGTAATTTAATTAAACACAGGGAATCTTGTCCGCCAGAAACTGCAACTAGTATCCTTTGCTTAGGTTCTAATAAGTGACGGGCGCGGATCGTACGATGTATTTTGGCGTGGAAAGAAGTCCAAGAAAAAACGGAAGACATTTATCAGTTATCAATTAACAGTTATCAGTATTATTTGCTATTTTCTATTTTGTATATCTCAAAGATACTTTCAGAAATTAAAATGCATTAGTGCAGCACGAATGTCAGGTCATCATGTTGCGTCTCTACGGGATTTATCTGTTTGCAAATCGATTAAGATTACTATGTATAAGTACTAAGCTGATGATAAAACCCAAATTATTCTTACTAACTCTGCTATCAATATTTATGGTGGTATTTATTTCCATCATTTTAAACAATAATTCTTTACAAGCAGCTTCGTTAGTTGGTAAAGAAACCTTAACAATGATTACCTCTCCTGACTATCCCCCCTACGAGTTTTACGATACCAGGAAAGGCAAACGCCAAATTGTTGGTTTTGATATTGATATTGCAAACTATATTGCTGCTGAATTAGGATTTACTCTCAAGGTTACAGAAGCTGATTTCAATGGTTTAATTCCAGCACTACAAGCTAATCGTGCAGACTTTGTCATGGCTGGGATGACTCCAACTCCTCAACGCCGTCAAAATGTAGATTTTTCCATCGTTTATTATGAGGCAAAAGATACGATAGTCAGTCCTATAGACAGTAAGATTACAGATACACAAGATTTATCAGGTAAAAAGATCGGGGTTCAATTAGGGACCATTCAGGAAGAAAATGCGAAGAAAATAGCTGCTAAAGTACCCGGTATTCAAATAAAGCGACTCAACAGAGTACCCGAAATAATTCAGGAAATAAAATCTGGGCGTATTGATGCTGCAATTATTGAAGATAACGTAGCTCGAGGTTCGATACAAGTCAATCCAAGTTTACAATTAAATGTTATTCCTTCTGTTGAAGGTGCTTCAGGTTCTGCAATTGCTTTTCCTAAGGGTTCTTCTTTAGTGAAACCATTTAACAAGGTTTTACAACAGATGAAAGATAATGGTGAGTTGGAGAAATTAGCAAAAAAGTGGTTCGCTCAGAGCGTCGCAAAAGATGCAACATCTACAACAACAGAAGATCCTCAAAAAACTCTAAATTTAGATTTTAGAAGAATTATTCCAGAAATTCCTTTTATCCTCCAGGGTATTCCCACCACATTATTGTTTACTTTTTTATCAGTTTTTCTGGGTTTAATTTGGGGTACCTTACTTTCGCTATTAAAAATTTCTAGAATCAAATTTCTAACTTGGTTTGCAAATGCTTACACTTCTATTTTTCGAGGTACACCTCTACTTTTGCAATTATCCTTAATTTATTTTGCCACACCCCAACTTACGGGTTACGACATTTCAGCTTTGCAAGCAGGCGTCTTTAGTTTTACCCTCAATTCTGGAGCATACATGTCAGAAACTATCCGGGGTGGAATTCAGGCTGTAGATAAGGGACAAACAGAAGCAGCAATTTCCATGGGTATACCTTACCCAATGATGATGGTAGACATTATATTTCCCCAGGCTTTAAAAAATATTTTGCCAGCTTTGGTTAATGAAACAATTGGTTTATTAAAAGATTCCTCTTTAGTTGCAACTATTGGTGTTGTAGAAATTTTACGTAGCGCTCAAATTGTCGGAGCAAATAAATATATATATTTTGAACCCTTGCTATTTGCAGGATCAATTTATTATCTTTTAGTTATGGGTTTGACCTTCGCTGCTTCGGCTTTGGAAAAAAGATTAAGACAAAGTGAATAGAAATTTATCAATTTAGGGATTTAGGAATTTAGGAATTTAGAATTCAATTAGCCTGACTCAAAAGATAAAATCAGAATAAAACAAAAAATATCCCTATCTACGAGTGATAGGGATACATGATAATTTAGTGCTTATTTGGTTCCCGAACGTATAAATAATGTAGATGCGGTTGCAATAAGTATGCAATATACCCTTTTTTAATAAAATGCTAAGCAATTAATTATTTGGGAAAAGAATCAGCAAAACTCGTTCAACAAGCTTCGTTCTGAATTATGTGTGATAATTAATGTTTATCGCCAGAAGTTTGACCAACTTTCTCCAATTGAGGTAATAAACCAGCATCAGCGATACCATCAAAATCGTTATCAATGCCGAAATTAACTCCAATACTGGAAAATTGATTAGAAATCGCTAAGTTATCACTTGCACTACTACCCGGTACAGTTTCAAAATTGATAAAAGAAGATGCTTGAGCCTCTTTCATGGTTGCTATAGACAAAGTTGCTAAACTAGCTGCAACAAGACCGATTTTAGTAAAAGTTTTTGCTATTTTAATTACAGTCATCTCTTCTCTTCTCTTATTTTCTTCTTTATTAAGAAACACTTTCGTTTCTTATCCACACTAATCATATTAAAATTATTCACTTCTGATTGGGTTAAGAACTTTTGAATATTAAATATATTTTGGGTGAATTAAACTTATATTTTTTGGTTTAATGAACAGAGGAAATACTGAGAATAGTCATGAAATTTAAAAGATAAAAGTTATGGAGAAATCTTTTATACTTGAGCCTCCTATTATGCAAAAATCCGTAAAAATACTAATTTTAAATTGTATATCTTACTATAAAAAATCTGGATTTAAATTTGAATAAATTTATAAATAATTCCAAATTGAAACTACGGAAAAAGTAAAATAAGTAAGAAAATAAATTCAAGCTAAAGTGAATTATATTTTAGTATTTACTTACCGACGGTCGATTAATCATGAACAAAATAATCATAAAAACCGAAAATCTAAGTAAATCCTTTGGGAAAATCGAAGTTTTGAAAAGTATTTCTACAGAAATTTACCAAGGTGAAGTAGTAGCAATTCTCGGTGCGAGTGGTTCCGGAAAATCTACTTTTTTGCGCTGCATCAATTTATTGGAGCGTCCAAGCACAGGAAAAGTTTATTTTCACGATCAAGAAATTACCCATCCTAAAGCCAATATTGCCAAAATTCGTCAGCACTTAGTGATGGTATTTCAACACTTTAATTTATTTCCCCATATGACAACATTAGAAAATATCACCTATGCACCAATCAAAGTGAAAAGAGTAGAGAGACATCAAGCAAAACTTAAAGGGATGAAACTCTTAGAAAGAGTGGGATTAACGGAAAAAGCTAATGTTTATCCCGCGAAACTATCAGGTGGACAAAAGCAAAGGGTAGCGATCGCCAGAGCTCTAGCAATGGAACCAGAAGTGATCCTATTTGACGAACCAACTTCTGCTTTGGATCCAGAAATGGTTAAGGATGTCTTAGAAGCGATTCAAAGTTTAGCTGAAACTGGAATCACAATGGCGATCGTGACTCATGAGATGGGTTTTGCAAGAGAAGTCGCTAGTCGAATTATGTTTCTAGACCGAGGTGTTTTGGCTGAAGATAGTTCACCACAGGAATTTTTTCACTCTCCAAAGTGCGAACGCGCCCAACAGTTTTTGAATAAAATGCTTTAGTATTTAATATTTGGTCTTAGTAAGGAAGAAATTTAGATTAGTAATAAATTTATTTTTATAATGCCAATTTTAAAAGTTCATATACAAAGTACACAAATGACCTAAGCACTTTTCCATCACAATAAAAACTCTATAAACGTTTTACTTAATGCTCCAAACAGAAGTTTAACCTACTCTAGTTCCTCAAGTTACTTTGCAAAGCCAGACAACTAAATCACCAACATGGAGTGGAATTTCCTGACCTAGTGTTTGAATATAAATCAGACCATGCCCACATTCTACATTCTTAATCGGATACCAGGTATTTCTGGTTCGAATCAGCATTTCTAAAGGAATTCCTCCCTTAAGTATTTTTTGACGATATTTCCACCAAGAACGCCACAAAAGCACTGCTTTAGTACAATTACCTTCATAGCCCTTGGGTAGTTGAACGTATTGATATTGGTAGAATCTCTTGTTATCCATTTTACCAAAGAGAAGATAATTGCGAGCTACCAAAACTTGATTAATAGATTCCCAATACAATGTACCTTCTTTTAGGCGAAAGACAGGTAATTTATCACTAAGCTTGAATGTAAGTAACAGACCTTCACCTTTAGAAGATAACTGATTGCTATCGTATATTGTTTCAGCCCGCAAGTTTGGGTTTGAAAGTAATACTTCTTTTCCCTCAATTGAGTTTTTTATGAATGCTTGAATTAATTCTAAATCTGATAACACCTTATTTTTCTGCTTACTGTGCTGTGTCCCTTAGATTTAGACTACCCACTTTAAACAAATAATTATCTAGTATAGTAATAAGTAATATTTTTAACTTCTATATGAGCTTATTTCATTTACAAGTATGATAATTCATCCATAGTGTTCGAGATCGTCTTTTGTGCTGAAATTATGACATTTCTCCTCAGAGTTGCTCGATTGAGAAATTCAACCCAAGCAAGTATAACAGTTTACTCATAACTTTCCATTTCGTTGGGAGAAAACCACCATTTTTCACAAAACTATCAATTAGATTTTGCTCAAATCTACTTTTCGCACCCAATGGGTGACGCAGAATGTGTCCAATATCGGCGAGAGTTGAACCGCTGTAAGCAAACTCCCAATCTAATATTCCACTTACCATCCATCCTTTTTGAGTTAAACGCATTAGAATATTTGAAGCACCGTAGTCAGAATCAACTAAACAAGGGGCGTGAGTATTAATTTCATCTAAAAGTCTAAATTTACGAGCGCTTCAGACCTTTCCCAAGTATCTCTCATATTTAAATCAGACATATTCAAACCAGAAGTAAATGGGTAAAACCCATGTTTGAACTGCACAGACTATCTATAATTTGTTTAAAAAATATCATTTACGATATTGATTTGTACTTTATTACATCATATTATTTGACCTTAAAAGTAATGAAATAAAGCACTTGTATTAGAAACTATTCAGCTAGCAACCTTAATTAATAGCTGTAAACACTTAACAGCTACGAGTCAAATAAATTACAGTTTAAAAATTACTGCAGATTCAGTAGTGAAAATATTACGTAATATTACAAAAATGGCGTAATATTTTATTTACTACCCGCGTTCTTGGGCTAAACTTTTTTACTGGGAATCTCTGCATGAGTCAAATTGTATGGATTGCAAGACATGCTAATCGTCTAGATTTTGTAAACCCTGATTGGTTTCTTACTGCCGAAAGGCGTTACGACCCTCCATTATCAAATGATGGTTTTGTACAAGCAAGTCAGTTAGCTCAACGTCTGAAAAGAGAAAAAATTTCTCATATTTTTGCTTCGCCATTTTTGCGCACTGTGCAAACAGCCCATGCAGTCGCAGAAGTATTGGATTTACCAATTTACTTGGAAACTGGTTTGAGTGAATGGTTAAATCCCGACTGGATGACGGAGGAACCGAAAAAACATTCTTTGGCTGAATTATTCAAATTGTTTCCTAGAATTGATATCAGTTATACACCTCGGATTGCTGCAAAATATCCAGAAACAAAGCATCAGGTCAGACAACGTTCCGGACAAACGGCGAGATGTTTGGTGCAAGAGTGTTCCCCAGATAATATTTTGATGGTAGCTCACGGTGCTTCAGTCTTGGGAGCTGCTATGGGTTTAGTCGGAGATATTGCGATCTCTGAAGTTAAAGCTTCATTGTGTTCTTTAGTGAAAGTTGTGCGTCAAGAAGGCCAATGGCTGCTAGAACTAAAAGGAGATACTTCCCATTTAACTAATGTTGAGGAAGTGGTTAGATTTAATTAGTAAAAGCAGCAATGACTTTATTATTGGCAGGAGATACTGGCGGTACAAAAACCATTTTGCGATTGGTGGAGGTTTCCCCAGATTTTAAATTAAAGACAATTTATGAGGAACGCTACCCCAGTCAAGATTTCCCAGATTTGGTTCCGATGGTTAAACAGTTTATAGCCGAAGCTGGTAAATCAACAGCACAAGAAGTGACACCTGAAAAGGCTTGTTTTGCAATCGCTGGCCCTGTAACTAATAATACGGCTAAGTTAACTAATTTGGCTTGGTTTTTAGATGGGGAACGATTGCAGGAAGATTTGGGTATAGCACGTGTTTCACTAATCAATGATTTTGCTGCTGTTGGTTACGGAATTTTAGGTTTAACAAAGGAAGATGTATTTACTTTGCAAGCAGGGAAACCAAATCCGGAAGCACCTGTTGGTATTATTGGTGCAGGTACGGGATTGGGACAAGGCTTTTTAGTTAAACAAGGAGATATCTATCAAGTTTTTGCTTCGGAAGGGGGACATTCAGATTTTGCTCCCCGTAACGAATTGGAATTCCAACTGTTGAAATATCTGATGGATAAACATGATATTCAACGGGTATCGGTGGAAAGAGTGGTTTCTGGTTTGGGGATCGCTGCTATCTACCAATTTTTACGCGATCGGCGCAGCCGCGTGGCTGATCGCAAAATGCAGCGGGAATCTCCGGATATTGCTCAAATGATTCGAAGTTGGGAAGAACAAGCCGGACAAACGGAAAAAAGTGTCGATCCTGGAGCAGTAATTGGTACTGCAGCTTTAGAAAAGCGCGATCGGATTTCTGAACAAACCATGCAGATATTTATTGAAGCTTATGGAGCCGAAGCAGGAAATTTAGCATTAAAGCTTCTACCCCATGGTGGTTTGTATGTTGCTGGTGGGATCGCACCTAAAATACTTCCTTTGTTACAAGAAGGTAGCTTTTTATTAAACTTCACTCAAAAAGGTAGGATGCGCAGCATTCTCACAGAGATACCCGTGCATATTATTCTTAACTCACAGGTGGGATTAATCGGTGCGGCGATTTCTGCAGCTAGGTTGTAAACAATTTATTGATTGTTAACCTGTCATTGAAAATTTATCATCAGTAAACCTATTATTGATGCTCGCAATCCAACAAAATACATCTGCGGACTCATTAATGCTGTATTAATAGTTATGGATTATCCGCTACAAATCTTGTGTAGAGATGTATCTTACACCTCTACACAAGACTTCTCCTTAGTATGCCAAGTTATTTAGTAACATATGTGGCAAGATGTCTATAGGAAAATTATCTAGCGAAACATACTACTTACTGAGCTATCCTCATGGATACGCCAGATAGTTTCTCCTAAAAGATTTGCTACTGACAATATCTTTAATTGTGGGAAACGATCGCTCTCAGGAATGGGAATTGTATTAGTAACAATTATTTCTTCAAACAAACCGGTTGAGAGTCGCTCGATGGCTGGTGGAGAAAAGACTGCATGGGTGGCACAAGCATAAACTTGACGTGCTCCCTCTTTACGTAGTAAGCGCGCAGCTTCAGAGATTGTACCGGCTGTATCTATCATGTCATCAACTAAAACTGCTGTTTTATTTTTGACATCACCAACAACATTAAGTACCTCAGCTACATTATGAGCCTGACGACGCTTGTCAATAATTGCTAATGGGGAATCACCCAGCTTTTTGGCAAATGCTCTCGCCCGTGCGACGCCGCCAACATCTGGAGAAACCACAACAATATCAGAAAGTTGTTTTGTTGACAGATATTCAAGTAATACGGGTACAGAATAAACATGATCGACCGGGATATCAAAATACCCCTGAATTTGAGCCGAATGTAAATCCATGGCCAAAACACGGCTTGCACCTGCTTCTGTGATGAGATTAGCCACCAATTTAGCAGTGATTGATTCTCGCCCGGCTGTTTTGCGATCAGCTCGAGCATAGCCGTAATAGGGAATTACTGCAGTCACTTGTCGCGCGGATGCTCGACGACAAGCATCAACCATAATTAGTAATTCCATTAGATTATCGTTCACAGGATGACAACAGGGCTGGATTAGATAAACATCACAGCCCCGTATAGATTCCTGAATTTGAACGTAAAGTTCGCCATCCGCAAATCGTTTGCGAATCATTGGCCCCAAGTCCATGCCCAGATAACGAGCAACCTCTTGAGACAGTTGTATATTTGCAGAGCCAGAAAACAACCGCAGACGATGATTGTCTGATAATTCTGTTGTTGTTGGTTGCACTTTTAAAGTTGCAGTACTGAGCACAGCAGTTCCTCGATGTGCATTCATAGCAATAATATTATCATTAGATATTTAGCTTCTTTAACTGAAATATTATTAGAATTATCTTGGGAGATTTTCCAAAATATTTATTTTAATCTTTAAACATTTTTTCATGAAACTACATTTTGTGTATTCTGAATATCTTTTAGTTAATTAGCCATTGACTGCTTAGTTGTATGCAAATTTTATTGACTAGATCTTAAGGGTACTGTTCCCGTAGGTGTCAAACATCAGGAAAGTGCTTGTGTAATATCTAAAATATACTCCAATCAACTGATAGCAGATGATAATTTATAATTGTAGGTCAGCATAGAGCGTTAACGACTTGAGTCTTAAATTCTGTAATTACAGGTATATGAAAATCTATCATTTTTCTACCCAATATGCTAATAACAAATTTGGTATTCCATTGTACTTATTGTGCTTCTAGTTGATGAAAATCAGCTATATTCTTTGTAGAATAAGGATTATAGATTTTTATTGAATTTATATTGGATGCTATATGGCAACCAAAATGTGCAATATTCAAAATCTATCCTTCTAACTGATAGCATAACTTAGAAGAATATAAAGACTTTATGTAAGACCACTTAACATGATGAAGGTTATTCAACACAAAATAGCAAAATTCTTCATAGAATTCCTCATAACTATTGACTAATAAGAATCTGAATAATATTGGTCGCCATACCATAGATTCATAATATTTTGCTTCCCTGCTTGGTTGTCAAGAGCTAACGATTGAAAATTCAAGGTATTCAATCTTGGCAGTAGAAAAATTATCTGTATAAACATATTTCGAGGAATTACAAGCTACATTTAAGACTTCTATGAATTTGTCATAAATTACGAAACTTGTTGAGCATTTAATTATTTGTTGGTTAAGTATTTTTTGGATAAGTAAAAAATTACATATATAATCTCAAAATTTGATAAAAATAGCTACATTTAATGATTCTCACTGCATATTTTTGAGATTAATGTGCTATGTGTTTTGTGAGAGCTTTTGAGTTAGATTTTTGACTGACAAGTATACGGCTACTAAGCTATTTGTAGTTTATGTGTACTAAAAATTATATCTATGGGTATTTTCGATGTAATCTATTTTTGTATTACTTGTATTGAAGTATTAACCACATCGAAATATTAGCTACATTAAAAGTATCAAAATTTTTGATTGGCGTATTTCAGGACACATCAAAATTATTTTTAAGGGCAAATGTACGCGTTTAAATAAATTTGAATGACTATTCAGTAAAGATTTGAAATAGACACTTAAAAATTATTTCATAAGTATCTGGGTAATGTTAATTAAATATTTTTATTGAAAGTAATAAATAACCTTCTAATACATGTATCTAGTGAAAATACAGCAAAAAATATTATATTCATAAAATTAATTTAATTTTCCAAAGGTTGCTGTGATACATAAGTACCGAAGAAGGAATGTAAAAATAGAACTCAAGAACTCTTACTGAGACACCTGTCGCGGATCGTAAGTCAATGGGGTAGAGCTAAAAAACTAAAAAATAGGTATAAAGAGTATTCTAGTCCTGGCTCATGTCTTCTGAATTCTGTTAGCAAAGCGATGCAGGGCGGTCTTGGGGGTTTTCTCCAGGCGGCTGCATCAAGAAGTGGTGTACTACCTCACACAATTCTGCTATAAAGTTCATTTGAGCTAAAACACCTATTGTTCAAACACCTATTGTATAGCAGACCTGTTCTGACTCTTATCACCTTTCTCTAGGAAAAATATTTAGGGCACAAACAAGCAAATTTTTGTGAGAATAAACAAAAAAGCTTATTTTCTCTGAAACGTTAACATTGATAAATAAAATCGGTTTTTCTCCAAATGCTTGCGAATTTAGTAACCCATCCCTAAAGGGGAAACTATATTTAATAAATTAATCATGCAACCACCTATTCCAGTTGGCACACTTTTACAAAATCGTTATCGCATAGTTAAAATCCTAGGTCAGGGAGGATTTGGTAGAACCTATTTAGCTCAAGACCAACGGCGTTTTGAGGAATTTTGTGCAATCAAAGAGTTAATTCCGATTGCTGAAGATGCTGAAGCTTGGGAAAAAGCTCAAGAACTTTTTGCTCGAGAAGCTGCTACTTTGTATCAACTTCACCATCCTCAGGTTCCACAATTCCGGGAGCAGTTCGAGCAGAGTCATCGTTTATTTCTAGTTCAGGATTATGTTGCAGGAAAAAATTATCGAGCTTTATTGGAAGAGCGCCAAGCAAATGGAAATGGTAGATTCACAGAGGAAGAAGTATTACATTTACTCAATTCTTTATTACCTATTTTAGAATATATTCATTCCCAGAGAATTATTCATCGAGATATTTCCCCAGATAATATTATTTTGCGAGAACGAGACCGATTGCCAGTTTTAATTGATTTTGGGGTAGTTAAAGAAATTGCAACTCAGATCCAATCACCAGATAAAATCGCACAAGTAACAACTGTGGGGAAATTAGGTTATTCTCCCAGCGAACAAATGCAAGCAGGAACTGCATATCCTAGCAGCGATCTATACGCATTGGCTGTTACAGCGATAGTTTTACTTACAGGAAAGGAACCTAATGAGCTATTTGACGAAACTCAAGCTGATTGGAATTGGGAAAAACAGGTAACTGTAAATCCATCATTTGCTCGGGTTTTAAATCGTATGCTTAGCTACAGACCCAGCGAACGTTATGGAAATGCAGCAGAGGTTACGCGATCGCTGCAGGCTTTAAATCCAAATACTGGGTCGCAAACTACTGGTTTACAAACTCAAAAAGGTGTTTCTCCCTCAAATCCAGATTTATCGCAAATGCAAACTGTTGCGGTTGGTCGTCCTCCTGAAGAGTCACGTTCCTCAACAGGTACACCAAGCTCAAAAAAACAGAAACCTCGAGCAAATACTAATAATTCTTCTATTTTAGATAGCCCTTTAGCGATTTTTATTATTGTTTTTACTGTTGCTATTTTCGCTGGTTTTGGTTCTTGGGCGGTAGTTAGCTTCTTGCTGCAAAACAAAAATGCTGAGTCACAAACAGTAACTCCACAAGCTTTCCCTTCACCAATTGTTTCTAATACCCCAACACCAACTCCAACAGTTACACCTGAGGATGAAGAACCTGAGGATGAAGAAGCGGTTACATACACCACTAAAACTAAACGTCTCGTATTTGATATTCAAGATAAAGCAGAGGTCAGGGGTAGAATTAAAGACAATGAAGTAGTTCAATACATTTTCTTTGCGAAGGAAGATCAAAACTTCACCGCATTGATTAGTGAACATGCTGGTGTTGTGATGACTGTACTCACGCCCAATGGGGAACCTATTGATACTGGAGGATTGGAAGTTTTTGTACAAGCTAGATTACCTTCTAGTGGTAGATATACCATACAGTTAAAAACTGCTCAAGGGATAAGTGAAAGTGACTATCAACTAAAGGTTGAGTTGGAAAAAGCTGTTAGAACCATACCAGAACAGCCGATTACAGAAGAAACCCCTTCCACAGAAGATATACTGCGAGAACCTGTAACAGGAGATCCGACACAAGAACCTAGGACAGGAAGTGAAAACATACCCACAGAAAGTACTACGGAAGACGATACAGAAAAACCCCCAGGACAATTTCCCTTGGAAAATCCAGATCGGGATCCATCTTTCCCCATAGATACTGAAACCGATAGAAATACCGAAAATGATTCTGTAAATTCCCAAACAGATACAGAACAAGAGTCAGAGGATGACGAGCGGGAAGTGGATGATGATTAGTTGCTAAAAAACAAAAAATACAGCGAATCAAAGAAATTGGTAGTTCGGGACTAGTACAATAATTAGAGATCGCATTAATGATCGTAAAAACTCATCAAAAATCGCCTGTTGTTTTGAATTCACTACTGATTGCTGGAACTGATACGGAAGCCGGAAAAACTGTCTTGACCACTGCTTTGGCTGCTCATTGGCAGAAATTTTCTTCCCAACAGAGTTTGGGAATTATGAAACCCATTCAATCGGGTGTGGGAGATTTGGAACTCTACCAAAAGCTATTTGATTTATCCCAATCTGCGGCAGAAATTACTCCCTTATATTTTCAAGCTCCTTTAGCTCCCCCAATCGCAGCAGCCCAAGAAAATTCTACTGTTGATTTAGCAGTTGTATGGCAAGCTTTTACAGCTTTACAGCAACAGCGAAAGTTTGTTTTAGTTGAATCTTTAGGTGGATTAGGTTCCCCTATAACTGATGAATTTACAGTCGCGGATCTTGCTCGTGAGTGGCGTTTTCCTACAGTTTTAGTCGTACCTGTAAAGCTAGGTGCAATTTCTCAGGCTGTAGCAAATGTAGCCTTAGCTAGGCAATTAAAAGTAAATTTAGTTGGAATTGTTCTCAATTGTTGTCAGCCCCGTACAGAGACAGAAATTGCTAATTGGACTCCTAAACAATTAATCGAATCACTCACGCAGATACCTGTTTTGGGTTGCTTACCTTATCTAGAAAATCCACAAGATTTGGATAAGTTAGCACAAGTTGCATCGAATTTAGATTTGGAAGTTTTGTATCGGGGGTTTGGGGATTAGTGACTGGGGATTGGGGATTAGCGACTGGGGGTTGGCGACTAGGGATTGGCATTAGTGGAAAGCCATAAGCACTGCGTGCCACCGCCTTGCTGTAATGGTGATTGGTAATGGTCAAAGCCTGCGCCTTACGGTGTTAGCAAAGGTGAAACGTTCATAAAGTGTTAGCAAGGCGAGGCGTAAGCACAGACACTGAAGTGTCTACAGTTTCATTGTGATAATTGCTCATTATTAATAAGCTAAATGACTCCTTACTCATTACTCATAAACAATTACCTTTGAGAACAAAGATAATAAGAATATTCGACTGTAGCTTAAAAATTAATTTATAAAAATGGTTTCTACTTTCCCAAACTCTGCTTCTGTTAATTTGTCTTCCGTGCGTTTACCTATCCGTTCATTACAACCACAATTGGTAGAGTGGCGACGAAGCATACATCAAAAACCCGAGTTAGGTTTCCAAGAACAAATAACTTCGGAATTTATCGCTCAAAAATTACAGGAATGGGGAATTGAACATCAAACAGGAATTGCAAAAACTGGTATTTCTGCTGTTATTAAAGGCGAAGGAAAAACTCCAGACAGTGGATCGAGTGAAAAAGTTTTGGCAATTCGCGCTGATATGGATGCTTTACCGATCCAAGAATTGAATGAAGTACCTTATCGCTCCCAACATGACGGGGTGATGCACGCTTGCGGACATGACGGACATACTGCGATCGCACTTGGTACGGCTTACTATCTACAGCAACATCGAAAAGAGTTCAGCGGAACTGTTAAATTTATCTTCCAACCAGCAGAAGAAGGTCCCGGTGGTGCAAAACCGATGATTGAAGCAGGGGTTTTGAAAAATCCAAATGTTGATGCCATAATTGGTTTGCATTTGTGGAATAATTTGCCCTTGGGTACTGTGGGCGTCAGAGCAGGAGCCTTAATGGCAGCAGTAGAATCTTTTAAATGTACAATTTTTGGTAAGGGCGGACATGGTGCGATGCCCCATCAAACAATTGATTCAGTCGCGATCGCAGCACAAATTGTCAATTCCCTACAGACCATCGTGGCGCGTAATGTCAACCCCATTGAGTCCGCAGTAGTGACTGTGGGCGAACTCCATGCTGGAACCAAGGGTAATATTATTGCCGATACAGCCAAGATGAGCGGTACGGTGAGATATTTCAATCCCACCTTTGCTGGCTTTTTTGAAAAAAGAGTTGATGATATTATTGCTGGGATTTGTCAGGCTCATGGTGCAAGTTATGACTTAGATTATTGGTCCCTTTATCCTGCAACAATTAATGATTCGGATATGGCAAAATTAGTCACATCCGTAGCAGAAGAAGTTGTGGAAACTAAACTTGGTGTAGTACCAGAATGTCAAACAATGGGCGGCGAAGATATGTCTTATTTTTTGCAAGAAGTTCCTGGTTGTTATTTCTTCCTCGGTTCTGCAAACCCCGAAAAAAACTTAGCATATCCCCACCATCATCCACGTTTTGACTTTGATGAGACAGTATTAGCAATGGGTGTGGAAATGTTTGTCCGATGTGTCGAACGATTCTTTAAATAATTCCATCATCTCTGTATAAATATACTAGGCATCTCCGACAAAATCATGGGAGATTTCCGATCTGAACCTCAGTAGAGACACATATTCCTGGGTCTCGAAGTAATCTCTTGCAGATGTCTACTGGATTCGCAGATAACAGACATCGCTATAATGTCTATTGTCTGATTAAAATGTACTTTTTTATACTAAAAAATATTGATGCTTTCCCAAACTCTAGCTCCAACCGTCAGAACTGCATTAGTCAAGTTTGAGGAATCCTCATCTCCCAGCGCTTGGAAATGTTTAGATAAAAACCTATTATTGGCACAAATTAAATTACGTTTGCAAGATCCTTTTCAGGTCAATCAAGGAAAACAAATTTTTTGTGGACCGGCTGCAATCTTGTTTGAGTTAGTACGTACTCAACCATTACGTTATTTGGAAATTTGTCGTAGTATCTACGAAACAGGTGGATTTGAAGGTAAAAGTGTCCGCTTTAAAGCTTCGGAAAAACTACGTCATAGTGAATGTCGCTTGCGAATGAATCCAGTAGATTGGATGATATTATCAACTTTGCGAGAATCAGAAAATCGTTTCTTACCGGTGGAAGCAGACGCACCGGAAATCATGCGAAATTTGGCAGGTTTAACCAAATCATGGCAAATGAAGGGTTGGACAAAAGAAGTATTGGGTTATAGTTACGTCAGATATCACAATACTTTTCTTTACGGTGAATGGGAAGCATTAAAAGAAGCCAGAGAAGTAATTGCATCGGGTGGTGTGGCTTTTGGTTTAATTACCAGTCAAAGTTTATTTGGTAAAGAACTTTCATTTCTTCCCAGTCCGAATCATTGGCTTTCAATTATGGGAAATATTTCCATTCAAGATGATGAATGGGAAGAAGACAATAAGCGTATTAGCTTAGACGTTTACTCCTGGGGACAAAAATTGCAAATTGACCAAGACGAAAGTTTGTTTGAAGATTATTTTTGGGGTGTTGTGTTGGGGACTGGGGATTAGGGATTGGGGATTAGGGATTGGGGATTGG